>JACKQG010004317.1_pt1 | contig 16588 bp, 13 predicted proteins | sample 8237621 | NCBI WGS metagenome assembly JACKQG01 (sample SAMN15677084, study PRJNA649215) | marine metagenome | biome: marine; feature: Black Sea; material: saline water; isolation source: suspended particulate matter (SPM) from the Black Sea western gyre | collected 2013-06-09/2013-06-10 | depth...
AATTCGCGAGGAAACCCTGGACGACCTGATTGCAAAGGCAGACAGCATTGAGCTGTGGCATGCGCCGCTGGTCAGCCGGCCAAAGTTACCAAGCGGCGCCGCAACAAGACTTGCCCAGTTTGTTGCTGATAACTTACTTGAAAAACTATCCGGTCGCGACGACCTTGACGACGATACCCTGGAGGCGGTGAAGTCAATGGTGCATCACCGTATATCAACGGGTGGCAAGGGTGAAGGATCGTCTTCTTCCGTCCATGCCCTGGATTTCCTGCAAGTCGCCCCGCCCATTGAAGTTGCCGAACGTCTGATGGCGGCCGAACGGCTCGATGAAAATGTTATCGGCAAGGCCCTCAATGCCAGCGATCATCCTTTTGTCTTCGCCGCCCTGGTGGTCAGGGCCGGGGTTAATATCGGGGTGGCACATAAAATTTTTTCGGCCCACAGCGCCAAAGGGGTAACGGCACTGGTATGGAAGTCGGGCCTGTCAGCCAAGATGGCGGCCATGATTTTGCAACGCATGGCCGGAATAGCTCCTATGGAAATTCTCGATACAATTTCAGAGGGTCGTTATTCCATGAGCAAGGATGAAATGGCTTGGCAACTCGCTTACTTCAATACGAGAGTGAACAAGACAGGACGATGATATTGCCGGTATACGCAAATGGTTTTTAAAAAAATCCTTCAGGGTTTGACGAAAAAAACCCCCATAACATACGAGATGGCCAAGGAACTGGCTCAAAACGGTGATACTAAAGTGCGCCTGGAACTTGCCGGGTGCGACGACATCAAACCCGAATTGCTTTACTACCTGGCCGAGGATAAGGACCCCGCAGTTCGCCGCGCTATCGCCGCTAATATTTCAACCCCGCGCATGGCCGATCTTTTGCTGGTTGCCGACGAAGATCATGAAGTGCGCGTAGGCATGGCAGAGAAAATAGCACTTCTGGCCCCGGGTCTGAACGCCGACGAACAAGACAGCATTCGCAAAATGACTTACGAGGCGCTTGAGATTCTGGCCCGTGACCAGATGACCCGGGTTCGCCAAATTCTCGCCGAAACCCTGAAAGACGTTGCCGATGCGCCGCCGGAAGTGATCCGCCAACTGGCCCGCGACGTCGAGTTGGTGGTTTCGGGACCAATTCTTGAATTCTCTCCGGTGTTGAGCGTCGATGACCTGCTCGAAATTATCGCTAATGAGCCGATCAGTGGTGCCTTGGGCGCCGTTTCAAGGCGCCATGATTTGGGGGAGGCCGTTTCCACCGCCATTGCCGCAAGTGATGATCAGGAGGCGATCACTTCGTTGCTTGCAAACAAGAGTGCGCAAATTCGCGAGGAAACCCTGAACAACCTGATTGACCGGGCCGTTGATTGTGAAGCCTGGCATGAACCGCTAGCCCACCGCCCTAAATTGCCAGTTGGTGCTGCTGGCCGTCTGGCCCGGTTTGTGGCCGGAAATCTGCTCGATATTCTGACCGCCAGGAAAGATCTCGACGAACAGACCGCCAATGAAGTCCGCACCATCGTTAATCGCCGTCTGGATGAAGAACAAAGCGAAGAGGCAGATGAGGAGTCAGCCGATATTGAAACCATTTCTCCATCCAAAATGAAGACTGTCAGGGAACTCAATCAAGAAGGTGGCTTGACCCCTGATCGGTTGAACGAGGCGCTGCAAAAAGGCGAGCGCGATTTTGCCGCTGCCGCCCTTGTTGTGATGTCTGATCTGGAAGAAAAAGCCGTCATGCACGCCATTTCCATGCGCAGCGCCAAGGCCATTGTCGCCATTGCCTGGAAGGCATCCCTGGAACCGTGGCTGGTTGAACAACTGCAGCTCAGGATGTGTAAAATTCCCAAAGAAGATGTTTTGACGACGCCCGCCGGGGAGAATTACCCGCTCAGTGAAGAAGACATGAACTGGCAGATTAATTTTTTGAAAGATCTGGCTAAATAGAAATCAGTCGGGCTCAATCAGGGTTCCCGCGCCGTGTTCGGTAAACAATTCCAGAAGCAAGGCATGGGGTACCCGTCCATCGATAATCACCGCCCCGTCGACACCTTGATTGATGGCATGTAGGCAGGTTTCAACTTTTGGAATCATGCCGCCTTTAATAACGCCGTCCTTGATCAGTTTTTCGGCTTCACTGACATTCAGGTGGGTGATCAGCTTGCCCTCGCTATCAAGGACACCGGCGACGTCGGTCAGCATCAACAGGCGCTTGGCGCTGAGGGCGGCGGCGATGGCACCGGCGGCGGTATCGGCGTTGACGTTCAGGGTTTCGCCCTTGGAGCTGACGCATATCGGCGCTATCACCGGGGTGATGTCTGATTCCTCAAAATTTTCGAGAACGTGAGTGGTGATGACCTTGGGCTCACCAACCAGGCCCAGATCAAGAATGCGCTCGATATTGGAATCCGGGTCGCGTTTGCTGCGCCGCAGTTTTTCGGCGACGATCAGGTTGCCGTCCTTGCCCGACAAGCCAATGGCGAAACCGCCAGCGGCGTTGATGGACGAGACGATTTGTTTGTTGATGCTGCCTGAAAGGACCATTTCGACGATATCGATGGTTTCCTTGTCGGTCACACGCAAACCTTCGACAAATTCGCTTTTGACCTTCAGCCTGTCGAGCATGTCACCGATCTGCGGACCGCCACCGTGGACGACAACCGGATTGGATCCAATTTGCCGCAAAAGCACGATGTCGCGCGCGAACAACTGGGCCAATTCAGGCTCACCCATGGCGTGACCACCATACTTGATGACAAGCGTCTGGCCAGAATGGCGACGCATGTAGGGCAGCGCTTCGGACAGGGTGCGCGCCTGGTTCACCCATTTGTCCGTGTCGTCGGGTTTGTCTTTTTTACTCATCAGGAGAATCTATCGTTCACTGACCAAAGCTGCAAGGGCCGCGCGCAAGCTCTCGATCCCGTCTCCCCTGACCGATGAGGTGACGATAAGGTCGGGATGGGCCGCGACATGGGATTTAAGCTCCTCGGCAACATCGCTGATCCGTTTTTCCATCTCTGCCTGGTTGACCTTGTCACACTTGGTCAGGGTCACAAGATAGGAAACGGCAGCATCGTCGAGCATCTTCATGACCTCGCGGTCACTATCTTTGATGCCGTGGCGGCCATCAATCAGAAGACAGGTGCGGCGTAATTGCGGGCGACCCTGCAAATAGTCGCCGACGAGGTCGGTCCACTGACGGACCGTTTCCCTGGGCGCCCGGGCATAGCCGTAACCGGGCAGGTCGGCGATCATCAACTTGCCGCCAAGCTCAAAGAAGTTCAGTTGCTGGGTCCGCCCCGGTGTGTTGGAGGTGCGGGCCAGGTCCTTGTGATTGGTCAAAGCATTAATCAGGCTCGATTTGCCGACGTTGGAGCGCCCGGCGAAGGCAATTTCCGTGATCTCGCTATCGGGCAAGTCATCAAGCTTTACCGCGCCGATGACAAAGGTGCAGGTCTGGGAAAACAGCCAGCGACCAAATTCACGGGCCTGCCGGGTGTCGTCAGAGGGGGCGGTGTCTGTCATCGGTCATCTTTCGGACTATTTAACGCCCATTTTCATCATGATGACTTTTTGCTGGATAATCGAAAGCAGGTTATTCCAAGCCCAGTAAATGACCAGGCCGGCGGGGAAGCGTGCCAGCAGGAAAGTGAACATGATCGGCAGGAACATAAAGATCTTGGCCTGAACCGGATCGGCCGGCTGCGGGTTCAGTTTTTGCTGCAAGAACATGGTGATACCCATGATCAGGGGCCAGACGCCGATCAACAGGGGCTCGGGCAACACTGTTGAGGGTTCCCACGGGATCAGGCCGAACAGGTTGAAAATGTCGGTCGGGTCGGGGGCGGAAAGATCGTGAATCCAGCCGAAGAAGGGTGCGTGGCGCATTTCAATGGTCACGAACAAGACCTTGTAAAGCGAGAAAAACACCGGAATCTGCACCAGCATGGGCAGACAACCGGACGCCGGGTTGGCTTTCTCGCGTTTGTACAGGGCCATCATTTCCTGATTGAGCTTGGTCTTGTCCTCCCCGAAGCGTTCACGCAGCTTGATCATTTCGGGCTGCAGCTTTTTCATCTTGCTCATTGACGTGTAGGACTTGTTAGCGAGCGGGAAGAACAACAGCTTGATCAAGACCGTCAGCAGCAAAATGGCAATGCCGAAGTTGCCGACATGCTCGTTGATGAAGATCATGGTGTAGAAGATCGGCTTGGTCAGGAAATAGAACCAGCCGAAATCAATGGCCAGATCGAAACGGGCGATGCCGATATCGGTCTCGTAACGGTCCAGCAACTTGACTTCCTTGGCACCTGTAAACAGATGGCTTGTGACAGCCCCGCTCGCACCCGCAGCAATGGTCACAGGTTGGCCCAGGAAGTCTGCCTGATATTTTTCAAGCCCCTGATCGTTGCGATAGGAAAAGCGCGATGTGACCGGTGTTTTCTGATCGGGAACAAGGGCCACCAGCCAGTACTTGTCGGTAATGCCCAGCCAGCCGCCGGTGGTCTTGTTCTGGACTGAATTGGTTTCCTGCATCTCGTCATAATCGACTTCCTGCAGGGTTTCATCAAAGACCCCCAGCAAGCCTTCATGCAAAATGTAGAAGCCGGTGACTTCCGGCGCCCCGTGACGTGACATCAGGGCGTAGGGATGCAAGGTTACCGGCTGGCCGCTTTTGTTTTCGACCGCCTGGGTAACCGTGAACATGTAGCCGTCGTCAATGGCGTAGGTGCGCTTGAAAACCAGCCCCTGACCATTGTCCCATGACAGGGTCACCGGTTTTTCCATGTTTAATATTTGCGAAGAGGCGCTCCATACGCTCTCCGAATTGGGCAAGCTGATGCCTTCGCCGACCCAGCCGTAGTCGGTGAAATATGCACCCTTGGAACCGCTGGGCGAGAGCAGCACAATGGCTGGGCTCGATTTGTCCAGTTCCTCGTGATAGTCCGACAGGGTCAGATCATCAAGGCGCCCGCCAACAAGCGACAGCGAGCCATGCAGGCGAGGCGAGTCAATTTTGACACGAGCGCTTTTTTTAAGCAGATCAGCACGTCCGGCCATCTGAACTTCGGCAGCCGTCGGCGCGGCACTGCCGGGGATCGAGGGAACACTTATATTGGCATCGCCACCGACGGTGGGAACGCTAGCCGGGGCCGAAGGCACCGGGGTTGGCGTCGTCGTGTCAGTGGCCTTTCTCTGATCACCCAGTGGGATGGTCGCGTCCGGATAGCGCCACGAATTATAAAATTCATAACTGACAAGAATGACGACGGAAAAAATGATCGCCAGCATAAGATTACGATTATCGTTCATTGATTATTTTTCCGTCATCTTAAGGTCAAACTTTGTTGTGGTTATGGTGATCGCTGTCAAGACAGGAACCGGCAACCGGGTCAAAACCCTCACCACCCCAAGGATGACAACGGCCAATACGATTTAAAGCGAGCCATGCCCCTTTGACAACACCGTGATGGTTAAAGGCATCAATGGCGTAGCTGGAGCAGGAAGGATAAAAGCGGCAACGACCCGGCAGCACCGGCGAGATCAGCAACTGATAGCCGCGGATCAGGCTCGTGGCGATGCGCCTGGGCAAATACCACAGCGCGTTTTCGGGAAAACCTGCCAGCTTTTTCAAATTCAAAACCCCGGTAGTCTTTATTGATAGGCATCCAGCTTTTTCAGGGCCGTCGTTAAATCGCCTTCAAGGTCTGAAAACGATCTGTTTAGCGAATTTCTACGTCCGATAATAACGAAATCAATACCCGGTCGGGCGTGCTCCGTCATTACATTATCTGCGGCGGCTCTCAATCTGCGGCGGACCCTGTTACGGGCAACCGCGTTGCCGACCTTGCGGCTGACCGTAAAACCAACGCGCGCTTGCTCTGTGTCCGCCTCTCCGTCGAGACGCGGACGCGACTGTACAATCAGTCCCGACGCGACCCACTTATGCCGGGTGGCGGCGACCTTCAAAAATTCAGGGCGGCGCTTAAGGCGTGGAATGGCAGACACGAGACTAAGGCTCAAGCAGAAAGGCGCTTGCGGCCTCTGGCCCGGCGATTTGCAAGAACACGGCGGCCGCCAACGGTGGCCATACGGCTACGGAAGCCATGCCGACGCTTGCGGACAAGCCTGCTAGGTTGATACGTACGTTTCAAAGGGCTCACTCCCGTCAAAAAACAAGCCCGGTGTATAGGGTCTTGGCGGGGGGAAGTCAACGCCATCTGCGCCTTTATCCCTTATTTTCCGGGACGGGCCGGTAACACAGCAGTAACGTAAAGGTGACTGGCAAGGCCCGGGAGCGGCAATTTATAAAGGATGAGCTTGGACAAAACCGATCAATTGTCGCCTCTTAGGTAAAGTTTGCTATTGTTTTCAAGTTATTAACCAGATTTCAGGAATGCTGTTCATGAACCAGCCAGATACCGGGGTAGCAGCAGAGAAGTTCTCCGTTAAAAGATTGCTGCCGCTGCTCGTGATGATCGGTGGATTTATTTCTTTTTTCTGGTTTGGGCTGGACCAGTATCTGTCGTTTCAGGCGCTCAAGGACAACCGAGACCTGTTGATGCACTGGCGTGATCAGAATTTTCTCATGGCGACCCTGGGTTTTGTCGGTTCTTACGCTGTTCTTAGCGGCCTTTCAGTCCCCGTCGGCCTGTGGATGACACTGGTTGGCGGTTTTATGTTCGGTACCATTGCCGGTGGGTTTCTGTCTCTTGCCGGGGCGTCGGCAGGGGCGACGATGGTTTTCCTGGCTGCCCGCTATGCCTTTGCCGATGTTCTTCGGGCCAGGTGCGGGGTGGCGGTTGCCGAAATGGAGGCAGGGTTCAAGGAAAATCAGCTGAGCTACATGTTGGTGCTCAGGCTTGTTCCGTTGTTCCCATTCTGGTTGGTCAACTTGGTCCCGGCTTTCCTGAATGTATCGCTGCGGATTTATCTGTTGGGAACTTTCTTTGGCATGATTCCTGGGGCCCTTGTTTACGCAAGCGTCGGCAACGGCTTGGGGGTGGTCTTTGAAGGTGGTGGTGAACCTGACCTGGGGATTATTCTGGCCCCGGAAATTCTTATCCCGATCATCGGCCTTGCGGCCTTGGCATTGATTCCGGTGATCTATAAAAAATTTATTAAATCAGGCACTTAGGAACAGTTGATGGCAGAACAGGTGAAAGTTGATATAGGCATCATCGGTGCCGGTTCAGGCGGTCTGTCTGTGGCTGCCGGGGCGCAGCAGATGGGCGCTTCGACGGCTCTTATCGAAAAAGGCCTGATGGGCGGGGATTGCCTGAATTACGGATGTGTGCCGTCAAAGGCCCTGCTGGCCGCTGGTCATGCGGCTCAGGCGTTCGTTCGGGGTGCGGACTTTGGCATCAATGGTGGCAAACCTGAAATCGATTCGGAGAAAGTCTACGGCCATATCCGCAATACCATCGCCGCTATTGCCCCAAACGATTCAGTAGAACGCTTTGAAGGTCTCGGGGTTAAGGTGATTCAGGCCGAGGCCCGTTTTACCGGCCCCGGTGAAGTCGTTGCCGGTGACACCACCATCCGGGCCAGGCGTTTCGTTATCGCCACCGGCTCACATGCTTTTGTGCCACCGATCAAGGGTCTGGATCAGGTTCCCTTTATGACCAACGAAAATATTTTCAATGGCCCGGTTCTGCCAGAGCATCTGGTCGTCATTGGCGGCGGTCCCATTGGTATCGAGATGGCCCAGGCCCATCGTCATTTGGGCTGCAAGGTGACGCTCCTGGAAATGTTCGCGATCATGCCCAAGGACGATGCGGAACTGGTCGACGTGGTGCGCCGGGCCCTCGAACAGGACGGTATCGCCATCATCGAAGGGATTAAGGTTGTCGGCGTCGAGAAGACGGCTGCCGGGATCGCCGTGATTATTGAAAAAGATGGCGTGGAGGAAATGATCGAAGGTTCTCACCTGCTTGTCGCCGCTGGCCGCCGGCCCAATGTGGAGTCATTGGACCTGGAAAAAGCCGGCGTCGAGCATTCCCCCATGGGCATCACCGTTGATGCCAGACTGCGCACTTCCAACAAGAAAATTTTTGCTATCGGTGACGTCGCCGGTGGTTTCCAGTTTACCCATGTCGCCGGGTATCATGCCGGTATTGTCATCCGCAACGCCCTGTTTCGGCTCCCCGCCAAGGCCGACATGCGGGCCACCCCATGGGTCACGTATACGGCGCCGGAGTTGGCGCAGGTTGGTTTGACCGAAGCCGAGGCAAGAAAAAAACATGGTGATATCAAGGTCTTGACCTGGCCCTTTGCGGAAAATGACCGGGCCCGGACAGAGCGCCTGACCGATGGCATGATCAAGGTCGTGACCAGCGGCAAGGGCCATATTCTTGGCGTCGGGATTGCGGGTGCCCATGCCGGTGAACTCATTCAGACGTGGGTTCTGGCGATGTCGAAAAAAATGAAGATAGGCGATATCGCCTCGATGATCGCCCCCTATCCAACACTGGGCGAGATTTCCAAGCGGGCTGCGGGCAGTTTTTATACGGAGACCCTTTTTAGTGCCCGGACCAAAAAATTGATCCGTTTTTTAAGGCTGTTTGGATAGTATACTGCCGCCATGAGCGAGCAAGACCCCACCCCTGCGACAAAAGCCGATCCCCCGGAGCCGATGCCGCGGGGTTTTTCCGGCTTGTCGGCGAAACTTCTGGTGCTGACTATTTTCTTCGTCATGCTCGCGGAATTCCTGATCTATACGCCGTCGATCGCGCGCTTTCGTAAGGATTATCTTGAGGAACATATCGCCACGGCTCATCTGGCTTCCCTGGCCCTTGAGGCGACGCCCGACAACATGGTCAACCGCGAACTTGAAGAAGAACTGCTGTACCACGCGGAGGCTTATTCGATTACCCTGAAACACCCGACAAAGCGGGTTTTGATGTTAAGCCGGATGAACTTGCCCCGTATCGATGTAACCTTCGATATGCGGCAGGGAAACTTTCGAATGTGGATTTTTGATGCGTTCGAGGTCCTTTTTAGAGATGGCAACCGGGTCATGCAGGTTATTGGCATTTCACCCAAGGCGGAAAATGTGGTTGTCGAAGTAACCTTTGATGAAGCGCCAATGCGCAAAGCCATGCTAGGTTTTTCGACCCGTATCCTCCAGCTTTCCATCGTTATTTCCCTGCTAACGGCGGGTCTTGTCTATTTCAGCCTGTTGTGGCTGATGGTCCGTCCTTTGCGCCGCATCACCGAGTCGATGGTTCGCTTTCGTGAAGACCCAGAGGACACCACCCGGCAATTGCAACCAAGTAAGCGCACTGACGAGATTGGCGTTGCATTACGTGAACTGGCGATGATGAAGGAAGATGTGCGCGCCGCCTTCAAGCAGAAGAACAGGCTGGCGACGTTGGGTGCCGCTGTCGCCAAGATTAATCACGACCTGCGCAATTCCCTGTCGACGGCGATGCTGGTGTCTGACCGGCTGGCCAACATTGATGATCCGGAGGTCAAGAAAGTAACGCCACGTCTGTACACGGCCATCGATAAGGCGGTCGTGTTGTGCAGTCAGACACTCAATTACGTCAGTGGAGGCACGCCGAAATTACAAATCAGTCATTTCCATTTGCATGAACTGATTTCCGAAGTTGCCGCCGCCAGCCGCGATGAGATGACCATCGGTGGTGAACAGGCGGTCGTCGCCAACCCGGCCTTTGCGGTGATTAACGAGGTCGATTTTGAAATTGATATTGAGGCCGACCGGGATCAGTTGTTCAGGGCGCTTAGTAATATGACTCTGAACGCCCGTCAAATTGGTGCCAGTCAGGTTATCATTTCGGCCGAGGAGCAAGACCCCAGCGTTGTCATCGAGATCACGGACAATGGTCCCGGATTATCGGAAAATGCCCGCAACAAGCTGTTCCAGCCCTTCGCCAGTTCGAGCAGGGATGGTGGAACGGGTCTTGGACTGGTTATTGTTCGTGATATCGTGCGCGCCCATGGCGGTTATATGGCCCTGGTTTCGGGCATTGGTGAGAAAACGGCTTTCCGATTGGCCATTCCGAAACAGGCCTCCTGAAGTGTCCGGGCGCTGGAATCCGGAACACTATTTGAAATTCGCCGATCACCGAATGCGTCCGGCCCTCGATTTGATGGAACGCATCAATATCCCGGATGCGAAGACTCTTTACGATCTGGGTTGTGGACCGGGCACCGTCACCCGCTTGCTCGCCGAGCGCTGGCCGGGGGCTGACATCATCGGCGTCGACCAGTCTCCGCAGATGCTGGCGCGGGCCGCTCAGGAAGCTCCTGATATCCAGTGGCTTGAAGGCGATATCGACTCGTGGGTTTTCGAGGTGCCGGTTGACCTTATTTTTTCCAACGCGGCATTGCACTGGTGTGATGATCATCAAAATCTGTTTCCGGGGCTCATGGAAAACCTTGCCACCGGCGGGGTGCTGGCGGTTCAGATGCCGAAAAACCATGAAGCGCCGTCTCATACCCTGATGGCGGACGTAGCGCGCTCTGGCCCATGGGCGGAATTACTGGTGCCGCTTATGCGTGAGGCCCCGGTCTGGTCCGCAGCAAGCTATTATGATCTGCTGGCCACACAGGCGCGCTCCATTGATATTTGGGAAAGCCAGTACATACATATACTGGAAGGTGCGGACCCGGTCTTTGAATGGGTTCGGGGAACGGCGTTGAAACCGCTGCTGGACGCTTTGGAGGGCAGTCAGAAGGCGCACTGGAGGGCGGAATTTATTGATGATTACAAGCAACGATTAAGACAGGCGTACCCACAGCGAAGCGATGGGCGCACTCTTTTTTCATTCCGTCGCCTGTTCTTGATTGCGGTCAGATAAAACGCCGAAACAGGGTCTGTAATCGCCTTCTCATCAGATCAGGAAAAGCCTGCCCAATTTTTAAGAATTGGCGATTGTGTGAAAGGGCATCAAGGCGTGCGCGCCAGCTGTCCCGATTGCCATAGGGGGATCGCTCACGAACAGCCGGATATGTCGGGTATCGAGGGTTGGAAATAACCCGGGGTTAATCGCCCAGGGCGACACCTTCCCGGCGGTAATCGGCAGCACCCAACAGCTTGCCATCCTTGACCTGAACAGCGTGTAGTCCGCTGGCCATGTCTTTGATTTGGACAGTGTGGCCCAGGGCTTCCAGGTCCGCTTTCAGTTGCTCAAGACCGGTACCTGCTTCCAGATCGGTTGATCCGTTGCGGTTGGTCATGTGGGGCATATCCAGGGCGCTTTGAATATCCATATCCCAGTCAAGGGCGGCAATAATCGCTTGGGCGACATAACCAATAATGCGCGAACCACCGGGTGACCCAATAGCCAGAACCACCTTTCCCTCGCCGTCGATGACCAAGGTCGGGGCCATGGAACTGCGCGGTCGCTTATCTGCCTCGGCCCGGTTGACGACGGGAGCGCCATCACGTTCAGGAACGAAAGAAAAATCAGTCAATTGATTGTTGAGCAGAAAACCGCCTGACATCATCCGCGAGCCAAAGGCGTTTTCGATGCTTGATGTCATCGATACCGCGTTGCCCGCGCCATCGATGATGCTGATATGGGTGGTCGATAATCCGGGTTCATCAGTGCTGCCAGAGAAATTCCAGCTGGTGCTTAAGCCCGGCATCCCTGGGAAAGCCTTGTCAAAGGCCTTATTGGGTGAAATTTCTGCGGCCCGTAATTCCAGGTAGCCGGGATCGAGCATTCCGAGCCCGGGGACGGGGACAAAATCCGGATCGGCGATATAGGTGTTGCGGTCGGCAAAGGCCAGTTTTGAGGCCTCGGCGATCAGGTGCAGGGCGTGGCTGCTCATAAGGCCGTCCGCGTCAGGTTTCATTTGCGCCAAATCGTAGGATTGCAGGATGCCCAAAATCTGCAAAGTCGTCAGTCCGCCCGATGAGGGTGGCCCCATGCCACAGACCAGCCACAGACGGTAGAACAGGCAGACCGGGTCGCGCTTGACAGCCTTATAGGACAGCATGTCGTCCATGGTCAGCAAGCCGGGGTTCTGGCTGGCGTTGCTGACGGTGTCGATGATATTGCGGGCGACTTCTCCGCTATAGAAGGCATCGGCCCCATTTTCGGCAATGTTGCGTAAAGTGTCGGCGAACGGCTGGTTCTTGAGAATGTGGCCGACGGCAAGCGGGGCACCCTCGCTGTCGTGAAAATAGTTGGCGGTGGCTGGAAAAACCTTAAGGAACCGGTCCTTGGTGATCAACCCATGCAGTCGCGGTGATACAGCAAACCCTTTTTCCGCCTTCGTGATCGCGGCATCAAAAAGTTTTGCCCAAGGGAGTTTTCCGTGCTCCTTGTGGGCCATCTCCAACATTTTGAGCACCCCCGGGACACCAACGGAAAGACCACCGACGGCGGCGTCAAAGAATTTTCGGGGTGCTCCGTCCTGACCCAGAAACATTTTCGGGTGGGCTTTTTCGGGCGCTTTTTCGCGACCGTCATAGGCGGCAATCTGTCCACTTTGTGCATCCAGATGCATCATAAATGCACCGCCGCCAATGCCGGAGGATTGCGGTTCGACAAGATTCAGGACCATTTGGGCGGTGACGGCCGCGTCAACGGCACTGCCGCCTGCGCGCAAAATTTCGCGCCCGGCCTCCGCCGCCAGCGGGTTGGCGACGGCGATCATCCATTTTTCAGCCTGAACAGGACCGCTCTTGATTTTCGGCGCAACGTCAAGTGCCGCTTCGGGGGCGGCTTTTGGATTAACGTCGACTGTCGGTTCCGGCTGGCTTGCTTTTTTTGCACAGGCGGCAAGCAAAATGGTTGCCAGCAGTGCAAAAACAAATTTCCCGGGAATGCCCATCTTTTTCATGCGGTCATGCTACCCTTTGACACCGACGATGGGAATATTTTGTTGCCTTGGATGAGCTGCGGCAAATATTCTTTTTTACGGAGGTCGTTTATGGACTCATTTATTGCCTGGTTTAACGAATACAAAGTGGCCTGGATGCTGGTGTTTTTCGCCGGCGTACTGTTTTGGGCTTTTCGTTCACGATTTCGCCGCCCGCCAAAAAATTAGGGCGGTTCATTTCGACCTGAAAAAGGATTAGGATCGGCTGCAATGACAGGCTCAATCCAATTTAAGGAACCTTGACCTTTGAGTGTCCACCGGGAGAACAGGAAAATCACCGTTACCGACATCCGCGCCCGCAAGGGCGGCGACCCCTTGGTATGTCTGACCGCCTACACGTCGCTGACGGCGCAATTGCTTGATGAAAACATCGATCTGCTACTGGTCGGTGACAGTCTTGGCATGGTGCTTTATGGCTTGGAAGACACCTTGGGGGTGACACTCGACATGATGATCGCCCATGGCAAGGCGGTCATGCGCGGCGCAAACAAAGCCTGCGTTATTGTTGACATGCCCTTTGGTTCCTATCAGGAGAGCCCGGCGGTCGCCTTCAGGAACGCGGCCCGGGTGATGAAGGAAGTCGGTTGTGCGGGGGTCAAGCTGGAAGGTGGCCGTGAGATGGCCTCGACCATTGATTTCCTGACCAAGCGCGGCATTCCGGTTCTCGCCCATGTCGGCCTACTACCGCAATCGGTTAACACGGCCGGTGGATTTCGCTCCCACGGCAAGGAAGACGATGAGGCATCGGGTATTCTTGCCGACGCCGTTGCCGTCGCCGAGGCCGGGGCCTTCGCCAGCGTTGTCGAGGGCACGATTGAACCGTTGGCCCGCACCATTACCGAAACCATTGCCATTCCAACCATCGGCATCGGCGCCTCTCCGGCGTGTGATGGTCAAATTCTGGTCACAGAAGACCTGGTCGGCCTGTTTTCGGACTTTACCCCGAAGTTTGTCAAACGTTATGCCGACCTGGGCCAGCAAATCGCCGATGCGGCGAAAAGCTATTCCGAAGACGTACGCTCCGGGCGTTTTCCTGGTCCGGAACACTGCTTTGGTATGCGCCGCACCGACGAGGACGCGGAATAATTGATGGACATCGTTGGTAACGTCGATGAATTGCGAAAGCACGTTTATGACTGGCGCGGGCAGTCCTTAAGTGTCGGTTTGGTGCCGACCATGGGTGCCCTGCATGACGGCCACATGGCGCTTGCCAGACGCTCCCTTGAGACGACAGAGCGCACCATTGCCACTCTGTTTATCAATCCCAGGCAATTCGGTCAGGGTGAAGATCTGGACAGTTATCCGCGGACAGAGGAAGAGGACGTGGAAAAGCTGACAGGTGCTGGGGTGCATCTTCTGTTTGCCCCTACGGCCCAGGAAATGTACCCGAACGGTTTTTCTACCGGCGTCGCGGTCAGTGGCCTTGGTGATATTCTGGAGGGAGCCTTTCGCCCCGGTTTTTTTGACGGCGTCGCCACGGTTGTCTGCAAGTTGCTCAACCAGGCCGCAGCCGACATCGCTTTTTTTGGTGAAAAGGACTTCCAGCAATTACGTGTGATCCGCACCATGGCCCGTGATCTCAATATCCCGACGCGTATTGAAGGGGTGGCGACGGTGCGCGAGAGCGATGGTTTGGCCCTGTCATCGCGCAATGTTTATTTGAGTGCCGAAGAACGTCAGGTCGCACCAGCCCTGTATCAAACCATTTGCGATGTGGCGACAAAAGTGAAGGCCGGTGCGCCCCCTGCCGAGGCTGAGGCCTGGGGCAGCGCACAGATATTGGCGGCGGGTTTTGCCAGTGTCGATTACTTAAGCGTCGTGGACAGCCAAACCCTTGAGCCCTACGTCGATGCTTCCAGGTCGGGGCGGGTACTGGTGGCGGCGCAGTTGGGCCGGGCGCGGCTGATCGACAACGTGGCGCTCTAATGGAAAGTCTGAGCGGCGTTTTTATGAGCGCCTTCCTGGCCGCCACCATCCTGCCTTTTTCATCGGAAATTGTTCTGACCGCTTTTTATGCCGCCGGTAGCGGTGAGGCTGTGACCCTGTGGCTGGTTGCCAGCGCCGGCAATGTGCTTGGTGCCCTGGTCAACTGGTGGCTGGGGCGGTATCTGTTGCACTGGCAGGACCGTAAATGGTTCCCCTTCAAACCTGACCAACTGGGCCGGGCCGAAAACTGGTTTGGGCGATTCGGGCAATGGTCACTTTTATTGGCCTGGGTGCCACTGGTTGGCGACCCGTTAACCTTCGTTGCCGGACTGCTCAGGGTCAATGTGTGGGTGTTTCTGGTGCTGGTGACCATCGGCAAGGCCGGGCGTTACGCGGCGGTGCTGTGGCTGGCGGACGGGATCATACAGGCATAAGAAAAACGCCCGGTGCGGGGGGCACCGGGCATTTTTTGAATAGAGGCAGGTTTCTTAAAGTGACACTTTAAAAGATCAGACGATTACCACTTGTATGTGTAACCGATAGCGATCTCATTCTGGTCCATCTGGTGTTTTACATTACCGTTCTGGTTACTGGGGTGTCCGCCGGTAATGCTGTCATCAAAGGCCCGGGTATAGGCAAAGCTAACAGCCTGATTGTCCATGAAATCGTATGTGGCGCCGACACTGGCATGGAGACGAACGACAGCCGGGGCGAGAATGTTGAACAGGATTTCATTATTATCGTAGGACTGTGAGTTCCAGCTGCCGCCAGCGCGAAGGGTCAAATTCTCGTCAGCTTCATATGTGCCACCAATTTTGATGACATGGACATCATTCCAGCCAAAACCACAGCCATTCTTGCCACCTAGTTTTTTATTGCCGGAACAGGTCGTCAATGCACCGGCACCTGAGTTCCCAACGGAATCAACGGAGCTATAGGCAATCATTTGATAATCAAGGGCGAGTGAAAGACCGCTATCGGGCACTGTGTAACCAATACCGAGTGTCGCGGAAGCCGGTATGTCAAAGGAACCACCATCGGCAAACAAGCCTCTGTACTTGTCAAATTTTTGCATGCTCATACGAGTCTGTACTGCGGCACCAATGCTAAGGGGACCTAAGTCGCCCCTGTAGCCCGCACGCAAGCCATAACCGGCAGAGTAATCGTAGCCATTGTTGGTTACGTATAATGAATCCTGTGAAATGCCGGTAAAGGCCTGAAGGCCATATGCGGAAAAGTACTGCACGGCGAGGGTTGGCGTGATGCCAACAGAATGATTGCCGAATTTTTTAGCATAGGTGACGCCAAGCAAGGCTTGTCCCAAATCAACACCCGTATGCTTAGCGTTATCCGAACCGCCCGTTGTGGCTGCCTGGAAATTACGGAACACGGCGTCCTTGTAATCCGTGTTCATGCCGCCATTGGCGTTCATGGCAAAGCCGAGGGATGTGTTGTCATCCAGCATCGTGTTGACACCGAATTCAGGAACGGCGAACCAGTTTCTGGAACTCTTATACTTACCCACAGTAATCGTTGAAGTGGATGCGTCACTTAATGACGCCGTAATGCTGCGGTTCGGGTTAAAGGCGGCAATGCCAACATCGACGCGGTTCCCCACATTTACCATCGACGCTGGATTGGTCGCGCCTGAAAGTGCGTCCTGGCCTTTTAAGGCGGCCCCGGCCCCAGCCGTACCCTTGGCTGCAACACCGTAACCCGAGGAGAAGTAACCGTTGGTAGCTTGGGCCACATTAAACGGTGCGAACACAGCGACGGCAGCAGCCGTCAAAACTGTAAATTTAA
>JACKQG010004318.1_pt1 | contig 16577 bp, 12 predicted proteins | sample 8237621 | NCBI WGS metagenome assembly JACKQG01 (sample SAMN15677084, study PRJNA649215) | marine metagenome | biome: marine; feature: Black Sea; material: saline water; isolation source: suspended particulate matter (SPM) from the Black Sea western gyre | collected 2013-06-09/2013-06-10 | depth...
CAACGCCGCGATTCGTGATTGTGGATGGATCAAATAATGTGCAGTTTGAAATACATTCACGTGGTTATACAGTCTGGGTGGAGGATGCACAGTTCTCGGATACAGAAACAGTCAACAACAGCACCACCACCTATAATTTTAATGAGTCCGCAGACGGTGGCAATGCGCATGACGTAAATATGACTTTCACTGCGCTTTCCGGGAGTGGTGATGTGAATGTTCGGCAACGAAATTATCCGCCTGCTGATGCTCCCGGTTTAAATGTCTGTGGCTATTATTGGGAGATAACAGCGCCTGCCGGTATAACCTCGTTTACAGCAGACCTTACCTTCCACTACACATATTCGGACGCATTGAATTATACCGAATCGGCTGCTTATTTTGGCATTGCCAAATTCAACAGTTCCACCAACACCTGGCAATGGCTTGGCGGCACTGTAGATGCTGCCAATAACACCGTATCTGTCAGCGGTGTGGATTCTTTTTCCAAATTCGCCCTGTACCGCCGTATTTTTGGGGACGTTACAGGTGATGGCTACGTGGATGCTGCCGACTTACAACGATTGGGCGACTGCTGGCACAGTACCAACAGTGGTGAGTTTACCGCAGGCACCGATGCCCGGTTTTTCAATTTCAACAAAAACACGGATGGCGGCAACCAGGTCATCGATGCAGCGGATTTGCAGGTGTTTGGGGATTGTTGGCATAATGGGGTGGAGCCGGGGATGTTGTTTAAAAAAAGTAATCCTGTTTAGAAGCCGGATGTTCAATTTGCAAAATAATAGTTGACAGGGCAACTTTACTAAACCTTTGAGGTTTAGTAAAGTTTTTATCCAACTGGAAAACCGGGTATACAACCCAACCCAAACGAGCCGGCACCAAAAAGACAAGACAAATAGGGAATTTTAATTCCGATTTGTTCTACAATAAAGTATCACTTCGATTTAATCCTACAATTTTGTATGAATCAAGACGGTGAGTTGCGGAGCATTTAAGTGGTTGCTTTGTAATAATAAAAGGATATCCCCGGGATCGTTACAAGCAACTACTGATTTTGCAACCTTCACAAAAGAATCATTGACAAAACCAAGGCTGAATAAATATTGCTATCCATATCCAATCACCACCCTACAAACCAAAAATAACAAACCTTATTTTTTCAGCGACAAGCTTAAATTGCCTCCAAAGAGTACAATTATGTAGGAATTAAATCAAAATACACAATAAAGTAGTATTTTGTACCATCACAACAAGAACAAAAACAGGGACAATATTTATAAATACAATTAGTTATATAAACTAATCATTTTTTGGCATTTAATTTGCGTATACATTTTTAATAAGAAAAATAAATTTGACGGTCTAATTATATTCATACCCAACGCAGCGAACTGCAATTAGAATTTTGAAACGATGCTTGATTCTCGATGTTGGATGGGATGGGGTATCCAGAAACCAGTAGCGAGCATCCAGAATCTTTGTCGTGTTTCATCATATTTTGATATATTCAAAACTCTTTCACAAAAAACAAAGAGTTAACTGACAATATTATAGGAGTAAAAAATGTCAATTTTTTCCACAGGAAGTTCTTTAAGACAGGAAGTATTATTAAAAATTGCAGCAAATGGTAAAATTCCTTATGAATCACCCCAAAACAATTCCACCAGTTATTTCGGGATTAATACATTCAACGATAAAGTGATGCGTGAGCGATTGCCAAAAGACGCTTATAAAAAACTGCGTGATACGATCAAATCAGGTGACAAACTGGATATGAGCATCTCCAATACAGTTGCTCACGCGATGAAAGAGTGGGCGATCAGCAAGGGTGCCAGCCATTTCACTCACTGGTTTCAGCCGCAAACCGGGTTGACCGCTGAAAAGCACGATGCTTTTTTGGAATTGGATGAAGGTGAAGTAATTGAACGATTCAAAGGCAATCAGCTCGTTCAGGGTGAGCCGGATGCATCTTCTTTTCCCAGTGGTGGATCACGTACAACTTTTGAGGCGCGCGGTTATACCATGTGGGATCCTTCCAGCCCTGCCTTTATCGTTGAGGGACCAAAAGGAGGCATCCTCTGTATTCCGTCTGTTTTTATCAGCTATACCGGGGAAGTTTTAGATAAAAAAACGCCGTTACTTCGCTCGATGGATGTACTTTCTAACTCTGCTTTGAAAGTGCTGCGTTTGTTTGGGAACGACTCCGCAACGCGCGTAATAGCAACCATTGGTACTGAACAGGAATATTTTCTCATTGACAAAGCTTTTTATCTTCTTAGACCGGATTTACAACATACAGGAAGAACTTTGCAGGGAGCCCAGCCACCAAAAGGTCAGCAGTTAGATGATCACTATTTTGGCTCCATTAAAGAACGCGTTTTGGCTTTCATGCAGGATACGGAAAGCGAACTTTATAAATTAGGCGTCCCTGCCAAAACCCGTCATAATGAAGTTGCGCCGCACCAGTTTGAAATTGTGCCTATTTTTGCAGAAGCGAATGTCGGCGCTGACCGGAACCAGCTTATCATGGAAGTTTTGAAAAAAACTGCTAACCGCCATGGCATGGCATTGCTGCTGCACGAAAAACCTTTTGCCGGGATTAACGGGAGTGGAAAACATAACAACTGGTCCATGTCTGATCCTGATGGTAATAATCTGCTTGACCCGGGAGACACACCTGAGAAAAATCTCCAGTTCCTAATTTTCCTGGTTGCTGTGTTGCGCGCTGTTCATAAATATGGTGGATTGTTGAGAATGACGATCGCTTCAGCCGGAAATGACCATCGATTGGGAGCAAATGAAGCGCCGCCGGCAATTATTTCCGTTTTTTTAGGCGAACAGCTCAGTACGATTTTAGATGACATTAAGGAGGGCAGGAAAACAAAAAAAGCAAAAGAAAATATTATTGACCTGGGCCTTAGCAAAATACCCTCCATATTCCGTGATTATACTGATCGTAATCGGACTTCCCCATTCGCTTTTACCGGTGAAAAGTTTGAGTTCCGGGCGATTGGTTCTTCAGCATCTGTTTCATTGGCTAACACAGTTCTTTCCACTGCTGTCGCTGAATCAATAGATCTGTTGGTGGAAGAAATTGAAAAAGCAATATCTAACGGTGACAAATTGGATACCGCTATTTTGAAAATTTTACAAAAAAGCATCATTGAAACCGAGCCAATCCGCTTTGAAGGAAATAATTATTCCAAAGAATGGGAAGAAGAAGCCGAGCGCAGGGGATTGCTCAATATTAAAAAAACAGGCTATGCCCTGGATTTATTAATGGACGAAAAAAATGTCAACTTGTTGCTGTCAAAAGGTATCTTTAAAACGCGGGCAGAAATTGAAAATCGTTACCACACAAAACTTGAACAGTACATTACTGCCCTGGAAATTGAAGTGCAGACTTTTTGTGATTTAATAGATACCCGTATTATTCCGGCGGCGATTGCTTACCAGAACCAGCTTCTTTCAGCAGTTAAAGGATTGATGGAGATTAAGGATTTGGTTCCGGCTGAGGCGTTAAAAGAAGAATCCAAACTATTGCACTCGGTTATCGAAAAAATAATTTCACTAAAAAAGGGCAACAAGGAAATTGTTTTAAAAAGCAAAGAAGCTGAAGAGATTGAAGATTTATCGATTAAGGCAAAATTCTTTTCTGATAACATTACAAAGTTATTAAACGAAGTAAGGACTCCGGCTGATGAATTAGAAAAATTAGTGCCGGATGTTTTGTGGCCGCTTCCGAAATATTCGGAAATGTTGTTTGTTTTATAGTTTCAAGTCATTTTAAAGCCAGCGTAAGTTTTATGATTTTCGCTGGCTTTTTATGATCATCGCAAAGCGTTTTTTGGATGTTACCTTCCGAAGGTCTTCTCAAATTGAGAGACAACCATTGTGAAGAGTTTTTTTAGCAAAAAATCATAAGATCGCTTTTACAATACTATTCCTCTTCCTGAATATCCAATTTAACAGCAATCCAACAAATTATTTCATATTTTGCTTGCGAATAACCATCCAAATTTTTATATTAAAATAGTCGATAAAATATGGGAGAACAAACCATGACCGAACTTACCCTAAAAGTAGATGATGATATTGCCCTGAAATTTAAAGAAATATCCGAACAAAAATTTCATGGTGATGAAACGGTAGCTTTTAAATTTGCCCTTAAACATCTCCTGGTTGAGGAAGACCGGGACATGTTTCGTTTTGAGCAGATTTTTGAACAAATTCAGGACGAGATAAAAAGTGCCGGGCGCGTAACAGACAAGGAAATTGACACATTAATCGCCGCATATCGTCAAAAGAAAAAAGCGAGGGGGAAATGATTTGAAAGCTGTTATTGATACGAACGTTGTTTTTGCAGGGCTGGCAAATCGCAAGGGTGCAGCTTTTAAGATTTTTCAACGTTTCTTTCGGGGACAGTTTAATTGGATCAACTCAGTAGAGACATTTGACGAATATAAAGGTGTATTGTTACAATCACAGAAAATCTCTCCTGCCAACGTTCACATTTTACTTCATTTACTGCGCAAGCGATCCTTTTTTGTGCAAATCAAAAATAATCTTCAGGTTTGTAAGGATTCTGATGATGATAAGTTTCTTGAAACCGCCATTGAAGGCGGCGCCGATTTTTTAATAACTAAAAATCTCAAGCATTTCCCTCGAAAGCGTTATGAAAGCGTGCGAATTGTAAAAGTTGCAACATTTCTTACAGAGATAGAAAAACTTTATCCCTGACATATTTTGTGGTAAAATAAATTTTCTTGACTTTATATCAATAAAATACTATATTGAACATGTTAATTAAAAAGGACTTAGTCAAGGTGTTTATTATGATTAGCTTTAACTTTGATAAAGAAGCTGATGCCCTGTATGTCGAAATTCAAAGAGGAGAGTTTTCGAAAAACAAAAAGTTGTCTAACAGTGTTATTTTAGACCTGGATAAGGATGAAAATATAATAGGATTAGAGATCATTAATGTTAGCAAATTAGGAGGTTTGTCTCCGCTTTTAGAGAATCAAATTGGAACCTCAAAACAAAAAACCAAAACTATAAGCCATTAAATCTGAACTCTCTTTAGGCTTTAAGTGATAAGCCAGATTAAAAGTTTAATAACCAAGCCAGGTCGCATTATAATCATTAGATGATTGGAGGTAACCTGGCTTATGTTTTTTTGATACGAAAAATCATTAGTTTGTCTTTCAAAAGAAATCATTAATCCAGGTAGTTTTCAAAATCTTATCGTATTGTATTATTCTTGAATCTTTCATCGTAAGTGGACTGAATAAAGGAAATTTTCGATGACCGCCCAAATCATTTCCAATTATAAAATCCTCAAAAAACACCCGACTGCATCGGGAAAGGGGGTAACCTGTCCCGCCGGCAATTAAATAGGAGAACATGCCAATGATTGGAAAAACAGTTTCTCACTATCGTATTCTGGGAAAATTAGGTGAAGGCGGGATGGGTGTTGTGTACAAAGCTGAAGATTCCAAGCTCAAACGAATCTGCGCCTTAAAATTCCTCAAACCTAACGCGCTCGCTCGTGATGAAGACAGAAAAAGATTTATTCAGGAAGCACAAGCTGCCGCAGCACTTGATCATCCTAATATTTGTACCGTTTATGAAATAAATGAAACAGAAGAACAAGCTGCGACAGATTTGGGCGGACTTTTTATTTCCATGGCATATTTAAAAGGGCAAACCGTAAAAGAGAAACTCGCAAAAGTTTCGTTTGAGTTAAAAGAAGCATTGGAAGTAGCAATTCAGGCAGGGCAAGGTTTACAAGATGCGCATGAAAATGGTATTGTGCACAGAGATATAAAAAGCGCCAATATTATGGTTACTGAAAAAGGACAAATCAGGATAATGGATTTTGGTTTGGCTCAATTAGCTGACACGTTTAGGCTTACAAAAACGGGAACAACGCTGGGCACGCCTGCTTACATGTCACCGGAACAAGTCGATGGAAAAAAGACGGACAGCCGGACTGATATTTACTCTCTAGGAGTAGTTCTTTATGAAATGGTCACTGGCGAACTTCCTTTTCAGGGAGAAAATGATCTTTCCATCATGTATGCAATTCTGAAAAAATCACCGCAGCCGATTAAAAAATTCTCTCCCAAAATACCAGCAAAACTTCAAAATGTAATAAATAAAGCGTTAGAGAAAGACAGCGCTTTGCGTTATCAAACAATGTCAGAATTTATCGCTGATCTACAGTCAATTAAAAATGGACTGCAACCGCAATTCCATCATATACCACTCAAAAAAAGATTACGCTCAATCCCGGTGCGAAATGTTTTAGTATTTATTTTTGTGGTTGCTATTGCGCTGACTGTTTTATTTGGTTACAACTATTTCTCAATGAAATTTACAAAATTAGACACATTTTCTATAGCAGTTATGAACTTTGATAATCTATCTAATGATCAAAATTTAGATTCTTACAGAAAAAGTGTGGCTAAGCTGATTATCTCAAATTTATCCAATGAAACAAAGCTAAAAGTTGTTGCCAGTGAAGATATAAATAGATTTGTTGAAAAAGAAAAACAACCTGGAAATCAACAAATCAGCTTTGAGTCTGCCCTGAAGATAGCACGTAAGCTGAAAGTTGGGACGTTGATTATGGGTAGCTACTTTAGAACAAATGAATTTATTAGGTTTCAGATCAATCTTTGTGATGTGAATAAGGGAATAATATACGCAACTGAGAATGAAGAAATAAATCAGGAAGATAATTTCTTTTTTCACATTAAAGAATTATCCCAAAGGATAAAAATATATTTTAAAATTGCAAGAAACCAAGAAAAAGATTTCATCGATATTATAAAAGATGAAAATTTAGATATTCTTTCTATAAAATCCATTGAAGCTGTTCAGAACTATCTCATTGGTTTAACAGCATTTTCAAACAGAGACCATACAAGCGGCATCCAATTCATGAATAAAGCTATTGAAATTGATTCGAGTTTCACAGATGTTTATTGGGCTTTAATTAATGGCATGAGGAATAGAGCTCGATATAAGGAAGCTTATGATGTGCTGAGCAAGGCGGAAAAATTTTTAAAAGAAGGATCTTCAAAAGATAAAGCAATGTATAAGTGGCTTGATGAAAAACGGAAAAACGATTATAAGAATTGCGCAAAGGCTTTGCGGGAACTAATTCTCATAGAGCCAAATAGCGATGTATTTTTGTATGAACTTGGTTATTATTACAACAAGTTAAAAAAACCAGAAATGGCAATTGGGCCATTAACAAAAGTTTATAACATGAAAGCTGGCCCCCATTTTCTCTATTATCAGCTTGGCAATGCATATCATAAAACTCAGCAATATGGAAAAGAATTTAAAGTATATAAAGAAGGGATAAAAAGACGTCCTGATTATGCGGTTCTTTATGCATTAATTGCACGGGATTACTATCGAAGGGGGAAAATAAAAAAAGAGGCTAAGGCTATTCAAAGAATGGTTGATTTGACAAAAGAGGGTGTGTTTGATTTGCCGACCTGTTATTCAGATCTTGGATATGTTTATATGGATGATGAATATTTCGATCGTGCTGAAGAATTTTATAAACAATGCGTGAACCTTGATACAACAGATGCTTTTTATCGCTTACGATTAACGACTGTTTATGTCAGGCAGAACAAATGGCAAGAAGTGATTAATGAGCTTCAAAAATCTTTGGACTTCAATCCAAATTTTGCGCCGGCATTTTACTGGATGGGGACAGCATTGGATAAACTTAATAAGCCAAAACAAGCAATAATCGCTTATGAACAATATCTCAAATATCGAACAACTGAAGACCAGGTAACAGAAGTCATAAAAAGAATTGAAGAATTAAAAATATTGGAATAAAGCAATCAATGAAAAACCAGGTAAATGAACCGAATGATTCTTCGTTTTCTGATCATTTGATTAAAATGGCGCAGCGTTTGCTGGCAGAAACTGAGGTCAATCATGTTCTGAACGTGGCAATGGACGAAGTCATTCAGATCTCAGGTGCTGAACGCGGCATGATAATATTGTTTGATACCACAGGTGATATTCTTTTCGAAACGGCAAGGAATTTAGAAAAGCAGGATATAAATCGTCCGGAATTTGAGATAAGTCACACCATTATCAACAAAGTTAAAAAAGAACAAAAACCAATATGTTTGCGAAATGCACTTCAGGAGCCATCACTCAAAGACAGTGCAAGCGTTTCCCGGTTAAATATTTTGTCAGTCATTTGCCTGCCGCTTTTGCATAAATCAGAATTGTTTGGAGTTGTTTACCTTGACAATCGTACGGTCAGAGGCGCTTTTTTGCCGGAGACGTTTCAATTTGTGGAGAGATTCACAGACTTCATTTCTGTTGCTGCTTTTAGTGCATTAGAACGAAAACAACTTGTTAACCATATTACGGCTCTTGAAACGGAACTTCGAAACAAATATCATTTCGATGCAATAATTGGCAACGATTTAAAAATTGTGGACATTCTAAAACTTGTTGGACAAATCGCTGCCACAGATGCCACAGTTTTAATTCAGGGGGAGAGTGGTACTGGTAAAGAACTAATTGCTCGTGCTCTCCATTACAACAGCCAACGCAAAGATAATTTGTTCGTTCCCATTAATTGCGGTGCGCTGCCGGAAAATTTATTAGAATCAGAACTGTTCGGACATGTACACGGCGCTTTTACCGGAGCAATCAAGGATAAAGTAGGATTGCTCGAGCAGGCAGACGGCGGCACTTTGTTTTTGGATGAGATTAGTGAAATGTCTCCGGTTCTGCAAGTAAAATTGTTACGTGTGTTGCAGGATGGTCAATATTACAGATTAGGAAGCACTCAAACTCGACAATGTGACGTGCGCGTTATTTCTGCTACCAACAGGGAACTGGAGATAATGGTTAAGCAGTCGAGCTTTCGAGAGGATCTTTTCTACAGGTTGAATGTTGTTGATGTAAAATTGCCACCGCTTCGTAAGCGAAGAAATGATATTATTTTATTGATTAAACATTTTTTAAGTACTTACGGCGTTAAATACAATAAAAAAGATTTACTGCTCTCCCTTGAAGCTGAAACATTATTATTAAGTTATGATTTTCCCGGCAATGTTCGCGAACTGGAAAATATTATTCATCGTGCAGTGGTGTTAGCAGAAAGCCAGGTTATTGAAGTACAACAGTTACCTTCCAATTTGCAAATTCAAGCAGCAAATTTTAGTGATAAACAAAAAACATCGATCTTCGCGATGGCAAAGCAGCAATTAATAGAAAAGTTTGAACGAGATTATGTTATTGATTGTCTAAAATCAACAAAGGGAAATATTACTCGTGCAGCTAATGTCGCTGGTATGGACAAAAAAAATCTTTATTCGAAAATGAAGAAATATAGTATTAAGGCAATCACATATAAATAAAAATTACTTGTAACTATTCAGCGAAACTTTGCACCGGGGGCACTTCCTTCAGTCGCACCACGGGCACTCCTTTCAGTCGCCTCAAACCAACAAGTATCTTGATTTGTCATTCCCGAGATCTTTTAATCGGGAATCCAGTTATTTATCTCAACAATGGATTCCCGCTTAAAACGTGCGGGAATGACATACCTGAATAGTTATATTTACTTCTAATATCGGGGTATTTTTACCACCATTTTGGCAAACTCGCCACGCTTTTTTTACAATCAGCATTTTTGGAATGAATTACTCACAAACTGAATCTTCATAAAAATCAACTTGTTAGATTGATTAATATTAGGCTCATTTTTTTACCTCCTTCTTGGCATCATAGTTGAATTAAACCAGAAAGTAACTTAATATTTGCAGCTTTTGGTTTAAAAATTAATCCATTTATCAAACCAAAAAGCCGGCATTTAGTTAATCATTCAATTAATTTAAGGAGGTTCAAAATGAAAACTTATTTTACAGTTCTAACAACTTGTATTGTACTCTTCTGTATTTTTTGTTTTTCAGAACTACTTTTAGCACAAATCGATTGGGAGCACGTGACTGACCAACCGGTTATGGATTATGGAACTTCAGGAGAGTGGGACTGCTGTTGTTTGTTTTTTCCGATTGTTATAAAAGATGGCGACACCCTTCGTATGTGGTACACCGGACTTAATGGTCCTTCAATATCTCCTTCAACAATTTGGGCATTTGGCTATGCCTGGTCTTTGGATGGTATCTCATGGACTCGTGATGAAGGGAATCCTATTCCCGGCGTTACTTCAGGCGCTGTAATAAAAGATAGTGATACACTAAAAACGTGGTTTTCAGATAATGAAAAAAATTTGTGGTATGCAACATCTCTTTTTGGAAGAAAATGGGAAAAACATCAAGGATCAGGATTAAAGCCAGGTACTGCTGGTGACTGGGATGATAGTTTTGGTTTTTTTGGTCCCAATTATGTCATCAAAGAAGAAGGTCTTTACAAAATGTGGTATGTGGGTTCAACAGGAGATATGCCTTTTGCAACAATTCAAATTGGATATGCCACATCAAGCGACGGGCTTCATTGAGAAAAATACGATGATCCAACCACAACAGAGTCACCGTTTTCTAACAGTGATCCCGTGTTAAAAGTTGGAAATGCCGGGGAGTGGGATGAACTGAGGGCATTTATTGCTACTATACTCCCCACCAAAAATGGCTATGAAATGTGGTATTCCGGATTAAAAACCAACTTAGCAGAAGGTCAGTGGATTGGTTATGCAGAGTCGGAAGATGGCATCAACTGGTCGAAACTTCCAGAAAATCCGATAATTAATACTTGCCCTGTATGGGGCAAATTTGGATATCTTACAGGTTCGGTATTAAAATTTGATGGCTATTATCATATGTGGTATACAAGCTTTGATATGTATGGTGATAGAGGAAGATTTGGGTATGCAATTTCAGACACTTCATCTCCTGTTCACGTACAAATAGATAATTACAATATTCCTGAAAATTTTTCTTTATCTCAAAATTACCCCAATCCATTCAATCAAAAAACAACCATCAGCTATCAACTACCGGTAAACAGTTTTGTTGAACTTTCAATTTACAGTGTGCTTGGGCAAAAGATACAGACATTGGTTTCGGAACGGAAACAGTCTGGAATTCACAAATTTGAATGGGATGCCAGTGGATTAACAAGCGGCGTATATTTTTACCAGCTTATGGCTGGAACCAATATTGAAACAAAGAAGCTTATTTTGTTGAGATAATATTTAAAATTTTGATTATTCTAAACAACTTTTGTACACCTTCTTAAAAAAGCCCGTCTGAAAAATAGTGGCGGGCTTTTTTTAAATACCGCTTTATTGATTACATTTATGTTACCCTCATTAAATTATAATTTCCTAATCCGGACGATCCACAGGGCTGTTCAGTTCTATTAAAAAAAGACACAAAGTCAAGTCATTCCGGCTGGAGCGAAGCGGAATGCCGGAATCTTGTGGTTAAAATTAGGAGATTCCGGCTAAAAACATGCTGGAATGACAGTTCTTCATAAAACAATATTAGAATTGAACAGCCCTGGATCTAGAACCAAAAAAAAAATAAATGACAGAAAAATGCTTTATTTTTCTGCCATTCATTTTTCTGTCATAATTATTCTGGCTTATCCGGATAAGGTGCCAAAAGTTGATTGTTATTTCATTTTATTATTTAAAAACAAAAATTCAGATTTTACTTGCGCAAGGCTTTATTAATTTTTATATTAAAGTGAATCTCAAATAAATATTATCTTACCACGGAGCCGCAAATGGAAAATATCTCAAACTTCAGAAAAACAATTCTCGGAATCCAAATGCTGTTTGTCGCATTTGGCGCACTTGTTCTTGTACCTTTGTTAACCGGGCTTGATCCTTCGATTGCACTGTTAACTGCCGGCGCCGGCACGCTTATTTTTCAATTGATCACTAAATCCAAAGTACCGATTTTTTTAGCAAGCTCTTTTGCTTTCATCGCTCCAATTCGTTACGCGGTTGATAATTATGGTGTAGGCGAAACATTGGGTGCGTTGTTTTGTGTGGGTTTGGTTTATTTGATTTTCAGCGCGGCGGCGAAAATTGGTGGAGTAGCAGCGATTAATAAATATCTGCCACCGATTGTAACGGGTCCGGTGATTTTGTGTTTCCCTGGACTAAAGCGATAGAAACAGGCTCTTTTGCTTTACCCAAATTCAGTCTCACCGCAATATTATTCATGATTCCTGTCGCCATTGCTCCAGCCATTGAACATGTCGGGGACTTGTTGGCAATCTCATCTGTTACCGGAAAAAATTTCATCGAAGAACCGGGATTGCACCGCACCCTGATGGGAGATGGAATAGCGACATCTTTTGCGGGATTATTGGGCGGTCCTCCAAACACGACCTATTCGGAAGTTACGGGTGCTGTGGCGTTGACCAGAGCATTTGATCCTATCTACATGCGCATCGCCGCTGTAACCGCCATCATTTTGGCATTTGTGGGAAAGTTAGGCGCGGTTTTAAAAACCATTCCGGTACCGGTTATGGGCGGGATTATGATTCTCCTATTTGGAATGATTGCAGCCATTGGCGTTAACTCTTTGATTAAAGCCCGTGCCGACATGACCAGACCAAAAAATGTAGTCATTGCTTCAACCGTGCTTGTTATTGGTATTGGAAATTTGGTGATCTCTTTTGGCAGCATCGAGCTTGGTGGAATCGGATTGGCTGGATTGGTGGGCGTTATTCTGAATATTATTCTGCCGGAGAGAAAAGACGAGGACGGGGAACAAAGCTTTCAACCTGAAGATGACACGAACGATTAGTCTTAGTTAGCCTGAATTATTCATTAATTTTTGCCACAAAGACACCAAGACACGAAGAAACAATAAGATAGGTGTTAATAGTATTTCAAACTCAGTTTTAACTTATAAATTTATGAATTATATTCTTAATCATTGTTTTTTATTGCTTTGTGACTTCGTGTCTTTGTGGCGGAAGAATATTTCAGGTTAGATAGATCGAATTATTAATCAAAGAAGGAACAAACCAACATGCAAAATTTTAACCGCAGAGATTTTCTAAAATTTTCCGGAGCAGCGTCATTATTAACTCTTCCCGCCCTGGTTAACTGCTCAAAAAATGAAGATTCCCCAATAAACACGCACAATATCTCTGATCCCTGGCTTGAAATAAATCTGAATAATATCGCCTGGAATTTATCAGAAATTCGACAGCTTGTCTCTCCCCGCCCCGTAATGGCAGTGATCAAAGCCAATGCTTACGGACACGGACTGGTGGAAGTTGCCAGGTTTCTTGAAAAACAAAAAGTCGAATTTTTAGCTGTGGGTAATATTGCTGAGGCAGTGAAGGTAAAGGAAAGCGGGGTGAAAACTCCTGTATTAAATTTTGGCCCGTTTTCAAGCCAAGATGCAGAACAGTTAGTGCGATTAAATATTTCGCAATCAGTTTATACGGATGGGATTGAAAGACTTTCCGAAGCTGCTCGTAAATTAAATAAAACAGCCAAGGTTCACATCAAAGTGGACACTGGTCTGGGCAGAGTTGGTGTACCTTATTACAAAGCCTTACTTTTCATCAAAAAAGTTGCTGATTTGCCCGGAATTTCTATTGAAGGTATTTTCACCACTTTTACCGAAGATGAGGAGTTTGATAAAATTCAGTTGCAGCGATTTTTAAAAACCTGTCAGGCTTCAAAAGAGTACGGCATAAATGTTGGCTTACGACATGCCGTGAGCAGTGCCGGGCTCCTTTCGTTCCCAGCCGCTTTCCTGGATATGGTGAGACCGGGCATCACAATTTATGGTCACTATCCTTCGGATAAAGAATACCTGGCGCGCAAAATAAATCTAAAACCGGCAATGTCTTTGAAAGCAAAGGTGATGTACGTAAAAAATCTACGACCGGGCGACGCGGTTTCATATCACAGAAAATTTGTGGCAAAAAAAGAGACACGAGTGGCAACGCTGCCAGTTGGCTACTCCGATGGCTATCCATACCAGGTGGCAGAAAAAGGAGAAGCGATCATCCAGGGGAAAAGATGGAAAATTATTGCCGCGGTTACTGCCAATCATACGACATTAAATGTTACCGGTGTAAATAAAATAAAGATAGGGGACGAAGCTGTTCTTTTCGGGAAACAGAACTCAACAGAGGTTACTGCTGAAAATATCGCAAATTGGGTGGGAACATCTGTTTATAAAATTGTGATTGGTATGAATTCATTGCTTAAGAGATTTTATATAGGTAAATAATCAATTTTATCAACCAACGTACAGGTGATAAAAAATGACAGGTAAAACCATCTCCCACTACAAAATCCTTGAGAAGTTAGGCGAGGGCGGGATGGGTATCGTCTATCTCGCAGAGGATACCAAACTCAAACGCAAAGTCGCTCTTAAATTTCTACCACCTTCATTTTCTGTTGATGAAGAATCCAAACAGAGATTTATTAAGGAAGCGCAATCAGCCTCTGCTTTGGATCATAATAACATCTGTACAATATTTGAGATCGATGAAACAGAAAACAAAGAATTATTCATTGCTATGGCTTATTATGATGGGGAAACGTTAAAAGAAAAAATCAAGAACAAACCGCTTAATAAGGATGAAGCAATTGATATTATTATTCAATCTGCAGAAGGATTAATAAAAGCGCACGAGATTGGAATAATCCACCGGGATATTAAACCAGCCAATATTTTTATATCAAGTGAGGGTGTTGTGAAGATACTTGACTTTGGAATTGCGAAGGTATCGGGTCAAACTCAGCTCACACAAAAGGGAAGTCTCATTGGTACGCTAGCTTATATGTCGCCGGAACAAGCGAGCGGAGAAACAGCAGATCAACGAACCGATGTCTGGTCGCTGGGTGTTGTACTTTATGAGATGATTACCGGTCAGCAGCCATTCAAAGGTGGTTATGATCAGGCAATTATCTACTCTATTTTTAACGAAGAACCCGAACCGATACAAAATCTACGAAAAGATATCCCGGCTGAATTAGAACAAACCATTTTAAAAGCGTTGGCAAAAGATAAAAAAGCACGATATCCATCATTGAAAGAGTCATTCAGGATTTATATCAAATTCACAAACCCATGTCCACAGCGGAAGGTGAATTGGATGATACAAAACAGTTATTGCGGATAATTAAGAAACCCGGTATTGCAATTCCTGTTTCGCTTTTTTTTATAATCATGTGTATAATAACTGTTTGGTTTTTAAATCGTAATTTCAAAAAAAGTTGGGCAAGGGAGCAGGCTCTGCCTGATATTGTCAGGCTTGTGAATGAGAACGAATATACTGCTGCATTCCAACTTGCTGAACGAGCCGAAAAGTATATTCCTAATGATCCCCAACTGGGTGACCTGATACCCCAGGTACAAAGAACATTTTCAATCAAAACCACTCCTTCAAGGGCTGACGTGTTTATTAAAGATTACACGGATCCGGATGGAGATTGGGGACACATTGGTAAAACGCCACTCGATAGTGTCAAAATCTCATGCGCATTTAAACAATGGAAGATTGTCAAACAAGGTTTTGAAATTGTTGTCGGTACGGACAGGTGGAGCAACAGGGATAAAGATGTTTTAACTAAATATGGAATCTCTATTTTGTCCCATGTTAATTTAAATAATAAACTTGATGAGGCGGGAACAATCCCTGCAGAGATGGTAAAAGTAAACGGTGGCTCTGCCTGGATCGGTGAGTTGGAAAATTACTTAATAGATAAATATGAGGTATCCAATAAACAGTATAAAACTTTTGTCGATAGCAACGGATATCGCAGGCAGGAATATTGGAAACAGCCATTTGTTAAAGATGGTCGGATTATTTTATGGGAAGAGGCAATGGCAGAATTTGTAGATGCAACAGGCAGACCCGGCCCTGCAAAATGGATCGTTGGTGATTATCCTGATAGATTGGATGATTACCCGGTGACAGGTATCAGTTGGTATGAAGCTGCTGCTTACGCGGAATTCGCTGGTAAAAATCTTCCTACCATATTTCATTGGGGTTTCGCTGCAGGGCTTGACAATCATGTGGTTATCATACCACACAGTAATTTTGAAGGTGAGGGCGCAGCGCCTATCGGTAAATATCGCGGGGTGAGCCCTTTTGGGACTTACGATATGGCGGGAAATGTCTCGGAATGGTGCTGGAATGCGAGTGGCGAAAACCGACTTCTTAACGGCGGTTCGTGCTATGATCCGCCATATATAGTATTACCAGTTGAATCTTTGTTTTTTATGCAAAAGTTTTTTAATAAAGATCAATTACTATTACAACGAAAAGGCTGAGGCGAAGGCTAAGGCGGAGCAAGGTAGAAGATTAAAGGTTTAAGATTTTTTCCTTCGCCTTTGCCTCAGCCTTCGCCTGCACTTTAGTGCGCTGGGTTTCAATACAGAGATGCCCGCCCACCAATGTTGCGTTCTGATAATATTGGATTCCGTTGTGTGAAATATTTGTCTCAAGACTCACTTTAATAAAAGTGTGAATATTGGGGAGATTCCTGTATAGTTACATTTAAAAAATAAGGAAGTACAGACTATGCCTGTACAGTTACCTTATATTTTTTATGGAAATACAGACTGTGC
>JACKQG010004319.1_pt1 | contig 16574 bp, 16 predicted proteins | sample 8237621 | NCBI WGS metagenome assembly JACKQG01 (sample SAMN15677084, study PRJNA649215) | marine metagenome | biome: marine; feature: Black Sea; material: saline water; isolation source: suspended particulate matter (SPM) from the Black Sea western gyre | collected 2013-06-09/2013-06-10 | depth...
ACTTTTCATTTTGGCAATGACACCGCTAGCGAGCAAAAAGTCAATTTTTCAAGGCTGCCTTAAGTTTTAAAGTGTGATAGTCTCTTTTTGAGTCTCATCAATACACTAAGAAATATCAGCCTTCTCCAACAGAAGAACGCAATTGAAACTGCTGACCTGCCAGGGCTTCAACCACGCCCTTTAATTCCAATGTCAGCAACAGCTCATTTACCTTCTGGGGAAGCATACCGCTCTGCCGGATGAGAGAATCAATTGGCTGGGGATAGATATCCATAAAACCAAGCAGTTTTTCTTCGTCAGCGGAAAGATCCTCTACCCCTTGAACTGTTTCTGCCAATCCATTTTCAATCGATCCGGAAGATGAAAAAAACGGCCCCAGCTCTTCCAGGATATCCTCAACCGTATGGACAAGCTTGGCTCCGTTCTGAAGCAGCCGGTGAGTTCCTTCACTTTTTGAAGAATCCACCCTGCCGGGAATCGCAAAAACCTCCCGGCCCTGTTCCAGGGCAAAATCGGCGGTTATTAGAGAGCCGGACTTTTTGGCTGCTTCAACCACGACAACACCAAGAGAAAGGCCGCTGATTATCCTGTTTCTGGCCGGAAAACGGAAGGCCTCAGGCCTTGTACCGAAAGGGTATTCACTGACAACTGCACCATTTGAGGCGATTTCATCGCAGAGATTTCTGTTCTGTCTCGGATACATTACATCTATTCCGCAACCAAGAACAGCGACCGTCGCACCAGACCCTTTCAAAGCCCCCTGATGTGATGCTGTGTCTATTCCGAGAGCCAGGCCGCTGACAACCGTTAGGCCCTGCAGAGTAAGCCTCCGGGAAAGATCAAAAGCGATCCTCTGGCCATATGTTGTTGATGCCCTGGCCCCGACCATCCCTATACTTCGGCTTCCGACAAAACCAGGATCTCCTTTCACATAAAGAAGCGGGGGCGGATCATGTATGTTTTTCAGCAGAGCAGGATAGGAAGAATCCTGTTGAGTGAGTATTGAGACATCTAACTGCTCGGCTTTCTGCAATTCTTTATCTGCAGCTTTCTTCAGGGTGTCAGCCTGTATCCCGGAAAGCACTTTGCCGCTGATACCAGGAACCCTTCTCTGCAGGTCCTCACGCGAAGACGAAAGGACCCTGCCGGGACCTCCATAAACGTCCATCAACTTTTTCCAACCCCGCGGACCAAGGCCGGGAACAAGAGACAAAGACAACCACTCCAGAAGAGAGTCCATTTTACATCAAATCCTGTAGACAGGTTTCAAGCTCCCTGCCAAGTATAAAAATAAGAGAAAGTATAAGGAGGAACAGGAAGAGTCAACACATTTATAAAAAAGGCAGGGACAAAAAAAGTATGCAGAATCAATCGATAAAGCTTTCCAGCTGGTTTTTTCGACTCGGATGTTTCAGTTTTTTCAAGGCCTTGGCCTCAATCTGCCGGATTCTTTCTCTGGTAACGGAAAAGTTTTTTCCAACTTCTTCCAGAGTAAGATCCATTTCAGTATCAATGCCAAATCGCATCCGCAATACACTTTCCTCTCTGGGACTGAGTGAGCTCAGAACTTTTCGGAGATTCTGACGCAGACTGTCTTCAATGGACGCTTCATGGGGAGCAATAGCATCTGTGTCTTCAATAAAATCAGTTAAATAACTATCCTCTCCATTGCCAATAGGAGTATCGAGGGAAACCGGATCCCTGGATACATTTAAAATATTGCGGACTTTATCAAGATCAACATCGATGCGCTCAGCAATTTCTTCCTGGGAAGGCTCGCGCCCCATTTCCCTGGAAAACTCTTTAGATCCTTTTATCAATCTGTTTATCGTATCCACCATGTGTACTGGAATCCGAATGGTGCGTCCCTGATCAGCAATGGCGCGATTAATCGCCTGCCGGATCCACCAGGTTGCATATGTGCTGAATTTAAACCCCCTCCGATATTCAAATTTATCCACGGCTTTCATCAAGCCAATATTCCCTTCCTGGATAAGATCGAGGAGCTGCAAACCACGGTTTGTATATTTTTTTGCTATACTGACAACGAGGCGCAAATTGCAGCGGGTCAGCTCTTTTTTCGCCTCCCGGCAGACCTCTTCACCAATAGTTATCTGAGCCAAGGACTGCAGAAGAGTTTCATGGTCGACACCATGACCATTTTCCAGATTGCGCAGCATGATATCCATCTTATCGGCATTCTCAGGTTCCGCGTTTTTCCTTTTCAGGACCGCCTCAAACTGCCGGGCAACAACTTTGACTTCCTGTACAATGCCAGTGATATACTTGTTGTTTATCCACAGATCGGCAAACTGGGAAACAAGAGCATGCCCGCTCCTTTCGATACGAACAAGCAGTTTAACAGCAGATCCCTGCCCCAGCAGACCATTTTGCATTTCCTCAAACAAAACAGCCCGTTCACGATCAATACGCTCTGCTTCTGCAACCTTATATAAAAAATCTTCCTCCAGGCCTTCCAGAGAAACCTCTTCAGGCTCACCAATTCCACGCAGAATATCTTCAATAGAGCAACTCTTATCAGCAAGGCTTTCAGCCAGATTCTTGAGACTCTTTAAGGCACAAGGCAAAATAAGGACAGCATTCTGAATCTGTTTCTGACCTTGTTCGATCTTCTTGGCAATTTCAACCTCTTCGTTAGACGAAAGCAAGGGGACAGATCCCATTTCCCGAAGATAGGCTTTTACCGGATCATCATCCAGGGGAAGACGCAGTGCCTTCGACTGAGAATCGTCTGAACCGTCATCGTCCGTGGAGACCAGACAATCATCATCCGTATCATTATCGCCAGAATCCGAATCAAAAATGGATGTCAGATCATCTTCCCTGTCATCTGCAAAGCGATCTTTACCGGAAAAGTCTTCCTTGTCAGATAATCTTTCAGTATCCCCAGAAGCAAATGCTGAGGTCGTCCTGGTCTTTCGAGCCGCTTTTCTCATATGTGTTTCCGTCCAACGTTTAAAATCGATTAGAAACTGTTAGCGTTCAGCTTTTATGCCAACGTACGTTTTATACTAACCTTTTATCGACAAGAGCAATGACTCCAGCCGAAAAGGGGGCTTTCCGGATGAGAATTAATTCACAGTCATCGCATCCATCTCTTTTTTCTTTTCAAGAAGCTGCATCATCAATGAATCGTCTCCTTGCTGCTGCGCTTCATTTATCTGCTTTACAACCTGGGCCTTATTCTTTTCCAGCATCTTCCGGCGCACCCAGCCTTCCATTTCACTGGCCATATCTTCTTTGGTCTCATCCGAATACAAAGACGCCGACAACAACAACTTAGAAACCAAAGCTTTATGAGGCCCTTCAATGCAGTCCAAAAGAAGCTCGGGACTGATCTCACCGCCGTCCCTGGCAAGATATTTCATGTGCCCAATAATATCCCGGGCCTGCTCACCCGTAAAAATATCCTCCAGCCCTGCCTCAATAAACCGGGGAAGCACATCCGGATAGACCAGCAGAAATTCAAGCAGCTGCTGGTGCTGGGTTGAAAGTCGCTCTATTTTCCGAGGTGCTTCCGACGCTTTTTTATACGATGAAGGAGCCTTGGCAAGATGATTTCTCATCACATCAGGACTGATCCCCAATTTTTCACTGAAATGCGACACAAAAAGAGTCTGCTGCAGCTTACGATTGTCAATTTCTCCAATGACAGGCTGCAGGTCCTGAATTATTCTTCCTTTTCCCTCGAGGCTCAAGCCATGCTGTGCAACAAAATGGTCAAAAACAAACTCAGGCAGGGGGAGTGCTTTTTCAATTAGTTTCTCAAGGGCGTTACGACCTGATCCTCTGATAAAACTGTCAGGATCTTCACCCCTCGGCAAGGTGACAACCTTTGCCTGGAGCTGCTCTGAGAGAAAAAGTGGAACTGAACGAATCGCCGCCTTGAGACCGGCCTCATCACCGTCAAAAAGGATGATCGCCTCTTTGGCATACCGCTTCAAAATCTTTACATGATGTATTGTCAAGGCCGTACCCAAGGGGGCGGCGATATGATCAATCCCCTTGCTCACCAAAGTAAGCAGATCAAAATTTCCCTCCACCACCAGGCACTTTTCAGCAGACTGAATCGATGCTTTTGTCTGATAAAAGCCAAACAGGGTGCGGCTTTTATCGAAAACCGGAGTTTCCGCAGTATTCAGGTACTTCGGCTGGCCTTTACCCAGAATTCGACCACCGAACCCCACCGGCTGACCGCTCAGGGAAAAAATGGGACACATGATCCTGTCCCGGAAGCGATCATAACAGCCCCCTGTATCTTTTCTGACAACAAGACCGGCTTCTCCAGCCAGGTCCTCTCCAAATTCTGTTCCGGGAAGTTTCGCAGTAAGAAAATCCCAGCCGTCCGGAGCATAACCAAGCTGAAATCGCTTGATCACTTCAGCGCTCACACCTCTTGCGTTCAGATACTCCCTTGCCTTTCGTGCCGCCGGATTCTCCAGCAGAAAAGCGTGAAACTGCTGTACCGCCCAGCCATTAACCTGAAAAAGTTTCTGCCTTTTTTTAAGGCGCTCCTGCTCCTCCGGGGAAAGAGTTGTTTCAGCCAGCTGAACACCATAGCGCCGGGCCAGGTCCTGAAGAGCATCCGGGAAAGTCATATTATGAAGCTTCATCATAAAAGACAGGACATCTCCACTTTCCTTACAGCCAAAACAATGGTAAAATTGTCTGGTTGGGTTTACCGAGAATGAAGGCGTTTTTTCAGAATGAAAAGGGCAGTTGCCAAGATAATTTGCTCCCCTTTTCTGCAGTTCAACATGCTCGCCGATAACTTCAACAATATCTGCCGCATCTTTGACCAGCTGTGCAGAATTATTTTGAAAAACCGCCATATTGCAAATATCTCTTTCCGTAGGAATTTTCGATCAGGTAAACCTCTCTTTCCTTTTCCCTTTATCTGAGGATGTGTCAAGGAAAAAATTCTTTAAGTTTAAAGGAGTTAGGCCCATGACGTCTGACATAACCAAGTTTCTGAGCTACGAAATAAAAAAAGAACTGGCAGAAAGATATTTCGGTTTCCGAAAACTCATAGAAGAAGATAAAGGAAGTCTGGAGAAGGACTTACGGCTTTCCAGTCAGACCATTGGCAACAGAATTGTTATTGACCTGTCCCGAATATATATCCTTCTTCAGGATGAATCTCTGATTGATCAATTTCTGACATTGACAGGACTCGGTGAAAAGTTCTTTTATGACCCCTACATTCCAACCTCTCCGACTATCAGGACAAGGGTATTTACCGGCGTGAAGACCAAGGGGCTCACAGCCTCCGGGCGATTTAAAAACCTGGTCATGTGTTTATATGAAGCATTAAAAAAGGATATAGACGAATATCGTGAAAAGCTGACAGAGCTCATTGACAGCCAGGAAACCATCGAAGAAGAAATAAATCTTTTTTACCGAAAAAATGATATCGGTACCATAATGGGATTTCTTCGTAATATTGATGGCAACCATAACTCGCATGGAAGCCTTGCAGGTGGCCTCACCAGCGGTTTTTCAGAAAGTATTGAAAATAAAATGCGGGTCCATCCTCCTGCAAAAGTAATAGAGGAAATGCCGATGCTTCCCCCTCTCCCCCCCCTTTCCCAGATAAAAAAAGAAATAAAAAATCTGGCAGAGAAAGCTTTCAAGCTCAATGGAGACATCATTTAGCTTATAAAAACGTAACTGTTCAGGAGTGCCTCATATTTGTTTATTTGGGACTTCGAAGCATACGCGTGCTATTCGAGAAAGACAAAAATGAGAAATAAAATACCTCTCTTTTTGCCTTGCCAATTTTAAACTTTGCCTTTTGCCTTTCAAATACACTATGCAGCCACATTATACATCCATAGCCTTTTCCCTGATTGCTCTGGCCGCAGGACTGGGCCTGCTTGTAGCGGGGGGGGAACTCCTTGTTTCCGGCGCTGTCAAACTTGCAGGCCGTTGGGGGATGAGTCCCCTGCTCATTGGCCTCACAGTGGTTGCTTTTGGTACATCAACCCCGGAGCTCTTTGTCAGCCTGTCGGCTAACCTTCAGGGCCAGCCTGACATCCTTGTCGGCAACGTAATCGGCAGCAACATAGCCAACATAGGCTTGATCCTTGCCTGCTGCGCCCTTATCACACCTATACGTGCGCCCTTCTCTTTTTTCGCCACCGAGCTTGCCTGGGTACTAACAGCAAGCCTCGTCCTGGTGGGCCTCACTTTCTATGGCTCCTTCGGCCGAATTCCAGGAATTCTCTTCATTTGCGCCCTCGGCCTTTTCACATACTCGACGTACAAAAACGGATCGGCACAACCGGCTGAAGAGGATGCACCTCCCCAGTCCTCCTATTTGACCAGCATATCTCTCTGTCTTGCCGGGTTTGCCGGCCTGGGATACGGCTCAACTCTTTTTATTAACGGAGCGGTGGACCTTGCCCTGTTCTTTAACATCCCCAGCCTGATCATCGGACTTTCCATTGCCGCTATCGGCACCTCCCTGCCGGAACTCGCATCTTCTGTCTCAGCAATTCGCAGAGGAGAATCGGCTCTTCTGCTTGGCAATGTCATTGGCAGCAACCTTTTCAATCTCCTTATGGTTATGGGCACTGCCGCGATAGTCAAACCTTTTGCCCTTCAGCCCCAACTCCTCATCCGTGACCTTCCCGTAATGATTCTTTTTTCTGCAGTACTTGTCCCTATGTTTTATTATGGCAACAAAATAAAACGAATCCATGGTTTTTTATTGCTCCTGGGGTACGTGGGATATATCTTGCTCCTTAAGCCATGATGAGCGTCGACTTGCAGCTGCAGCATTACAAGGTAGCCTACAGTCATTTTCAACACAAAACCAAAGATACTTAAAAAAACAATCAAATCATGAAAAACAGATACGATGATATCGAAGCAAAGGCCCATATTGAAAAATATGCAGATTACCCCGAAGAACTTGCCCTGCGGGTCTACACCTCCAGACTAATTGGCCAGGAGGAGGATCTCGTTCTCCACGGCGGAGGCAACACTTCTGCCAAGGGTCGTATCGCCAATATCCTTGGCGAAGAGATGGATGTTATTTTCGTCAAGGGAAGCGGATGGGACCTGGGCGATATCGAGCCGGCAGGTCTGCCCGCCCTGGATCTGACATACCTCAGGAAACTTCGCGCCCTTGACAACCTAAGTGATGAAGAAATGGTAAATCAGTTTCGAATCCATCTTCTTGATGCCTCCTCTCCGAACCCGTCCATTGAAACCCTTGTACACACTTTCCTGCCCCCGGCTTTTATTGATCACACCCACGCTGACGCCATTGTCATTCTGACGAATATAAATGACTGTGAAACCGTGCTCAGGGAAGCCCTGGGCGACAATATCGGCATTCTTCCCTTTATCATGCCCGGATTCCCTCTTGCCAAGGCCGTGGCTGACATGTATGAAGCCAACCCGGATATGGAGTGCCTCATCCTCCGCAACCACGGAATTTTCACCTTTGGCAATGATGCCCGCACAGCCTATGACCGGATGATTCACTATGTGACCCTGGCAGAAAAGTACATCGCCGGCAAACAAACACCTCCAGAAGCAACGGCTGCAACCGACACCTGCCCTGACGAAACTGTCCTCTTTCCCCTTCTGCGGGGGGCTCTGGCACATACCGATCAACAGGGCTATAACCGAGTCTTCCACCTTCACCTGAGGAAAAACGCCCAGATACTTTCAGCTCTTTCCCGGCCTGATGCCAGGGAACTTCTGGTCAGCGGTGTTTTAACACCGGACCATGTAATCCGAACCAAGAACTACCCTCTCTTCCTCGACTTCAGCGGACTCTCCAGTGAAGAAGAAATTGCCGCCCTGATTCACAATGAAGTTGCATCCTACCAGGAAAAATACAACCGCTATTTTGCTGAACAGATCAGAAGCAAAAAGATTAAACGGACCCGGCTGGACTCCATGCCCCGGGTTCTGTTCATTAAAGATATCGGCATTGTTACCGCAGGAAAAACACCAAAAGATGCCATTATCTCTGCAGACATAGCTGCCCACACCCTGGGAGCAAAACTTCAAGGTATCCACATTGGACAATACAGGGAGCTCGATGCCTCCTTTATTTTTGACATGGAATACTGGAGCCTGGAACAGGCCAAGCTCGGCAAGGGATCTCCCAGGCCACTTGAAGGCAAAATTGCCCTGGTTACAGGAGGTGGTGGTGCCATTGCCTGTGGAATAGGAAGACAGCTTCTGGCGGCAGGCGCACGCGTTTTTCTCACCGACATTGATGCAAAAAGACTTCACAAAGTGGAAGAAATACTGGCAGCCCAATTCGACAGCAGGATGATATCGTCTCTTGTTATGGATGTCACAGATGAAGATTCTGTTCAGCAGGGCATGAATACCCTTGTGCAGCAGGCAGGCGGTCTGGACATACTCGTCCCCAATGCCGGGATCGCCCATGTTGCCAGACTTGAAGACCTTGAAGACTCTACCCTTCAGAAAGTAATTGATGTAAATCTCATTGGTGTTTTCCAGGTAATAAAAGCGGCCATCCCTCTTTTCAAGCGCCAGAACTTTGGCGGCCATATTGTCATTAACAGTTCGAAAAACGTTTTTTCACCGGGAGCTTCCTTTGGAGCATACAGCGCCTCCAAGGCAGGAGCCCATCAGCTCGGCAAAATAGCAGCTCTTGAACTGGCGGAAATTGATGTTCGGGTTAACATGATTAATGCCGATGCAATATTCAACGATCAGGAGGTCAACTCAGGCCTCTGGGATGTGGTGGGTCCGGACCGAATGAAATCGAGAAATCTTGATCCAGAGGGACTGAAAGAGTATTATCGCCAGCGAAATCTCCTGAAGACGGAAGTCCTGGCCGACCATGTTGGCAATGCCGTGGTCTTCTTTGCAAGCGGCCTAACGCCAACAACAGGCGCCACTCTTCCTGTCGATGGAGGGGTAGAAGGGGCGTTCCCGCGATAACTATCGTAAACAGCTGACTTAACACTTCAGGATACTGTGAAAAATAATGAAAAGACAATTTTTCACAGTACCCTTCATACTTTCAATATAATAACCTAAAGGTCTTACTATGGCAGAAATACGAAGCACAATGGATATGGTGTTGGAAAGGGCCGCCAGAATGGAAGCCGAAGCCGCCAATACCCACAACAACGATGAAACGCTTCAGGCTGGGATGAAAACCGCCGCTTCTTATATGCGCGATGAAGATGTTGACCTGGTAAAAGATCTCAACAGTTACCAGGATAAAGACAAAGCCTGTGTCCTCAAGGGCCTTATCCAGATCTTCCTGCGCAACATTATGCTGCCCAGAGAAGACGATGACCAGGCCGGCGCCAACAGGGCCATGCAGGGTCTTGTCGAACTGGGCCAGGGAAGTGGAGATCTTCTTTCCATATTCAGTGATATGAAATCGATTCTGGACCGCTATTCAGAGCATAAAAAGCAGCTTAAACAGCAGCTGGAAGAACAGTTCTCCCAGCAAATGAACATGATGGAGCAGGATCTGGCCAAGAAAACCGGTGTCAGCATGAAGCTTGAGCCATCCCAGCATCCAAAATTTGCTGAAGAGTGGCTCAAACTGCGCGGCCAGCTTAATGAGCAATATGGTCAGGCCCTTGACCAGTACAAACAGCATATTGAACAGCAACTGACAGCAATGCCATGAATTTCTCGCTAAAGTTCTCTGCTGATGCAGAGGCCTCCCCCCCTGACTGGGAAAAAGCTGCTGAAATACTTTCCGGATGGGCCCAAAACCATCAAGTCACCATACCGTTCCCACTGACTGCGCTTTTGCCATGTCCAGAACTGCTTGTTGACATTTCTCCTTCAGAGATCGATATCCTTTCTCTTTTCGATTCATTAACAGAACCGTTTTACGATATGGATATAAATATCGAAATCGAAAGGCATTCCTTCCCCCTGCTGGAGACCTCGAATGAATCATAATAAAAAATCAAAATGATGCCTCCTTCTCTATCCACACTGCAAAAAGCTCTAAAACGAAAAAAGCTTGACGCGGTCCTTATTACCCAGCCTGAAAATCGCCGCTATTTAAGCGGCTACACAGCCACGGACTCTTCCATTTCTGAATCCTCAGGGGTCCTGCTCATTCCGGCACAAGGCTCACCCTTCCTTCTGACTGATTCCCGCTTTGACATTCATGCCAGAGAAGAGGCCAACGGTTTTGAGGTGGCTCTCTACCCCAAAGGACTTCATGCCCTCCTGAAAAATCTTCTTCCCAGGCTTGGCATTAAACGCCTGGGTTTTGAAAGCCATTACGTCCTGCACTCCACAGCCGATAAAATGACCCGGGTGCTTGGCAAAAAAAATGTTGAGCTTGTCCCCCTCACCGGCCTTATAGAAAAAATGCGGATCAGGAAGACATCGGAAGAAATAGAAAAAATAGAAAAATCTGTTTTATTGAATGAACAGGTTTTCCAGGAAGTCTATAGACAGCTGAAACCTGGAATGACCGAAGTGGAAGTGGCCCTGCATATTGAAACCGTCATGCGGCTCAAGGGGGCGGAAAGGCCTTCATTTGACACCATTGTCGCTGCCGGACCAAACAGCGCCCTCCCCCATGCTGTTCCAACCAGCCGCCCCTTGCAGGAAAATGAGCCCATTGTCATTGATATGGGGCTTATCCTGGACGGCTACTGCTCAGACATGACCCGTACCGTTGTTCTCGGCACTCCAGACAACAAAACCAGAACACTTTTCAGGCTGGTCCGCAAAGCCCAGAAAGAAGGCATGGCGGCTATCAAGGCCGGGGTTATCGCCAGGGATGTTGACCGGGCCGCCCGCCAGGTAATCGAAAAAGCCGGCTATGGCGACAGATTTGGTCACGGCCTGGGGCATGGCGTCGGGATCGCCGTCCACGAGCCTCCTTCTCTTGGCAAACGCAGCAGAAAAAAACTTAAAGAAGGCATGGTGGTCACTGTGGAACCTGGTATATATCTTCCAGGCTGGGGAGGTATTCGACTGGAAAATATGGTGGAAGTCCAGACAGGCGGCTGCCGGATTTTCAACCGGGACACAACTTTTCTTGACATTTGACGGAGAGCCCAGGAACACAACAACATGAAAGAACTTCGTGATATTGTAATAGCTTTCAACAATGAGCGGGATTGGGACCAGTTCCACTCCCCGAAAAATCTGGCCATGGCCCTCATGGTGGAAATGGCCGAACTTCTCGAACATTTCCAATGGATCTCCGAAGAACAGAGCCGCAACCTCAGCTCGTCTAAAAAAGAACACATAAGCGAAGAAATTGGCGACGTACTTATCTACCTGGTCAACCTGGCTGACAAGCTTGGCATAGACCCGATCCAAGCTGCAAAAAACAAGATCAAACAGAATCACAAAAAATATCCTGCAGCCACATCCAGAGGAAAATCACTTAAATATGATGAATATGAATAAATCCATTGAAATAGAAATCCTGTCTGCCCCCGGCTGAGCGTCACTTGAACCTACCAGGGTCATGGTGGGCAAGATTATCGAGGAAGAAAACGCGGCCTGTCTGGTCAAAGAAACCCTTATCCAATCGGTGGAGGAAGCCCTTGCCGCTCACTTTCCGGGCTCACCGACTGTAAGAATTGAAGGGGTGGATGTTGATCCAGGTATCCGGTTGAAAAGCAATTTTGGCATGGGCTGACGTCTCTATCCTGACGAAGCAGGTCGCTTCAAAAAACAGGTTCCTCCCAATATGGTCAGAAAGTCCATTCAAGAATTCACGTCCACCAAATAACGTTAATCAATTGCAGAAATCAAGAGAGTCTCATACGTCCTCATCGGACTTTGCTCCGCCGCACTGCCTGCGCCCGCCCCTCGCAATGGCCCTTCAGGAAAATGCGGAAAAATGCATCGAATGCAACCTCTGCGTCAAGGAATGCCGGTTTCTGCAGCAATACGGCACACCCCGGCAGATTTCCCGGCGCTATGATCCGGCTTCAAGAGAAAGCAAAACACTTGCCTTTGAGTGCAGCCTGTGCCGGTTGTGTGAAGAAGTCTGCCCTCCCAAAATCGGTCTCAACCCCGCCCGGATGTTTCTCGAAATGCGCAGAGAGTCTGTGGACCGGGATGGTGGAAATTTTACACATCATGGAAGAATTCTTAACTATGAAAAGCGGGGGACCTCGAAACGCTATTCATACTATGCGTTACCTGAAAAATGCGACACTGTCCTGTTTCCAGGCTGCACCCTGCCGGGCACAAGACCAGGCCTGGTCATGGCCCTGTTCGACCATCTGCAGAAAAACATCCCTTCACTGGGTATCGTTCTGGACTGCTGCACCAAACCATCCCACGATCTTGGCAGAGAGAAATACTTCCAGACAATGTTCTGTGAAATGAAAGAATATCTTCTCTCCCACGATATCAGGAATATTCTTGTTGCCTGCCCCAACTGTTACAAAGTCTTCAGGCAATATGGCGGGAAACTCACAGTAAAAACAGTGTATGAAGTCCTTGCAGAAACATCACTGCCATCCACTGAAAACATTTCCGCCTCCATCACCATTCATGACCCCTGCAGTACGCGCCATGAAAACGGTATTCATCAGGCTGTCCGAAAACTTGCCGCAGCAAAATCCCTGCGCCTTGAAGAGATGAAACATCATGGTAAAAAAACTCTCTGCTGCGGCGAAGGCGGCTCTGTCAGCTGTCTTGCTCCCGAACTGTCTCAGGAATGGAGCCGGCGCCGTAAAAGTGAGGCCCTGGGCTCTGTGATCTTGACATATTGTGCCGGGTGCACAGGTTTTCTCGGTGCTATCACCCCGACACACCACATTTTAGACCTTCTCTTTGATCCTCAGCGCACTCTTGCCGGCAAAGTAAAGGCGGCCAGGGCTCCCTTCACATATCTTAACCGCATACTCCTCAAAAAGAAGTTCAAAAAGAAAATTCAGGCTGCCGTCTCCAGGGAACGAAAAAACAAGTAACACCAGAAGCGTCCTTGCGCAACCGGCCTTCAGGGAAAATCATTGTCCTTCAAATCCTGAAGGGAATAAAACGTTCCGCGCCAGTCGATTCCCCCCCTGATGACTGTCATCAACACTGCTTTCCAAGTCATATAAAGCCGGATGTATGGTGTCACCGGAAACCACATAACAGGCCGGGGACTCATATCGCTTTTGAGTGCCGCCGCCAGAAAAAAAGCACCGGAAAGTATGACAATAGCCAGGTTGGCCATCCAGGCCAGCCCCTCTGTGAACAGTAATGCCCAGACTGGCCATATACTGACCAGAATCTGCAGCATCGTAAAAAGGCAGAACCTTATCAAACTGTAGTTCAGGGCTGCAAAAGTATTTTTCATGAGGCCCGTGGTCATTTCTCGCACCGACCCATACCATTTGACTGAGATGAAATGATTCCCATAAAGGCAGTCCTGCAGAAAACCTGCCTTTTTTAACATTTGTCCAAGCTTGAGGTCATCCAGCGGACAGAGACGAATAGTCTTGTGGCCTCCGACCTTCCAATAGGATTCCTTTTTCACCAGATTAAAAGCACCGACACCTACAAAGCTTTCAGAAGAAAAGTCCGCGGCCTTCCAGGGCCGCAGATAACTGACAAGGCCGACACCAAGCTCTATCACCACCATCTGCAGAAGACTCGATGGCAGTATAGCTTTAAAAAAAAGTGCCAGATGATCCAGCTTCTGCTCCAGAGTAAAGGTAATCGCTCTTTTCAGGGTAGACGACTCCATGACCACATCTGCATCGGAAAAAAGTAGGTAATCCCCGGATGCCTGCTGTGCTCCAAAGTACAAAGCATGATTTTTACCGAGCCATCCTTCAGGCAGTTTTTCAATGTTGACTACTTTGAGCCTGGGGTACTGGAAAGACATTTCCTCAAGGATAGACCCGGTCCTGTCTGTTGACCGGTCATTGAGGACAATTATTTCCATGGGTTCATAGTCAAGACTGAGCAGTGAAAGCAGTCCTGATCGAATATTTTCCTCCTCATTTAGGGCAGGAATAATCACCGACACAGACGGAAAAGAACCCTTGCGCTCAGGATCAACAGTATCGAGCCACCCTATCCGACCCGCTCCGCGAATACCCTCAATCCCAAAAACCGCCATACCCGCCAGGGTTATCATTGCTACCCAGAAAAAAATATCCATCTCACTCTCTCTGCTTCTTCTCTGATATTGACAGCCTTTCTTGTTTTTAGTACTTCAGAGACTGTTCTACTCACCTCAAAATAAAGGCATCATGTTGAAACAAAATCCCATCAGCAGTTTCCGGCAAGGTTTTTTTTATCCCTTCCGTGCTTTTCGGTTTATCAGAAAACACCCTCGACTCTATACATACATCCTTATTCCTTTTTCTATCAACCTCGGAGTTTTTTCACTGACGATCTTTTACGGACTCGGCTTTTTCTTTGACCTGGCCAGCAGGTATGTTCCCCAGGGAGATGCCTGGTACTGGTTTCTGCTTAATTACCTGCTCATGGCAGTAGCCATTCTCGTTACCCTGGTTCTTGTCTTTTTCACATTCACTGTGGTCGGCAGCCTTATCGCCTCTCCTTTCAATGACATCCTTTCCGAGCGCACCGAAGAACTGCTCACAGGAAAGACCTCTGATGAACCCTTTGTCCTGAAAACGTTTTTCACGGATTCTGCCCAGGTTCTTCTTGTCGAGTCAAAAAAAATCGGTGTTTTTCTCATTGGAATGCTCCTGCTTTTCAGCCTCAATATTCTACCGATTATTGGCTCCCTTCTTTTTTCAATACTGTCAGTTGCCTGGACGGTTTTTTTTCTGGTAATCGAGTTTACCGGATATGTCTTTTCCAGAAAACGACTTGCCTTTCGTCAGCAACGGCACATTATTTTCAAGGAATTTTCACTGATGGCAGGATTTGGCATAGGTGTCTTCTGTGTGCTTGCAATACCCTTTTTTCAATTTTTCGCTATTCCTCTGGGGGTTGTCGGGGCAACACTTCTTCTATATGATTCCGGCACTCTTTCCTCTGACTCTCAGATAAAAGGATAGTTTCCCTCACCTTGTAACACTTCGTTTCTTGATAGATAATAAATTACCCCGAAGGAGGTACACCATGCAGATTCTCATTCTTTACTACTCAAAAGGCGGCAACACCAAAAAACTGGCTGAAGAAATTGCCAAAGGAGTCTCTTCCACAGGAGCCGAAGCTGTTCTCCGTGCAACAGAAGATGTCAGCAAAGACGATTTTCGCAACTCCAAAGGCATCATCGCCGGTTCCCCCGTATACTTTGGCGTAATGGCTGCCCAGCTCAAAAAAGTCTTCGATGATTTTGTCAGCCTGCGTCGCGAAATGGAAAACAAGGTCGGGGCTGCCTTCGCAACCGGCAACCACCATACCGGCGGCAAGGAAACAACCATATTATCCATCCTGCAGTGCATGATGATATATGGAATGATTATTGTCGGAGATCCGATGGATGCATCCGGTCACTATGGTGTTGCCTGCTGCAAGGAGCCTGATGAAACCGCCATCCAGGATGGCTTCAAACTGGGCAAGAGAGTTGCTGATTTATGTGCCAAATTGTAAAAAATTCTTTTCTGGCAGCTTTTTTTCTTCTTATATGCCTTGCCCCGGCTCGCGGCTTTTCTTTCGGAAACGACTTGCGTATAGCACTGCCCAGGCCTTCCACCACAGGAAACCTTTCAGTTGAAGAAGCCCTGCAGGCCAGGAAATCAATCCGCTCATATTCGAAAGAGCCTCTCCTCCTCAGTGAAATATCACAGCTTCTCTGGGCTGCCCAAGGAATCACCAGAAAGGACGGCAAACGTACAGCTCCTTCAGCCGGAGCCCTCTATCCACTTGAAATATATATTGTCAGCGGCCAGGTTCACGGGCTTGATTCAGGAATATACCGTTATCAGGCTGACAGGCATACTTTGGAACCCGTCCTGTCCGGCATGAGACAGAAAGAGCTGGCGACTGCAGCCCTTCAGCAGGACAGCATTATACATTCCTCTGCCGTCATTGTTGTCGCAGGCGTATACAGGCGAACAGCAAAAAAATATGGGGGCAGGGCTGAACGCTATGTCCACATCGAAACCGGCCATGCGGCCCAGAATATTTTCCTGCAGGCCACCAGTCTGGGACTCAGTACCGTTGTAATTGGAGCCTTTGATGATGATGCCGTCAAAAGAGTTCTCGGAATGCCGCAGAACGAAACCCCTCTTCTCCTGATGCCTCTCGGGAAATAATCTTTGGCAGGGTCTTTCATTGATCGAGAAACTGCCCAATAAAAAAACCCCGGGGGAGAGGTAACCCCGGGGCGGAAGGAAGGATGGACAACTCTGTTAATTTTGACAATCTCGTAAAAAGTCTCGGGATGGCTAAGTAAAAAGTTTGATATACAAGGCGTAGCAATTTTTACCTATTAACAGTAACTGCCGTTTTTGTATTATTGACATACTTGAAAAACACTGGGAATGCTGCGAAGAAGGCTACACAGATAATATATTCAATCCCCTTTATGTGAGTATAAAAATCTACCAGTGTTTCAAATTCTCCGATGGCTCCCACTGCCACCATATACTGGCGGGTAAGTTCTGCTACAGACCAGCCTGACTGTGACA
>JACKQG010004320.1_pt1 | contig 16574 bp, 12 predicted proteins | sample 8237621 | NCBI WGS metagenome assembly JACKQG01 (sample SAMN15677084, study PRJNA649215) | marine metagenome | biome: marine; feature: Black Sea; material: saline water; isolation source: suspended particulate matter (SPM) from the Black Sea western gyre | collected 2013-06-09/2013-06-10 | depth...
AGGAGTTGCGGGTGTGTCCGCGGCGCGAGTATACGGCCGATTACGGACCTGAAGCGAAACAAGTGAAGGAGGCCGACAGCTATCTCGTCGGGACCCAGAGCTTTTCGCTGTGGAAAGGGGGAGACGCGTGCGCGGGTTGGGACGATGTCTATCCTTACGCCGAGAACCGTAAACCGTATCTGGGATGGTATGACGAGGGAAACCCGGAGGTGGCGGACTGGGAGATCAAGTGGCAGGTGGAACACGGGATTGACTTCGAGCAATACTGCTGGTACCGGCCCAATGACGCCGTCAACCATCCGATCAAGAACGGCGTGCTGGAGCATGGCATTCGCGAGGGGCTGTTCAACGCCCGGTACAGCGGTCTCAAGAAGTTCACGATCATGTATACGAATTCCGGAGCCGGCCGGACGAACCCGGACGATTGGCGACGTCACATTATCCCTTACTGGATCGAGTACTTCTTCAGGGACCCTCGCTACCTGAAGGTCGATGGCAAGCCTGTGCTGGCCATCTATCACCTGCCTAACCTGCTCACGGATTTCGGTGGGCTGGAGGGGACCTCGCGTGCCCTGGCCGTGTTACGCGAAGCGTGTCGCGATGCGGGTTTTCCCGGAATTGTCATCCTGTGCGAAGAACGCTATGCCAGGCCGTCGTCCATGCAGCAGATGAAAGCGATAGGCATTGACTACTGTTACGCTTACACCTGGATCACCGGTGATACACAGCGGCAGAAGCAATTGATGGAGGCACAGCGTGAAGCGGCGGCCGCCGCGGGGCTTGGCGTGGTGCCCAGCGTTTCCGTCGGGTGGGAACCGACACCATGGGGCAAGCCGGGCGATGGTTGGGCGCCGGTCGACGACTACAGGGCCCTGGCTTTGTGGACCAGAGATACCTACATGCCCACTCTGCCGGCAGATTCGGTTGGCAGCAGGATGGTTCTGCTACCGAACTGGAACGAGTTCGCTGAAGGGCATTTCATTATGCCATCCACGCTGGCCGGGTTCGGCTATGTTGATGCCATCCGGGAGGTATTCTCTGGCGGTGGACAGCACGACGACGATATACCCACGGAGGCTCAGAAGCGTCGGTTCACCGTGCTTTATCCGAGGGACTGAAGTGGTGCTTCATGTCATTTCAATCCCTCGATGCGCGGTTTGAACCACTCCAGTTTCCAGGTTTGGCTGGCGCGGCCGAACAAATGTGAAATCAACCTCAGCGAGCTATCCGGAATCCAGGATAGTCGCTGTCGCCGGGACCGACGCCGCCACTGCCGGCGGGAAGATACCAACTCCGGTAGGAACAACGAACACTGGAGCCGTGACCGTCGTCCCAGCAACCACCTCTAACAAAGTGAAAGCCCTTGTGCTCGAATGGTTTCGGACTGCCTGGATATGACTTGGCGCAACCGGCGACCCATTCGTAAGCGTTACCTACCATGTCCATGCATCCGTAGGGGCTGGCCCCGTCGGGATAGCTGCCCACGGGAGCACTCTGGTTGACTCGGTATCCGCCGGCCGCGGGATTGTGGTCGTCGCAGTTATTGCACTTCTCCGGGTCCCAGGTATCGCCCCATGGCCAGGTGTTCGCATGCTGCTTCTTCTCATCCCACCGTGCAGCCTTCTCCCATTCGGCTTCGGTCGGCAGTCTTCCGCCCGCCCACTTGCAGTAAGCCTCGGCCTCATAGTAGGTCACGCCGACGACCGGATGCTTGTCGGTCTGAGTGAAGACAGGATGACCATACCCATGTCCGATCCATTCCTGCCCGGCTTCCCAATGTTCCGGTTGAGTGCGTTTCTCCTCTTTGTTCGGCCGTACGACGCGTCGAAACTTGCAGTACATTCCCGCATACACGATGTAATCGCTTTCCTTCCATTTCCAACCTTCAGTCGACCAATAGTCCGGATTCTCGTAGCCGCCTGCCTCCATGAACCTGCGATACTGCCCGCGTGTTACTTCGTATTTGCCGATCTGGTAGGTGGGAACGTTGACCCAGTGCTGAGGAAACTCCTCTGGCTTCCCGTACTTGTCGTGACCGTTATTACCCATCAAGAAACGGCCGGCAGGGATGGTCACCAACTCTCCAAGACGATCGTTGGATTCGGCTGATTCCGTCCGCTTGATCTGTTCAGCAGGTTCCGCTGCCCGCGTGGCCAGAGGCAGTAGCAGAACAAGCGACGTCAAACACATCAATTCTCTCCACGTACTCATCGCAAGACTTCTCCAGGTGACGGTGAGATGACACATAAGGCAAGCGGCGTTTGGCTTCGTACCGTGGCGTAAGCTTCCAGCTTGCGAATCTGCCCGGAAAGGCAAGCTGGAAGCTTGCCCCACGGGTAAATTCTCATCTGCCGCTCGCCTAACTATCTCCATTCTACACGCAGGGCATTCCGAGGTGGTATGCGAGCGTACTGGAATTCGGGATGGCCAATCGCGATCGTTCCCAGGACAACGTGACCTTGTGGCAATGCCAAGAAGTCCCGTAATGGGGCCCATGTATTGGCGGTCATGTCCACCAGACCCATCCAGCATGCGCCCAAGCCGAAAGCGCTCGCGGCCACTTCCAGATACGTTTGGGCGATGGTACAAGCCGCCACTGCCGATGGATCCGCTTGCGGCGCATGAGCAACGATCAAATGGGGCGCGCCGCGTGAAACGACATTGGCGCCCTCGTCCCATGCCCCTACCAGACATTCCAGAATGTCGCGAATCGGAGATGCCGAGTCCGTCTGGATTATGTGCCGAAGGCCATCGACGACCATTGCCGACATCTGTTGCACTTGATCCGTATCGTGTATGACCAGCCAGTGGACAGGCTGGGCGTTGCAGCCGGAGGGAGCGTAACGAGCAACATCCAACAGTTCGGTAATCGTCTCTCGTGCAACCTGTTCGTCCGTGAAGTTCCGAACCGATCGACGGCTACGCATTAGTTGACCAATCTGTTCCGCCGTGATCCTTAACTCCTCCCGGATGGGTAGGCACTGATCGGGAGTCGCGTTCTTGTGCGAGAAGGCTTCGTTTGGGCAAGCCGCCACGCAATGCCCGCAGTTGAAGCAATTCTCATCGGCCCCGTCGACGGGCGTGGGAACAACGGCTCCCTCACAAACTTCAACCAGTCCTGCCGGACACGCCGCCACACAGACCTGGCAAAGACCGCATTTTTCTTCATCGACAGTGAATAGAGCCATTCAAAGGTCCTTACGTGCGTGGATCTGGAGCGTTGCACCCTGTGCCTCGTTGTCCGAGCAAATACCTTACACTGTCGCAGGCGATGGGGGAATCATGTGACCGCCGATTCATTCCAAGGTGCGCGGAGGTCGAGTGGGGCACGCCTTGGATCGCAGAGACGCCCGGCCCTTGCCTAGGACGCGAAAGCTTGGCATATTTGCCCTATGGCCGGGACAGCACCTCAGTTCAACTGCGACGAGATCATACCATGAGAATTCGAGAACAGACCTTCCGTATCGCATTGGCCACGATCGTGGTAGTGACACTGCAATGCGGCGTACTCCGCGGAGCCGAGACTAATCGCCCTGCGGTGATTTTCGACACGGACATGGGTTCCGACTGCGACGACGCCGGGGCGCTGGCCATCCTGAACGCGTTGGCTGATGCCGGCGAATTGCGGATGCTGGGCGTGATCTTCAGTAGCGGCACGAACCGATATGGCGTCGGAACCTGTGATGCGATCAACACGTACTATGGGCGCGGAGATCTGCCCTTGGGTCAGTACCAGGGCACCGACGTGGGCGATCCTCGGAACTCGTATACGAAACAGATCGCCACGGATACGAAGCGTTTCGGCCACGACACGGTGGACAAGGCTCCCGAACTCGTCGCCACTTACAGGTCGATTCTCGAATCGCAACCAGATCACAGCGTGACGATTTGCACCGTCGGCCATCCGCACGGACTGGTTCACCTCCTGCGCGATCCGCGCGGAGAAGAATTGGTGCGTGCCAAAGTGGACCGCTGGGTGGCCATGGGTACGGGCGGTTGGAATCTCCAGCAAATGGGAATGTCCGCCTATTGCCAAGAGTTGCTGGACAAGTGGCCCATGCCCTTCTACATCTCGCCCGCCGGCAGGGCCATCAAAACGGGGCATCGCCTGCTCCCGGATGTTCCGAAAACGAATCCCGTGCGCGAAGCCTATCGGCTCTGGGGCCCGCGCACGGCGATCACCGAAGGCCGCTCCAGTTGGGATCAGGTCGCCGTCCTGTTCATTGCCAGGCCGAAACTCTTTAAGCTCGAGCCCACCGGTCGTGTCGAGCGCCTTGCGGATGGCAAGGTGATCTGGAATCCCCGGGAGGACAAAGCAAACCATTACCTCGTAGCGCCAAAACTCCCGACCGACAAGATGGCTGAAATCATCGAGGAATTGATGGCCCGACCGCCGAAGGCGCGTGATTGACGATCCCCATTGCATGGTTAAGACTGGCGGCAGATGAGTTGATACCTACCGTAGCGGAAGTCGCCAAGACTTTCGGCTGACCACCGAAACTCTTGGCGAGTTTCGCTACGGGTAAATTCTCTGGGAGAACAGACATGCGCAAGGAAAAGACATCACGACGCAAGTTTCTGGCCGGATCGATGGCGGCCGCCGCCACGGTGCAGATTGTGCCCAGATACGTTCTTGGCGGTCCGGGCCAAACAGCGCCTAACGACATGGTTACCAGCGCGAATATCGGCATGGGCGGGCCCGCCCAGAACGTGAAATGTGACAAACTGCTTGCGATCTGCGACGTACGCAAGGACAAGCTGCGGGGCGGGATGCCGGGAGAGAAACACCAGGATGGCGTGGACCGCTACCTCGATTTCCGCGATGTCCTCGACCGCGACGACATCGACGCGATCGCCGTGGGTTCTACGGAAACCTGGCATGCCATCCACATCGTCCAGTCCATGAAAGCGGGCAAGGATGTGTACGGCGAGAAGCCGATGAGCATGACGATCCGCGAGGCAGCGGCCATACGCGACACGGCCAAACGCTACGGCCGCGTGTTCCAGCACGGGACCCAGCGCACCTCGACCGCTGTCTGCCAGTATGCCCGACACTTGGTGGCGGAAGGAAAGCTCGGCAAGGTTGTCGCCGCCGGCGTAAGCGACTGCAATCACGGCAAACTGGCCCTGCCACCGCCGTGCCCGCTTCCTGCCGAACCCATATCGTCCAACATGCTCGACTGGGACCTGTGGGTCGGGCCTTCGGCATGGCGGCCCTTCAACAGCTTTGCCGTGAAAGGGGTTCTTTCGTGGATGATCTACCACGATTTCGGGCGCAGTTGGCCAAACGGTGGCGCAGTCCATCCCAACGACGCGGTGCGCTATATCATGGGGTACGAAACGGAAAGCCCGGTTGAGATTTATCCGGCTGACGGCAAAGAGTACGAGAGCGTCACAACCTGGAAATACGCCGACGGAGCCTATCTGCAGGTTGGTTTTGACGGGCTCCCCATTCCTGACGAAGTGCGAAAGCCGCTTCCGAGAAGCGGCGCCAATTACGGAGGGCCGTTTGTGGTGATCGGGACCGAGGGCAAACTGGTCGTCGACGTCAACCGCATCATCTGGACCGATCCCCCCGATCTCGCGCACGACTATGCCAATTTCAAACCACCGCACCAAGGCGGACACCACGGCGAGTGGCGTACGTGCATACGCACACGCGGAAGACCCATCTGCAACGAGGACGCGGCATACCAAACCGAGTTCCTATGCCACAGTTCGGAGATCGCCCAGACCCTCAAGCGTCCCCTGAAGTGGGATCCGCTGAAGGAAGAGTTCATTGGCGACGACGAAGCGAACCGCCTGACGCACAGAACCTACAGAAGCCCCTGGCGTCTGTAGGGAATGGTCGGCTCTACTCGCCAATCCAGTCCTCGGCACGCAGGCCGGGGACCTGTTCGAAGTCACGCAGGTTCGCGGACAGTAGCATTGCGTCGTTGATCAACGCGATCGAGGCGATCTTGAGATCCATCGTGCCAATGCGCACACGCTCGCGACGGAGCCTCTGGAATTCTTTCGCCGCTTGGTCGTCGAAAGGTAGAATACGCCAATTCGCGTAAAATCGAACGAGATCGACGAGGCGGGAATAACACGTCACTTGGAGACGGACGTCTTGCCGCCGATGAATGGCTGCCAGCCAACCGCGCATCTGCTCTTCCAGGGACACGGCGGTCGTGTAGATGTCTCGATCCGACGATAGCCTCAGCCGCTCACGGAGCTGAACCGCTTGATCGGCTTCCGGGTATTCGAAGACCGACAGGTGATCGCTATCGAGGACGATCATGGGCGATCCATCTGGGTTTCTTGGCGATCCTGTTCGCGCACGCGACGGCCTTCTTCGATGATCTCTTTCATCACGGGATCGCCGGCAAACATGCCGACCGTTTTCATCCAGTCGTCACGTCCCGGTTCCCGCCGGTCAAGTTGACCGTGGACCCAATCATCGAACAACTTCTCCAAGCGTGCTACGCGTTCTTCGAGTGTGACTTGCGACATAGGGACGTCCTCTTGGTTGGCTACCGACTCGCCAATTCCATTCTAGCGGACGGATACCTTGACCACAACGCCGACATGGGCAGGCAGATAAACAGGAGAGAACGGAGTCCGCAGAGAAGGCACGGGATTCGAGATTCAGCGACCGAACGGTCTTGCTCCGTTAACTCTGTTTCCTTCTGTGAATTCCGTCGCAGATTACGGACAGAAACATGTGGGACAGAACCATCTGGCCGTCCCATCTTTTTGTCCTGCATGTTCTTGTCGAAGTCTTTCGCTTGGGTCTGCGTCATTCGTGGGCTGCATCCTCGTCTTGAGCATTCCTGCTTCGAGCTTCGTATTTGTTTCGGATTTTGGAGGAAATGGTGTCTCCGATCCTACGATGCTCGACATGCAAATCCTGGCGTGCTTGTGGGAAGCAAGAGGCTTCTAGAGCTTGTTTTCTTCTTTAGTATGTTTCATGATGACATCGGGTCACGAAATGCTATTTACACTCCTTCCACAGGCCTTATCGTATTGATAATGCTTGAGAGGCAACCATCGCAGGTGGGAACACCACCCCGAATCACGCGCAGAGAAGGCTTCGGCAGCATTGCGGCACTCTCTGCCGCATTCCTTGCAGCTTCCTGCAATACCGTCCGCGCGGGGGAATCACCTGAAGGTTTTCCTCCTTTCTCCTTCCCCAAAACAATTCAGGGGATCGATTCGGTTGAGACAATCGCCGCTCCGCACAAAGCAACCGGCTCCGTGATCCAAGTTCGCTGGGATATCTTACGGAGAGCAACCAAAGACGGGGAGAACGGCGAAGAATCCGCTCCATATGACACCCGAATCGAAGATGTGTTTCGTGATACTATTCGGGAGCTTCGCATACGGGACGTCTATTGCGACACTCTGACGCACGTTGATGCGGAAGTCCTCCGGAAGTGCGCCAAAGATGCGATCAAAACGCAACAGACCATTGATGCCCTCGTTGATAAGATCGATGAGGATTCCATTTTAATGAGACGCCTGCATCTGGGATTACTGGATTTGACTCGGGAGGCTTTTGAAGAGAAGATCGGAGCCATTGCACCCCTTGCTTACGATCATTCTATGACCGTACACTCCTGCATTCCCAAGCAATTCATTCTTACTCCCCACGATTCGAGAAAAGTCCTCCACGGCTTTCTCGAACAGATTTCATCCGTTCGCGGCAATTGCATTCTTGCGGTTTCCGCACAGGACTGGAGATCGACTTTCTCAAAGTGGAACAAAGAAAATACGTCGAAGAACCAGCATCTCATCGTTGTCACACTGAAAGATGCAAAATCGGAATAGAAATCCCTGACCGATGACGTGATGTTTCAGTCGAAATGGCACAGGGGCTAAGGTAGACTGGCGGCCTCCTCCGGACCTGCTGCGATGAGAGGGAAAGAACGTCGGAAATGGACGGCGGCGGAGAAGCTGTGGATCGTCCGGAGGTTCAGGTGTCGGAGCTATGTCGCCGGGAAGGGATCAATCCGACGATGTACTACACCTGAAAGAAGACACTGCTGGGAGCCGCCCAAGAATCGCCGCCGCTCGCGGTCATCGCCACAGAGCGTGTTGCGTCCGTCCAGCCGCACTGTAACATGATAGACCAGCGTTGGTGGATTCCGCTCGGATCAGTCGCACTACAACGTGCGTGCCGGAGTGAAGGCACCCGCGGATGAATTCAGTTTTCAAGTGTCAAGGTCGACGCCGATCGCGTTGAATTGACACATGACCACGCAGACGCGGAGGATATGATGCCACTACATCGCATACTGTTGTGCTTGGCTATGTTGGCCACGATTTCTGTGGGGGCGGCGGAACCGAATCGGGAAACGACGGTCGCACTGGACGGCAAGCCGGTCCTGCCGATGCACGGTACCGTGGCCGGTTTCTGGCTGTTTGTCGAAGACGATGGCGCGCAGCTTGCCTTGATGGGGCACCCACCGCGCAGGGCCGTGGTTGCATTGGACAAAGGCCGACGGATCACGATCCGCACTGCTGTCGGGCCGGTCGGCCGGCAAACGGAGCCGCTGGTCGACACGCAGCATGTCGAGGGTTCGCCGGCCGACGTGGCGGCGCGATTGGAGGCGAAGGATGGAGTGGCGATCCTGGCGATCGACGTTTCGGCGCCGAACGGCCCGACCGCGGTTCAACTCGACGCGCCAAGGATCATCGAAGGCAACAATGTGGCGGCCGTCGCCATGAACCCGCGCCAGCGTGCTTATCCGCAGCCGGGCGCCGTTGGCTGTTCGCCGCCGCTGCGGCCGGCCATCGAGCAGGCTTTGATCGAATGGGACTGGCGTATGCAGGACGGTATCGCCGCGCCGCGCGAATCCCGCAGCTACGGCGAGGCGGTCAAACTGGTGCTGACTCGTGGCGATGCACTTCTGTCAGACTTGACGAGCGGCGGGGTCGACTTGGGCGATAGGCGGAAGGACTGGGAATCGCTGCGCGAGGAGTACCGGGTACTGCAGGAGAACACCAGCGCGACCGATGCCCAGTGGGAAGCTCTCTGGACGAGCGTTCATCGGCTTCGACGCGAGATTGTGCTCGCGAACCCGTTGGCCGATGTCGGCCCGTTGGTTTTCGCCAAGCGAGTCCCCTCGGTCATGGCGCATCAGCTCACTCAGTATTACGGCTACACGGCTCAGCCGGGCGGAGGCGTGTTTGTGTTGGCGGAACCGGGCCGGTCGATGCGGGTAAGGCAACTGGCCGACGATCTGCCCGACGGCAGCTACCTGCACCCGGAAGTCTCCTACGATGGCCGGACGGTCTACTTCGCCTTCTGCGAGTGCGACACAACGCCGAAGAGCTGGGGCGACCCGGGCACTGCCGACCGGTATTATCGCTTGTATTCGGTCCGCGCGGACGGCGCCGACGTTCGGCGCCTGACCGACGGCCTCTACGACGATTTCTCGCCCACGTGCTTGCCGGATGGCAAGCTGTTGTTCGTCTCGACCCGGCGCGGGGGTTATCACCGTTGCGGTCGCGGCCCTTGCTATGTGTACACACTGGCGGTGGCGGAGGCCGATGGTTCGAATCCACACCCCATTTCATTCCACGAGACCAATGAATGGGACCCGTCCGTGATGAACGACGGCCGCGTGATCTACACGCGTTGGGATTACGTCGACCGCAATGCCGTCTTCTACGAACATCTCTGGACGGCGCGGCAGGACGGCAGCAACGTGCAGATCTACTACGGCAACAACACATTCAACCCGGTCGGCACGTGGGAAGCGCGCAGCGTGCCGGGCTCGCCGAAGGTGATGGCCACGGCCGCACCGCACCACGGCATGACGGCCGGTTCGACCGTGTTGCTGGATACAACCCACGGTGTTGACGGTCCCGCATCGATTACTCGGCTCACGCCCGATGCCCCGTTTCCCGAATCGGAAATCAAGCTGATGCGGGGTATCCCGGTCTCTCAGCCGACGCGGTTCGACGATCCGCAAGACAAAGGGTGGGGACCGACGGGCCGCGAAGTGGCCAAGGACCGAACTGTCACCGCGGAAGAGCTTCGTTGGCCGGGCCACTGCTACCGGTCGCCCTACCCGCTATCGGAAACGTACTTCCTGGCGGCCTACAGCTACGATCGATTGCGAGGTGAGCCGGGGGCGAATCGGCCCAACATGTTCGGGCTGTACCTGTGCGACGCCTTCGGCAACAGGGAGTTGCTATACCGCGATCCCAATATCTCCAGCCAGTGGCCCATCCCGCTGCGCCCCAGGGAAAAACCACCGGTGCTGAAGATGACCTCGCGATGGGCCCAGAGCACTGCCGAGCAGCCCGAGGGCACGTTCTTCCTGAAGAGCGTCCACGAAAGCTGGCCGAAGTTGCCGGACGTGGAGATCCGACAGTTGCGGATCGTTCAGGTGCTGCCGAAGACCACGCCGCACAAAGATAACCCACGCGTCGGCGCGGCGAATGCCTCGCCGGGTAAGCAGGTGTTGGGAACGGTGCCGGTCGAGGCGGACGGCTCGGCCTACTTCCGCGTGCCGGCTGGCTTGCCCGTGCTGTTCCAGGCGCTCGACGCGCGCGGGCGAGCCGTGCAGACCATGCGGTCACTGACGTACCTTCAACCGGGCGAACAGCTCTCGTGCGTTGGGTGCCACGAACCGCGCAGCGGTACCGTGATCGAGCCGGGCGGGGCGTTGGCGCTGGCGCGGGAACCCTCGACGATCGAACCCGGCCCCGACGGGTCGCTCCCGTTGAGCTATCCGATCTTGGTGCAACCGGTGCTGGACCGGCATTGCGTCGAGTGTCACAACCCCAATAAGCCCGAAGGCAAGGTCATCCTGACCGGCGAGCCCGCCGAGCAGTTCAGCCTATCGTACCACGCCCTGGTCCCGCTGGTCGCGTACACGGCCTGGGGCAATCCGCAAAACAACTACGAGCCCATGACGGCGCCCGATCGCTTCGGTGCCCGCGCGAGCAAGCTGACGAAGCTGCTGGATGACGGCCACTACGACGTGAAGCTCTCGGATGACGACTGGGAGCGGATCGTCACCTGGATGGATGCAAACGCGCTGTTCTACGGCACCTTCAACCCCGCAGACCAAGCCAAGCAACTCCGCGGCGAACGCATCGCCGGGCCGGACCTTGAGTAACCATGCCAAACCAACAAACCGTGCTTTCCGGCAGACTGCCCAAGAGTGGGTTGTTCCGGCATTCGTTTCATCATCGCGTGCCAAGAACCCAAATCGGTCGTAGCTGCGTTCGCCAGAACGCGGGTCTTCCTGGCATCCGACCGCACTCTGCCGAGTGCAGCTACAGTTCTGAAATGCGCTCCAAGCACTGCTTAGTTCCGCCGAAACAGATCGGCGGCTCTGTGGGCCATCGAGAAATGCCTTGTCGAGTCGTGGATGTTGCCTCTTCAGCGCTCCTAGGGCTATCATAGTGTCTGGAGGGAAGTTGGATGAGTGACAAAGAGCTTCTTCAGCGGATTGCGTGTGATCCCGCCGTCATGGTGGGAAAGCCGGTAATCAAGGGTACTCGACTGACAGTGGATTACGTATTGAATCTTCTGGCACACGGCTCGACTGTCGATGAGATTCTAGCGGAATACGACGGGCTTGAGCGTGAAGATATTCAGGCGGCTCTGCTCTTCGCGTCGCGTTCCTTGGCCGATACGGCATTCGTGCCAATGGTTGCGGAGCCTGCGTAGATGCGATTCCTGGTTGACGGAGACTACTCGACTCCTATGCCGATCAATTGCCCGATGCATTCGTCGTCGTCACGGAAACGCACATTCGTTTCGCCCCAACACCCGCCCCAGGGCAGAACTAAACGGTGAGTCAATCCGGATGAAGTCACCATCGCCGTCTGTTTTTGGTCCATTCTCGCTTGAGCTGGAGGACGTACTCATGAGGATTCTCACGCTACTGTCGTCCATTCTCATCCTGTTGTGCATCAATTTCACGGCTCGCGCGCAGACGGACTCTCAGCGGCGTCTCGAAGCACACGTCCGGTTCTTGGCGGACGATCTCTTAAGAGGTCGGGGGACGCCGAGTCATGATCTTGACGTATCGGCACTGTATCTGGCGAATCGACTTCGCGCTGATGGATGGCAACCAGCAAACGGCGACAGTTATCACCAGACGTATACGCTCAAGAGCTTTTCCGCTGAACAGGCGCGTTATCACATTTCTATCAACGGATGCAAACTTGATTCGAAAGATGTCGTCTTCTTGCCCTTCGGAATGGACCCAGCCAATACGCCGGCAAAGTATGATTTGGTCTTTGCCGGACACGGTGTGTTCGCGCCGGAGCGAGACGTTGACGACTTCGGTAGTGCTGATCTACGGGGGAAGGCGGTGGTTGCCATGCTTGGGGCCCCTTGGGAACTTGACCCTCAAGCCGTCCACGCATACGACCGCGCCGTGGGGAAGTCCGTTCATGTAACGGTTCGCAGCGGATCATTCCTTGTCTACGTCAGCGAAGAGTTTGAAGCCCCCGCAGATGCCTCGTCGAGCGCCGAAGTGCGTCTCTTCCGCGAGATGTCCAAGGTCCCTTTCGCCTTCCTGCCCGAGTTTCAAGGGAAGCCAACGATTGGAATCGGTCCCATACTGGGAATCACTCCGGCCATCTTTGATAAGACACTGGCCGAGGCCACGGGCGGAACATACGCAGAGTGGAAGGCGCGGTTGTCGAAACAAGGCCATACGGCGCGCGACTTGAAAGCGTCTTTAGAAGTGCATATCGAAGCGGAACCTGAAGCCGGCCGGGCCAGCAATGTTGTGGCCTTGATTCGCGGTAACGACCCCTCGCTCAGAGATGAATGGGTTGTACTGACGGCACATTACGATCATCTTGGCTTCCACGAAGTTCCCGCCGGCGAGGACGGCATCTGGAACGGCGCGGACGACAACGCTTCGGGCACAGCAGCCGTATTGGAAATCGCCCGGCGTCTGGCATCAGAGGGCCCGCTTCGCCGTAGTGTGATGGTTGTATTCACTAGTGGCGAAGAACGAGGTCTGTTGGGCTCGGCTCATTTCTCCAAGCATCCTCTCGTCCCGCCCGGCAAGGTCGTGCTGAACATCAATATCGACATGGTGGGGCGTTCGACCGGCACCGTGTACTGCATTAACACAGGATGTGACGAGGTATTTGACAAGGCGGTTGCGATTGGCAGGAAGACCGGAGTCAAGGTGCTGCCCGATCCGTTCCCCTCCTGGAGGCTGGTCTACTTTGTGGACAGCTATCACTTTGCCCGCTTTGATGTACCTTTCATTGAATTCATCACCGAATTCCATAGCGATTATCACCAGCCCTCCGACGAGGTTCAGAAGATCCGATTCGAAGAGCTAGGACGTATTCTGGAAGTGATGTTTGAGCTCACAGAGCATTACGCCCAGGGAGGGCAAAGACCGACATTTCGGCGACCGGAGTGGTTTCTTACTACGGATTAGTTCGTGGCAAGTTGCTGCGTGGCAGAACAAATCGCGGCTGTTTTGGGGCAGCGTAGTCGGGTCGCCATTTCGCACGTTGCTGGGGCTAATCAACGGCGACGAGATCCGAAACAGCCTCCACGAAATCCGAAATTCCGGGAGAGGAGAACATGACATGAACGCCGTACGACCGATGGGAACGATGACTTTGCTCTTCACGTGTTGCTGCTTTGCCAAAACGGCAATGGCCCAGGATGTCCGGAAGGAAAACCTCCAGCGGGCCATGATTCTCACGCTTCCCGCCAAGGAGACAATTCAGACCATCGACAAGGACGGGAAACTGGAAAGGGAATACCCGGTCAAGAACCGTTGCACGGATGTCTGGAAGCTGAAAGACGGCAGCATCCTGTATGCGGAGTTCGAGAGTCAGACTGTCAAGATGATGTCTGGGGAAAATGAGACAGTCTTTGAATTCAAGTCAGAGACGGAGATCCATACCTGTCAGCCCTTGCCTGACGGTACGATCGTGGTGGGCGTTTGCCATGAACAGAAGCCACGAATCGTGGAATTGTCGCGCGACGGCAAGATCAGAAAGGAGGTCCTTCTTCAGGCCTCGGCAGAAGTACATCACCAGATTCAGAAAGTGCGCAAGCTCCGAAACGGCAATTACCTGGTCTGTCAGACCCAGCAGGGGGTCGTGCGGGAATACGACGAGACCGGCAAGATCGTCTGGGAGTTTGAACTGAAAGACAGCAATCCCTGGTGTGCCGTGCGTTTGAAGAACGGAAACACTTTGATCGGTACCGGATACTACGCAAGGAAGCCTACCGAGGTCATCGAAGTGTCACCGGAGAAGAAGATCGTGTGGACGCTCGAAAACAGCGACCTGCCAAGACATTTCAACATGACCCGGACGATTGTCGACATTCAGCGGCTTTCCAACGGCAACACCGTGGTCTTCAACTTCCTTTTCTCAACTAAGGGCGAAAAGGGAGTGGATGTATTTGAAATCACGCCGGAGAAGGAGGTGGTTTGGGAATTCGATCACGAGGACCTTGTCTACGGAATGTTCATTACCGATGAGATCGAGCAATATGCTGAATTCAATCTGGGCCCGCCAAAGAACTAAGCACCCGGCCAGAAATTCCTTGCAGAGAAGAAACCCGGCTTCTCCAAGAAAAGCCGGGTTTCTACCCGACGCCAAATGTTCAAAAAAACTCGTGACCGGGTGCTTATCGGGACCCCAGTGACGGACAATCACATTCTTCATCACTTTCCGCCCATGCACACTATTTCCCCATTGCATGTGGAAATATACAGCCGCCCGGCGGCGACAGCCATGCCGTCCCAAACCGGCGGGGCTTCCAGATCGTACTCACACAACTTCTTCCCATCCTCGGCAGCAAGAACCAGCAACCGCCCGCCCCTTTTCCCCAGGAGGCTCGCCCAGGGATCCTCTGCCTCCTTGACATCCGGACTGCCTGCCAGATACAACCTGTCGCCCGCCAGCACCATGCTCACTGCCCTGACCGGGATCTTCTGCTTCCATATCTCCTTCTTCTCCTTGCGGTCATAGGCGGAGACAACGTATCCGCTGCCCGGCCTGTGTATGCCGTGCTGCTTCCAGCCGTGCCTTCCATGGGCGTCGATTCTGTACACTGCCGAACCACGAAATACGAGCAGCTCGCACCAGGTACCCTTGCCTCCGGCACCGTCAATGCCCCAGTGCGACCGGTGGAACATGGAATCGTCCAGAAGTCCCGCCGTTGCCGCCAGACCCTGATGGGCAGGCAATTCCCCCGGCCCGTCCGTACTCTCCAGCGTCTTCGGATCAAGCTTCAGATGCCTCATGCACACGGATGTTCCGTCACTGACCAGAATATCCGGTAACGCGCCGGGCATGTGATGGGTCACCGACTTCCGGTTCGAGGGCTGTGCGGACAGATCGCTGTGCATCTCGCCCGTTTCGGGATCAGGGCTGTAGACACAGCGGTTCATCACGACGCTCCCGTTTAGCGGATCGAGCGCATAAACGTGCATCCCGCCATCTAGAAAGGACGACCTTCCCGCAACAAAGTACGCGACACCTTCCCGCACCAGCACACTTCCGTGCACCCGCCAAGCCGACTCCAACTGGTTGAAAGCAATGATCCGCCGCTCCTCCGGCGCAGCCCTGAACCGCCACGCCAACGCTCCGTCACGTGCCCGAAGACAGTACACCCAACCGTTACGGCAGCCGACCAGCGCCATGCCCTTGTAGATCGTCGGCGGAGAATCCACGCGGCCGCCCGCTGCGAAGGACCACAACTGCTCTCCAGTCTCGGCGTCCAGTGCGATCACGTCGTGCCTGTCGACCGCCGCTAGAAAGACGTTCCCTCCAGCAACCGTAACCGCGGACGGTCTGCTCTCCACTTTTGCTTTCCACCTTACCGTTAGCTGATCCGGGATGGATCCGGCCGTGGAACCGCTTCGCAGGCCATCATGCCGGTAGGTTGGCCAGTCATTGGGGTTTTTGATTTCCGATTTCCGATTCTCGATTTGTCCATATGCCGGGCCGCGCTCCAATCGCGTGTCCTTGATGGGAGGATGGGGCGCGTATTTCGGTAGAGAACCGCCCGCCAACGCATTGAAACCGGTCACCTTTGCCTTGGTATAACAACCGCACGCATCGGGCGGCACATACAGCAATCCGTTCGACGGCAGAACGCCGACGCGGCACATGCCGCGTATCCAGTGATTGAGTGAGATATCTCCATTCTTCACATCGACAAACTCAACTCCTCTGCGGCTCGACAGGAGGTATCGCGTTGTGGCCCTGTTCTGATAGCAGCGATGATGATGTCCGATGTCCATGGCCTTGTCCACGGGCACTTTCTTCTTGATCTCGCCCGAAACCGGGTCCAGCCCCAGGGCCGTGAATCCATCTTCCGAGAATGTCCATACGGTGTCGTCTATCACAAAGAAATCAGGCGGAGAGCCGTGCGCCCAGTTCGCGCACGTCCGGCGCCACAGCACTTCTCCGGTCTCCGCCGATATCGACGCCAGTTGCATGCGTGTGCCGTGGAGGAAGGTTGACTGCAGGTTGACGACCTCCTCAAGCTGCGCAAAAAGTACGACACCGTCCATCGCACTAAAATTCCGTTGGCGCGGTGCAGGGGGGTTGTCGGCCTAACCTCG
>JACKQG010004321.1_pt1 | contig 16573 bp, 22 predicted proteins | sample 8237621 | NCBI WGS metagenome assembly JACKQG01 (sample SAMN15677084, study PRJNA649215) | marine metagenome | biome: marine; feature: Black Sea; material: saline water; isolation source: suspended particulate matter (SPM) from the Black Sea western gyre | collected 2013-06-09/2013-06-10 | depth...
ACTATCCTCCCTGCCGCCGCGCCGAGACCGATGTAACTGCCGGACGCCAGCGCTCCGAGGTTCCGCCCCATGAGCTGGGCTCTCCCAAGCGCCGGCCCAGCCGTAAGGGCCAGGACAAGGATCCCCCCGAATATAATTTTAAATCGTTTCATGTCTCAGCCCTCCTTAGTGAAAAAGAACGACAAGTGTCCCGCCCTTGGTGTCGCCGGCGTTCGTGATCTCCATCTGGACCGATTTCGTGACCGGCCTGTCACCAATGCCGGCGCCGATCGCCGGGACCGCCTGCTCGCTGCTTGTCGTGTGCCTGTTGGCGAGAGATCCGCCGAATATGTCGGCCGAAAGCTCGTCATTCAGGACGATGTCGTAATTTGCTGTAGGTGCTGTGGCTCCCGGATCTGTCACGGCCATGTAGGCGCTCTTGCCCCGGATGTCTTTGAGAATGTTGGCCGCGAACGCATAAGAGCACGTTCCGTCAGCAGCGGAGACCCACACGATCGAGACGACCGTAAACTCCCCGGCTTTAAACATGGTCGCCGTGGCGCTCTCGACCGCCAGGGCGTATTTTGGAACGATCAGCGCTGACAGCAGCGCCAGGATAATAATCAGTTTTTTCATCACAACCTCTCTACGATATAATTGGACACGTCCATCGTCGCGTGGAGCCGGCCGTCGTTGGGGTCCCGCCGGATCGTATACCCGGGATAGTTGTCCCTGGCAGACTTAAACGGGTCGGCCGAGTTATAGATTCCGCTGTCAGACGGTATGATCAGGTCGTGAGGCTCAACCGCGCTTTTGAGGATGTTGAACTGCGTCGGGGTGAGCTCGACCTCGTCGCCCGGCATGAATATCTTTTTCCCGCCCAGCTTCTGCGAGCATGGGTTGACGGTGATCGGGATCATGGTGTTTTCTTCCGCGCAGTTGGTCCGGTGGACCCGGCAGCGGATCATGTCTCCGTTGGCCTTTTTAGGCTCTGGCTCCGGCGCCATGGCGTCCTTGTGTTTTAAGTCTATGTGCTGGGTCAGACCGCCAGCGCTCTTTGCTTCAAACCCGCAGTGCGGGCACTCGTTTTCTTTAAAAGACATTTTTATCTCCTCTGTCTATTGGGCCCGTCCCCCGGGGAGGCAGAGAAAACCCGGGGGACGGGGTTGAACCCGCGGTGATGGCTGCGGGAGGGGTTAAAATTAGGTCATAATGCCGTAGTCGCCTAGCGGGTACTGCGCATGGGACTTGGGCAGCACATACACGACGTCTGACGTGTCGAAATCCGCCGCGGTCGTCGCGTTGCCATTGGCGAGGACGGAGGTCAGCCGGCAATATTTGCTCTTGCCGGACGGCTTCTGGACCTCGCCCACATAGCAATAGTTGGCATTGGTGAAGTTGTAGATCAGCCATAGCTGCCCGCCGGACACGCCCAGCTCCCGAAAGTCCACACTTGAGTCCTCAAAGTATGTGTTGGAGCTGGTGGTGCCGTCGTGCACCGCCCGGATGATCGGGACGGATGATCTCCACGCCTCAAAGCAAAGCAGGCCGTGGTCGGTCAGGCCGGTGAGGTCGGAGGTCAACTGCACCCCGTTGGCGTCCTTGCCGTTCTCGTTCCAGTTAACGTCGGTAAAAGCGGTCAGATCGGCCGTCATGTCCATGGGATCCGCCGTGAAATTCACCAGCTTGATCCCCTGGGCGGTCTGGACGGTTCTGTCGCCGGCGGCCACGCGCGTGATCGCGATGTCAGCGCCTTGCAGCCGGTACCATTCCATGCCCAGCCCGGTTTCCCATTCGGTTATGCGGACCACGTCCGGGCACCATCCGATCCTCACAAAGATGTCGTTACTGCCCTGGCCGATAACCATCGTTTGAAAATAGCTTTCCATTATCTCCTCACCTCCTTTTTATAGATCTGTAACGCCGTGCTCGATGCGGACAAGAAAGTCCTCATTGAGTATTTTGGCGGTTGTGGCGGTTTTCCAGCCGGAAGTCGCTCGCTGGTTGAGGGGATCCTCGGATCCAGATGAGCCCATCTTCTTGATGATGTTCGCGATGGATTTTTTTTGGAGCGGAATGACGCCATACGCGTTGCGCGCAAAAACCAGCGTCGCGTAGACGTCAACATTGGTGCTGTCGTTGGCCTTGAGACCTGTCGAGCCAACGGCGATGCCGCCGGCCTCCCAAATCTTTGCGTTGGTCGTCAGCAGAAAACGGATGTTGTCGACCTGGCCGATCTCCTCGGCCATGACGTCCTTTTGAGACGCGTACTCTGCCGGGGATTTGAATCCCGTCAGGGCCTTGATGTCCTTCTCGCAATCGGTGTGGCTGATCGCGATAAAAGACGGCAGCAGGCCGTAGGTGTTGATTTTACTGCCGGGCATGACCATTGAGCGGATCATCTTGGCGTTGTTCGACCTCAAGGTCCGCGTAGTGCTCTCGATGTCGCTGTCAGCTATCGCTGTGGCGATCGAGGCTCTGGCTGCTACACCCGCGGCGTACCGCACTGTGGTCCCTGCGACCAGGATGGCCCGAATAATCTGGTCAACCGTGTCGCCGGCTTGCTCTCCCAGGATCTCGCCCGCTTCCAGCAATATGGGATCCAGGCCGACCATGTTTACCCAGTCGGTGATGGTGATAAAGTCACCGTACTGTTTCATGGTGGCCACGATGTCCGTGGTGGACAGCGTTTTACCCGTCGGGGTCACACCCTCGGTCAAGGGGGTGAGGTTGGCAGGCAGGGCGCCGTACCGCCGGAACGTAATTTTCGTTCCGCTCTTTTTCGGCAGCGCCCGGATCTGACCAAACCGGGAGTGAAGTAGTGCCGGGACCGCTCTCTCAAGAAGATTGCGATCGTAATAACCCTGGACGTTCACATTGACGTCCGAGGTTGTGGTTAGTAAAGGCATTGCGTTTACCTCCTATCAATAGCCCTTGGCCGCGCTGAGCTTGGCCTCGAAGTCCTTCTTGGACATTGACCAGACGGACTCTGCTGCCTGCGCGCCGGCTGCCGGCGGAGCGGATCGGGTCGCCACGGTAAACTGCGGGTCCCCGATCTTTCTCGTCGGTGGCGGGGGCGGCCCGCTCGGTGAGGTTTGGGCTGCTAGATGGTCGTAGAATCTGAGGAGCTCGTCGAGGCTGTTTGAGACTTTCTCCATCTGCTCGTAGGGCAGCTTTTTCATCTGGTCCCCGATCAGCGGCGCCACGCGTTCAAACGTCGCGGCGTCAGAGCGTTTGATCATCATCTCGGCCAGGGCATCGCGGTCTCCTAATATCCGCTGCTCCGGCGTCAGCCTGTCGCTTTTCTCCTCTGTCGTTTGTCGTTTTTTATTGAGGATCTTCTCGGCGTTATCGACCAGCCAGTCGTTCGGGTCCTCGTACTCCTCGATCGGTTTCAGTTCGTCCCTGATGTCCGGCTCCTCGCCTGCGGCCTTGAGGCCTGAGCGCGGGTCATACTCGATACGCCCTTGCACCAGGTCGTCGATCATCATGGCGATGCGCGGATCCGCGTCTGCCAGCTTGGCCAGGCGCGAGTGCTTGCCGATCTTGTAATCGTAGTCGTAACCCTTCTGAGCGAGCTCCCTTACTCGGTGCTCCTCCAGCTCGATCTCCCTGCCGTTGTGAACGATCCTCAGCTTCTTGCTTCCGGCCTCGGGCGCCTCGGATGGTCTCTCCGTCGGCTCCTCCGATGTCGGCTCTTGAGCCTCAAACTCCGGGGCTTCTTCGTCGGCGTCTCCCTCGTCGGTGTCGGACTGTTCAAATTCCTCGGTCGTGTCGTCGTCCGAGTCCTCGCCTGCCGTGGCTAAAGCGTCAGCGAAGTCCTCGTCGGACAGTTCAAAGGCGTCCTGTTGGTCCCTTGCGAGTTCGTGTCCCGTTTTTTCGTCTGCCATTTTGCTATCTCCTTTCGTTGTTTACGGCGTGTGCCAGCGATCGGCGTTGGGGACCCACGTCCCGCCGTACATATAGCCCTCAGCGCCAGGAAGAACGGGCTTTACGGGCCGCTTCTTCCTCGGGTTTGACGGGGGGCTGCTCTTGTTTTTGTAAACGACGTCCGGGCCTGCTCCGCCCCTGTGGCGCCTGGGCGGTGTCGGATCCTTCTTTCGGGGAGGCATGGGCGCCTTGGGCCCGGTCGGCTTCTTTCTCATCAACGGAGGGCTGGGCGTTTTCCGTGGGTCCAGGGGATTGCTTCTCATTGGTTTTTCTCCTTGTTTGTGTCGGGGCATAAAAAAAGCGGCAGACTGGTGGATTGGCACCAATCTGCCGCTCTTTTAAATCTTGCGTCGCTGTCAGCCTGGCCGGGCTTTAAGCGAACCCCTTTTTCGGGTTAAATGTTCGGCTTGCTTCTCATTCCCTCTTCAAACTCTATGACCTTGCGGTCGTGATCCTCCATACTCATCGCGTCGGTGACGTGTCCCACCAGCGTCCGCTTAAACAGCGCCAGGTTGACCATCTTGTGATGAATCGCCTGGTAGTCGTCCAGCGTGGCGCCCATCTTAAGAGCGATGAAAGCGTTAAACGCGAGGTCGGTCTGCTTTCTGAAAAACTCATCCAGCACCGGGTTGTTAAGGATCGCCTGAGCCTCAGAGCTCGCCTTGGCGATCTGAGCCCGCTCCTCCTCGCTATATATTGACCTGCGGCTTATCATCCAGTTTTATCCCCAAAACCTTGAGTCGCGCCTCGACAAAATCCTTCTGCCTTTGTTGTTCAATTTTACGCTCCTCCAGCGCCAGCTTGCGGTCCTCGGAGTCGAGGTCTCCCTGGACCTTGGCCGCTTTCAGCTGGAGCTCGCCCTGTTGCACCTGTTGCTCTCCCTGGGCCATGCCCATCTGCATCTGCATCATCTGAGCGTCCTGCTCGGCCTTGCCCTGGAGCGCTTCTGCCAGCTGCTTGAGCCCTGGGACAAAATCGTCGGTCTGCCTAAAGCCCATGGAGCTCACATACCGGCTGGCGAGGTTGTGGACCTGCTGAATCCCCAGGATGCCGGGCATGGTCTCGTTCATATTTGTAAGGAACCGGGCGATTTGTTCGATCTTGGCCGCTTCAAACTGCCCGATCTCCGCCTCGATGCCCATGTTAACTTGGCAGATCACGCGGCCCTGGATCATGTTGGCATCGACCACCACGTCCTGGCCCTTGACGCGGGACTTAAACGGCTGCTCCATGTTCTGCTGGTACAGCTGCACACACTTTTGGTAAAAATCGGAGATCCCGGTCTCGGCAAATATCCGGGCGACAAGCTCAAGGCGAGAGATCGTCGAGCTGTAAAGCATCTCCATACCCTTGGCGGTCTTGTGCTCGGGCGTCGCGCCCATGGATCCCTGCCGGCTCGCCACGCCGGTTCTGTTCTCCCGGACCTGGTCAGCGTAGCCAAGCAGCGCGAAGGAGCTCTGGCCGATCTCTCCGGGCGCCACGCGCTCCGTGTTGTTCGGATCGCCCTTGACGAAATCGCCAGGCGCCGCCGAGAGCAACTTGCGGTAGTCGATGTTGTCGTCTGAGCTCAGCCAGATGCCGAGGTTGACAAATTCAAAGTTGTCCAGGGTTCTCCTGACAAGCATCGTCTTTAGATTCTGCACGTCGGCGACCAGGTGGCCCAGGGAAATGCCAAACATCTTGTAGCAGTCGATCAGCGGGTTGAGGCCGCAGAGCCGGATCATGCCCTCATCGTTCTTCTGCCAGCGGATCAGCTTCTTGTCCGCCATAAACACGACGATGTCCTCAAGATATCCGTCGCCGTCCACGTCCTTGCGTGTGTACCACTCGACGAACTCGACCTCTTTGCCGGGCCCGCTGCGAGCCTCGGCGCCCCGGTCGGACTCGATCGCGTCGTCCTTATAGCTGTCCTTCTCGGTCTCGCCGTGGATGAACACGTCAGAGCGGTCCTCGTGGTGCAGCGTGTCGTGCTCGACCATGTCCAGGTGCTTGAAAAAATTACCGCCCCTGGCGCGGTTGACGCGCTTGAGATAATCCACGGTGACGCGGGTACGCTGCCCCTTGCCCGTCTCGTCGTTCATGGATTGCGTCTCAGCCGAGCAGATAAACTCCCAATGCGGCACGTTGATGGCCGAGAGCCCCACACGTCTCAGGCTCTTGACCTCCGTCTCGACGTTCTGAAACGTACCGGGCACCGGGCCGGCCTCAAAATCGGTGAACGTGACGTCAGGATCATTGTGCAGCTGCGTCATTTCGTCCATGCCCAGGCGGTCCCAGGAGACTTTCTTGACCTCGGCCTCTTTGACCCAAAACGGTTTAATCACCGCAAACCCCGAGACGAGCGCGTCCTTGAACCACTGGTAGAACAGGCGAAACAGGCTCGTGTCCTTGTCACCGGCCATGTCCTCCCGGATCTTGTTGAGAAGCGCCAGGCCGACCCAGGGCTCCTGGCCTTCGATCTGGATGTCCACCTTGGGATCCGTCGAGGTAAACTGCCGGATCAAATACGGCAGCATCCACTCGACCACGTCCATAAAGTCCCGCGAGACGTACTGAGAGCGTCCGGAGACCTCGTTTCCGAGAGCGCGCCCATAGTACCTGTCCCAATGCTCGATCCGCTCGGGCGCGATGTTCTCCTGGACATACTGCGTCGCAGCTTGGATCTCCTGGTTGGCGCCGCTCTGGATGTCCTCCCAGGTCATGGCCTCGCCGCGCTCCAGCTCGTCCTGGCTCTTTATTGTTTTGACTTCGTCAGCCATTATTTAATCCTTCTCGCCGGGTTGCCGGCCCATACTTCTCCGGCCGGGACGTCTTTTGTAACAACCGATCCAGCCCCGATATACGCGCCAGGGCCAATACATTTGACGTTTTGAAGGATGAGAGCTCTCGCCCCCACATATACACCCGCACCAATGTCCAGGCGGCTCGATGTAGTTTTAAGCGGTGTAGAGATGATGTGATCATGTGTATAAATCGTGACATCCTCGCTGAGAATGACGTTGTCTCCAATTTTGACGTCTGCGGTCGTGTCAATACTGACCCTCCGGCTTATGTGGCAGCCGCGGCCGAAACTGGCGCGGCCTCCACCGCCATGTCTATCAATGAGCTCGACCTGACTGATTTGATCGCCTCCGTGTAGAGGTTTATGAGCTTCGGCATTTGTGAGGCCATGGAGTGCTCCCTGCGGAGGGCCTTGACTCTCCTCCTGTAATGAATATGCTCACAGCGCTTTATTTCAAAATGGATTAGTTTCGCAGCCTGCCCAGAGGTATTAGCCCTGATAATAGCTCCAAGGTGGTGCTTCTCCACATATTCTGCGGCCTCTGCGGCGTTATACACCAGGCAGGGGATACCAGCTGCCACGTACTCAAAGAGCTTGTTGGGCATGGCCGCATCCCACTGTTTGTTTTTAAACGGCGATCCCACCAGGCCCCAATCGTAACGCGTCAGCTGCTTGAGCAGGATCTGGAGCTGATAGCTCGGGTGCCATACCACGCCGGCGTCCAGATACGCGTCCACGCCCTGGTTTGCCCTGCCGCCGTAAACATGAAACGCGATCCCCTGCTTGTAGAGCGCGACCGCCAGGGGACGGTAGTCGTTGATGTTGTGCCGGCCCTTGGCCCTCTTGTCCGGATCCGTGACGGTCACGCCGCCCTCGTACACGATGCCATTGACCCTCGGCAGCTGCTCCTCAGGATAGTCCGCCAGGTTGACCATGGAGTAAATAACCGCTGAAAGACGGACGCCGTAGCGCTCGGACAGCACACGCTGATAAGTTTTGCTCGGAAACACCACGGCGTCCGCGTCGCACAGGCTCTTGCGCTCGTCCTCATGGTCTCCGCCCAGGCGGAAATGGTCGGAGTCGTGGATGTCAAAGACAACCGGCACGTCCGGCAGACAGCTCTTGGCAAAATGCCCCAGCCACATCGGCTCCTCGTGCGCGTGAACCAGGTCGGGCCTGAGCGCCTTGAGCTTTGCCCCGAGGTCCTCACGGCTCTGCCAGAAGTGCTGAGAGGGCAGGATCGTCTTGACCGCGTCCGGGACGGACTGGCTGAGAAAGGACACGTCCAGCCCGGACATGATGAGCTCCCGGCCTTGCTTAAAGACCCTGGGACAGCACCTGCGGGACAGATGGAGAACGCTCAGCATTTAGGTCCTCAGGTTGTTTTGAAATGTGTCGGCGGTCACGGCCGCGACGTCTGCCGTGTCGCTGCTGGGGCCGCTCGTGATAACCGGCTCGTTGGAAATGAGGTCCACATACTCCACGTTCCAGGATCCGGAGCTCAGGTCGTCAGAGCCGAGCTTGAATGCGCCAACGGCCTTGTTGCCGAGGCGAATGGCGGCAAACCCGCACTCGCCGCTGGGCGTGTCCGGAATAACCGCAGCTGTCGCGCTGGACCCGGCCAGGTCCGCTCCCTCGACAACATCAATCGTACCCGTCGCGTCAATCGTGAACAGCATCACGCGAGACGTGGACGTTGCCAGGGTCGTCGCGGTGAACGCCAGGGCAGAGATGTCAATCGCTGCCACGGCCGCCTTATAGTACGCGACGCCGGCGATCACATAGTCAAACGCCCGGGTCGTCTGGACGTCCTCCGTGTTGGCGTCAATGGCCAGGCCGACGTGATCCAGGCAGGCGGTGACGCCGGTGCCGTCAAGCGCGCAGTTGTGCGTGTGCGCATCAAACGTGGTCTTGTTGGCTGCCTGGTCGGCTCTCAGCTGCTCCCAAAGCGCTCTCAGGGCTCGCTGGGTAGCGCCTCCTGCCACACGGTTTATTAAAGCGTCGATGTTTTTTGTAGGCATGGTCTTAGCTCCTCTTGCATCGGTGTTGCTCTGCCTCAGATACCTTTTACGGTCTTGGATTTAATCCAGTTGTCACGGTACGCCTCGTACTCCGCCCGCTGCCGGTGCTGGCCGGTAGAGCGGAGCATCTTGAGCAAGACATATTGCAAACTGTCGTGGCAATTGGAAACAAGGATCCCGTCCGCATAGAAGCAATGCGGTCCGGGAACCGTGATGTCGTAAACTGTTTGGGTGGTGCTAAGGTGTTCTTTTGATGCCAGTTTTAGTCTGGCTGAGGAGTTTGTTCTTGCAGGGCCGTGAACACGTCTTGCGCCTGGAATATTTGTTTGTGGTGAACTCGCTCCCACAGATGACACAGAGCCGTTGCTCATCATCGACGCCGGAGCGACGCCTCGCCTCGCTTTGGCAGCCTGGAGAGCAATAACCCTTTTTCCTTGTTCCCCTAAGGACGAAATAGTCTTTGCCACAAAGGACGCAGGCGTGTTGTTCTCTCTCTCGGCCCTCCCAGGCCCGCTTGCCAAGTTCTCGGTGCCAGGCTCGACCCTCAGGGCTTCTATGCCACGCAGCGGCGGCGGGAATAACGTGCTTAAGCATATGTTCTCTGGCACCCTCAGGGTCGCGCTTAACCCGTTCCCTGCCGTGATCCGAAGTGTGTCTCCCTGCCGAGACAAGCTCAAGGTTGGTAATGTCATTGTTTCCCCGGTCGCCGTCGCGGTGATGGATAACATAGCCGGCGGGAATAGGGCCGTTGTGATGCTCCCATACAACTCGGTGCATATAAAGATTATCAACCTTAGCGTCTGACTTGTAATAGCCCGGAGGCTTGCGATAATACCGGACTCCGTTGAACCCCTGCGGTGGATACTTGGCTGGTCTACCCATTTTATGTCCTCCTTTATATTAATGCTTTGCAATACTTCATCGTATTGTAGAGCATCAGCGAGGACAATACAACCCTTTTTTGTAATAAATGGGTGATCAGCTGTACAAACCAGCTTCCGGCCGTCTGAGAATGTCAGCTTGACCAGGTCGCTGGACCGGCTGTTCATGGTGGCGGATATGGGACAGGGGCCCTCTGGTGTCATTACCAGGTCGCCAATGGAGAGCTCTCGGATCGGGACCGGACCGGCTGGAGTCTCGACTGGCGTCTCTCCGACAAAGCAATGGCTGTAGCGGTTCTTCTCGGGGATCGGCTTGTAGATCCCGGTGTGACCAATCTCCTCGTAGTGATAGCCTCCGAGAAATCCGTTGATCAGCTTGGTGCAGCTCGGATCGAACAGAAGCCCGTCGATCCTCCCCAGGGCTCGCTCGACCGTCTCGCGCCTGGCGTCCCAATTTTGCTCGCTCGGCTGGACGTCCACGCCGCACGTCTTGAGCATGAGCTCGGCGTTTGACGTGAACCCTCCGGCTCGCTTGGAATATTTGTTGGCGCCCGCAGGATCTCCCCAATCCCGGTACTCCGCGTCGGGATAGAGCGCGTTGCACTCTGCGACGACCATGCTCGTGAAGTCCACAATACCCATCCGGTCGGAGAAGAACTCTCTGAGCACCTGGACGTGTCCCGCCGTCGGCTCCTGGCACACGACGGCAGCCGGCATATTGCCGGAATTGTCCCATCCTCGGTAAAGCGGGCCCTTTGACCAAACCAGCGGATCCCTGGCAACGTGATAGCGCTTGTTGAACTTGTGATAGACCAGCCGGCCCTTGACCAGGACGCCGGGATGGCCATTGACGTACATATCAATCCAGTCTGGCGTGTCGCGGTAGTCGTTGATCAGGTCGTCGTAATATCTCGGCCTCAGGTTCGCCGCGTTCTCCCGGGGCGGCTGCCAAAATCCCTCGTGATCCTCCAGCGGCTGGCCGGGAGGGAGCGGCGCCACGTCGGGGAGGCCTGTCACCCACTTGAACTCGGAATATGTCTCGTGCTCGACGTCGGGCGGGTTGGTCGTCTCGATGCCATAGCGGACCGGAGACTTGCGCGGATAGCGGCCGATCCGGTTTTTGAGCATCTGTTTGACGGCCCGAGCGACTTCGATGGACTCGTCAATCCAGTAGCCGGTGAGCTCCAAGGACTTGAACTGCTTGATCTGCTCAGGGCGATCACACGATCGGAACAGGATCTCGATCTCGGGGCCTCTGTCCGGGTACTGGAGGCGGTATTCGTTTGCCTGGACCTTGTGATGTCCCCAGGGAAACCAATCGAAAACGGTCCTCTGCGTCGTGTCCCTCAGCTCGGGGAATGTGTTCCTGATGATCGCCCAGCGGGTTTTCTTGATGTCGTGCTCTCTCAGCAGCTCCCAGGGGAGATAATAACAGAGCTCCCAGCTGGCGGCGGTGGTCTTGCCGCTGCCCACCGGTCCGACTAGGCAGCGGATGTCAGCCGGCGACTCGTGGAACATCTTGAGCGTGGGGAGGGCGTGGTATTCGCGTTCAACCTGGTTGAGAGCCGTCTCAGACATTCTTTTTCTTCCGCTTGACGATCTTGTCGGGTTTCAAGACGATAACCTCTCCGCCGTGCTCGATCTTCTGAGACGGGAGGCTGTCGAGGACAGTGAGCCCCAGCTGCACCGCTCTCAGGCGCGTGGGATGGTCCGGGAGCTTGCGAGAGTAGCGCCAGGTTTCATAAGATGCGTCCCAATGAGCCTTGGGAACGCCGGCTCTGAGCGCTGCCTTGTGAGCCTTGGCAAAGACCTCAGGTGTGAGACCGACCTTGTCATAGGCTGTCAGCGTCCGCTGCCTGGCGGTGATCCCGGCGTCAGTATATGCTTTTTCAGCGAGTTCGCTCATGTTGAAATCGACTCTAACCTACCGAAATCATTGTGTCAAATCGGTTTGCTATGGACATTTGCGGCCTGGTACGGCCTGAGAGGGTCATGGAGTGGACAAATTCATCCCCCTGGGGAATTTTCTTGTCGCTCCATAGCGGCGAGGTTTTTCGGTCCTTGCGAGAGCCAAATATCGAGTTCGTGAGGGAGGGCGGCTGGGGCGCCAGTGGGATGTCGGCAGACGGGGAGGCCATATCTTTGGACGTATCTCTTAGCTGTCTTGGGGGAGACGTCGAGGTAAGCTGCGATACGTTTCCAACCTGTGAGCCAGCCGTGGAATGTTTCAGCGCGAGCGATCATCTAATATCCTCCTGGGTAATGTTTTTAATCCTCGGTCTCCACACGACGGCCTTCCCTCCGCGCCGTAGCTTGACTTTTCTCCAGCACCATAACTCCAACCCTGTCCCAGGGGTCGAAAGCCACGCCAGCGACTCCTCAGCCCTCTCTGAGCAGATTTTACGAAGGTGTGGCTGATACCCCGAGCCGCCACAGCACTGAATCCCGACGACGCCGGTCTGAGGATCCAGGGCCAGAACGTCGATGATGCCGAACAGATCCTGCCGGATGCCGTGGGGGCCGACGTGTGGGTTCCACTTTTCCACAATGGCACACACGCGTCCGTTATTTTTGAGCTCTCGGATCGTGCGTTGTGTGGGGGTCATCATCCCTCCTTACAATTCCAGTCTCACATTAATGCTTTCAAGTGTGGACAATCTTCCGTTAAATCCATCGACAAACGTTAAGCTGAGTATCCGCTGCGGTGCGCGGATTATTTATTTCCAATATCACCCAAATTAAAATCGGCAATATCCCCAACCATTTCACGGTCTGCGTCCACGCTTAGCGCATCCGCTTGAACGGCTGGTTGGGCGGCGTCTTTGCAATTACAACGCATAATTGTTATTGTTAACGTTGGGTGTTTAAACAATAATGGAGGGGCGACAACTAGTTCTCTGTTGCATCTTGAACATTTAAAATCTATCTCGATGCTACTCATATTATTCCTCCCAATAGTGTAATAGATAGAAAATATCTCCCGCTATGGTCGCTGAATCCGTCATATAGCTCGGTCCAGACATCACCCCTCCTCAGCTAGTCTTTCCCCTATAGTAAAATCAAATTTATTCCCGCACTCCGCGCAAGCGAATGCAACAACTTCGTTGTCATTTGGGCCTCTTACATAAAGATGCCACTCTGACTCTTTGCATTCTCTGCAATTTAAGCGGTATGTGAGCCTGTAGACATTTTCAGTCATCACCCCTCCTCCATGGTTTGAAAGAACTCAACACAGGCAATATGCGCCCCGTTGTGTTTAGACTTCAAGACGCCCTTGTTCCACACTCCGAACCACGGAACTCCCGCCATTTGACCGTTCTCTATGATAACGCTGATTTTGTCTACCCCGTTATCGGCAACTTTGACGCAACAGCCATCAACATACCAAATGGCTTTAATATTGTCTTGGCCTTCTTTAAAATCACCCATAATCACCCCTCCTCGGCTATCTTGGATTTCAGCCTCTCCAGGGCGTCCCGGCTCACAAAGCTGGCCAGGCTCAGGACGACGTACAGGACGATGGCGGCGCCCACGAGGAGGGCTGCGATGGCGTGAGCGAGGATGTCGGAGAGTTTCAATTTATTTCCTTCCCCACAGCTCTGGCCAACAGCCTCAGCCTGGGCGGTCCGTCTATCTCAGGCGCGTGGTCCTTGGCGGAATGAGCCCGGTAAGCGTCGCAAAATTCTTTTGCCCACCACTTGAGCTCGGCGTCGAGCATCTGGCTGGCCCATTTCTGGTACGGCCAGCGTCTGGACATGAGGTATTTTGTGACCGGATCGTCCAGGGGTGGAGGGACGTGAGCGCCATGGCGTTGTAGGTGGGCAATAATTTCATTAGCCTCGACCAGGGCCTGGTCCTCGATCTGAGGCTCTCCGCCGCCGGCCAGTTCGATGAGCTCGACGGGTTTGGGAAAAAAGCGGGTTGTGGTGATTGCCCTGGAGATCGCTTTCTCGACCTGGACGATATTGAGCCTTGAGAGGGCTGAGAAATACGTCTTGATCATCGTGGGAGACATTTTTTTGTCGTGGATCTCTGCCAAGGTGCCCAGGGCCCGGGAAAATCGTTTAAAATCTTTGTCAATCATTAAAGACCTCCTCTCCGAAAGCCTGTTTAAAGGCGGCTACGTTGTGCATTTCGGTTTCGCTGATTCCCTGGGGAACATCCGTGTTGATATCATCCTCCCAGCCCATAGCTCTGAGCCAGGTGGCAGGGTAGGGGATAAACCGGCCGCCCTGCTTGGTCCAATCGTGAGAGACTTTAAGCCGGCCGAGGGACGCCAGGATAATTTGAATTGGTGGCAGTTGTTTATTTTTTTTAAGTTGGTTCCATGCTTTTAGGGCATCGCCTTTTGATTTTTTCTTTGGATGGGCAGCCCAAAATTTACCAAAACCGTTGTTTTGCGCGAGAGTACTTACTTCTTTACTTTCTTTTTCTTTATTTACTTTCATTCTGTGTGGTTGGGTGCTGGTTGGGTGCTGGTTGGGTATTGGTTGTTCTGTTGGTTGGACTGCTGGTTGGCGTGGGTTATATTTGTCGTAATTTAGGATGGTTGCTATGCTATACTTGTTGGTTGGTTGGATGGTTAAAAAATCGGCCTTTTTTAAAAGTTCAAGCCTGGAGCGGATTTGCTGGCGCCCCACATTAAAGAATTTTGAGAGGGAAATTGTCCCAAAAAGACAATCCCCTCGTCTCAGTTTAATAATCCCTGAGCCCGGGATAAATTTCTCTCCATCCTCATAATTTGCATGGTCGATAAAATAGTCCATAAGTACCCACAAAAGGAGGTCTTTATGGTATCCCTTGTCCCAGCGCTTACGCCAGCGCTTAGTGTATCCCTCTCTCATCCCTCCCCTCCAGATTCTGCCGGATCCACTCCACAGCGGTCCTGAGCTCCTCCCTCCGCCGCTGAGATTTGCGGTATGCCATATTGCTACCCCCCTAAACCCTGTTTAATCCATTCCATTGCCGTTTCTATTTCTTCGCGTTTTTTGTTTAGGTATGGTTTTCTCAATTTTCTCCGCCACTTGGGATCTTGTATTTTTCGCAAATTTCACGAATAGTTAAATTGTAATTACAAATACATTCCCTGCAAAAGGACAGTAGCATGCCCTTTCCGTTTTTGGGTGGCGGGTAATTCCTATCCTCAACCAGGCCTTTTAATCTCAAACAAACGCCAATATAATACAAACTGTGCGCCCAAGGCATTTTAGGAAATCGTGTAAAAATCTTCATGTCACTTGGGCCGTTTTTGCCAGGTTCCGTATAGATCACTTCATTGTTAGGTGTCTTTAGATGGTAAACTTGTTTTTGTTTCATAGTCTGATGGTTTGAATAATTCTCTCCTTATCTCATTCCCCCATACAACCCACCCTGGCCTGACCTGCCGTCCAAATAATTCTAAAAACGGCCCAGGGCTTACTTTAGTGATCGTTGTTGCGATTTCTTCCGGTTTTTTACTGTGTTTTGTTCTGTCAATTTTTTGCCAACTCATTTGCCCTTTATGTAAGAAGGGGCATTTGCCCCTTAAACCAAACAACATAAACTCATGTGAAACCCGCCAGTAGTTACCGATCCCCATTTGGGGTTTTACCCACACAAAGCAGCTTTTATACTGAAACCCCCACGCTTCCATGATCTCTTTTGCTTCAAATAAAAAAGCGTTTGTTGTCCATAGATGCAAATGTGCATCTTCGGAAACCAGTTGTGGTATGGGCAGCGTTTTCAAATCTTCAATGGTCATGGTGCCATAATGGTTGCTTGTGGCAGCCCTGGTTGCTTGGTTGCCGTATTTCCAAGGCGGATCTGCGTAGATGGTGGAGAACTTTTGACCCAATTCTATCAAGGCGTAAAGGTCGTCGGTGGTACAGGTTTCGTGGGTTGGTTTTTCTTTAAGAGTGACTGCAGGTGCAGTCACTTTCTTGTCTCTATAAACCCATGAGTGAACAGTTTTAAAGGGCACCCCCAGTCTGTCAGCCACTGCTTTACATGCAGAACGCTCTGACCGTTGCCGTTCTCGTCCAATCGCAACCTCTTGACAGGCCATGTCAGGACAAACCCCTCGAAGCGTCTTAGACCCCATTAATTCCCCTTTCCTTCCGTTGCCCATCCGCCACAAACCTCATCCACATCAACGCCGCTTTCAAATCCGTCCTCTCCCGGCCCGTCAGGACCAGCTTCTTCCGGTGCGGCTCGTCGCTCAACAGCGCCACCGCTGTTTTAAGGCCACTTTTTCGATTCTTTGTGAGACAGCCTTCAGTTCTCATTATCAATTCATCACCCCTTCCGGTTTCAAGATCTCCCATGCAGTTGCAGCCACTTGTGGAACTTGCCCGTTTCCAATGGCTTTAAGTCTGTCCACCCCAAAGGCCAACCCATCATCCATTCTGCTAGGTTTGGGTCTGGTTTCCCACCACAAATGTCCTCCAGGTTCACCACTGATGCCCACTGGCCTTCTGTTTTCTTTCTTATTGCCCCATGCGCCATCCAGCACCTTGGGGTAGGCCAATATCCATACCCTTTTCCTATGGTGGTTTGCACCCACATTGTCTGCGCCCAACACTGTCCATCTTGCATTATACCCGACTTCGGAAAGGTCTCGAAGGATGGTTCCAAAGTATCCTGAAACAAGCAACCCAGGGACGTTCTCCAAGAGTGCGTACTTTGGTCGTACGATGCGAATGGTATCCCGAGTTTGCGGCCACATATTTCTGGTATCTTCCGCACCCCCGCGTTTTCCAGCAACCGAGAACGGCTGACACGGGAAACCGGCTGTAATGACATCAACCAATCCCGTATAGCTTTCGGCGTACCCTTCACTGATGAATGTTTTGATATCCCCGAATATCGGGGCTTCATCAAGGAGTCCGTCTTTGATTCTCTGGGCGATAACACGTTGGCAGTAATCGTCATATTCCACATATCCCAGCGTTTGCCATCCTAATAGATGATGAGCTCCAAGTAATCCTCCACCGGCCCCGCTG
>JACKQG010004324.1_pt1 | contig 16566 bp, 14 predicted proteins | sample 8237621 | NCBI WGS metagenome assembly JACKQG01 (sample SAMN15677084, study PRJNA649215) | marine metagenome | biome: marine; feature: Black Sea; material: saline water; isolation source: suspended particulate matter (SPM) from the Black Sea western gyre | collected 2013-06-09/2013-06-10 | depth...
TGCCATCATTAGGCGCATTAATCTCCAAAATTGGGCGGGAATCGGTTTCAGCACATGCATCTTGAGGCGTGAAGAAAATTGGATCGTCAAATCCTAACTCCTTTGCCCAACTTCTACCCTGATCCGTCTCCTTGATCCATTTGACTGCCCAGGGATCGCTGATATTCAAACCTATTTTGTTATCCGTATAATCTTTGCATGCGGGCGATGCCAGCAAGCCCGTCCAGGTATCAATATTGGCTTTCTGCCAAAGATCCTGACCTGGGGGCAACGGTGGTTGGCCAGCAACAAAATATTCACTGCGCTGACTTGGGCACCATTGAGAGGGTTCTGTTCCCGAAACCGAACAAATCACCCGCTCAACAATTCCGGTCGGCGGCCTAAAGGACGTAGGGTTTCCGCCTGTCAACTGCTGGACTGCGGTTTGCATGAAAGAATTCCAGATGGGCGCTGCACCGGTAAGACCGCTGGTTCCCTGCATGGGCGTATAGTCGGCATTCCCAACCCAGGTGCCTACTACCACATCAGGAGTATAGCCAATGGTCCAGTTATCACGAAAATCGTTGGTCGTGCCTGTTTTTGCAGCAACCTGAAAAGGCAAGTTGAGCGGCGAGTTAGCCCCAAACATCCAGGCCCGCGTGTCATTATCGGAAAGGATCGAAGAAATCAAGAAGGCATGCTCAGGTTGAAGGACCGGCTCTCCTACAGGCTGCTCATATTGAAACACAATCTCGCCAAGGTGATCATCAATTCGAGTGATTGCTACTGGCGGAATCAACCTACCCCCATTGGCAAAGACCGCGTATGCGCTGGACAATTCGAGCAGCGATACATCTCCACCGCCAAGGGTCAGCGATAGACCATAATCATCACGCGTCAGGCTGGAGATTCCCAGACGTTTCGCCATAGACACCAAGCCATCTTCAGCAGGAGTAGTGGGGTCGTCATAAATCTTGACGAAATCTAAGGTCTTCACAGCAGAGACATTGATCGAATTCGCCAAAGCAGTGCGCACTGTCATTGGACCGTGATAGCGATTGTCATAATTTACCGGCACGTAAGGGTCGCGCGGGTCGCTGGGATCACCCGATGGCGGGAATTCTGTTTTTACATCCCACAACAAGGTCGAGGGTGTCCAGCCCTTTTCAAAAGCTGCTACATAAGTCAAAGGTTTTATGGCTGAGCCAGGTTGTCTTGGGCTGACAGCCATATTAACCTGGCCATCAATGTCTTCATTATTAAAATCGGCTGAACCCACCATGGCCATAATCTCACCAGTGCTGGGTCGAATGACAACCAGCGCCCCATTTGTTACATGTCGATCGGAAAGAGAATCAACTTGATTTCGAACAACTTCTTGGGCCTGATCCTGAAGTCCAGGATCCAACGTGGTGTAAACGGTAAATCCAGAACGATAGATTGTCTGCGGATCGTACTGGGCTTCTAATAGGGAGCGTACATAGTTTACCCAATGTGGGTGGCGCATCTCAATTATCGGCGGCTTAAAATCATAACTCTCGAAAGCGCGCGCCGCTTCTGCGGCGACGCTGGCTTCAACACAAACTGGCTCTATGCTGTTGCCCACAGCAATGCAGCCTTGTTCCTGGCTGGTCTGGAACATCAGCAGCAAAACTGTTTGCTGGCGCTCCAGGGTTACGTCTCTGTTTGTATAGACATCATAAACCGAGGGCAATTGAGGCAAACCAGCCACGAAAGCTGCCTGCCCCAAATCCAATTCTTCTGCAGAAATTCCAAAGTAAGTGTGCGCTGCGGCCTCAACACCATAGGCCAGATTGCCATAAAAATTTTCGTTGAGATAAATCTCTAATATCTCGTTCTTGGTATAACGGCGGGTGACCTCAGCAGCAAGGATAGCTTCACGCAGCTTGCGTTTATAGGTGCGCTGCGCCCGCTCCTCAACCGAGAGGAACATAGTGCGAGTTAATTGCTGCGTAATTGTCGAGGCACCCGAAACCGTCTCCTTACTGTTTAAATTCTGCCAGAAAGCACGCACAATTGCCATGGCATCAAAGCCAGGATGGTTGTAGAACTCTTTATCTTCGGTAGCAAGTGTTGCCGCAACCAAATAAGGGGACATATCATCTAGTGATATATACGTCCGCCGGCCCCCTGTGGGATCCAAGATCTCATAAAGTAAATTACCGTTGCGGTCCAGAATACGCGTGGTTTCGAATTGAGAGACTCGGTCGCGCAGATCGCTGGGGTCGGGTAGGTCATTGGCAATCTGCCAGTAGACATAAAACCCCACTGAGGCGGTTATTACTGCCAGCACTACGAAGATAAATGCACCCAGGAGAGACATGCGCAAAACACAGCCAAGACCGCGCTCCAATTGATCTGCCTGAAATTTGCGGCGCACCCGCTTTTTGGGGGGCGGTGGCGGAGCTATGGGAGGGGTGGTTACTGGTCTTTGAGCGGGTTTTTCGTCTTCGTACGCGGACGGCGTGACTCGCGTAGCCGACATATCAATTTCGTCAACCCGGCGAGGCAATGGCATCCCTTGGGTATCCAGCGCGGGTGGCGAGTTTAGTGGTGTTGTTCCCAAACTCGGCGGCGGCGGAGTTGTAACTGCTTCGCGTGGAACAGTAGCCCCTTCATTTAAGTCTTCGCCTAACAGCTCCTCAGATCGATGAGACTCAGATCTAATCACATCTTCGGGGTGCGTATCGCTCAATAACTCTTCGTGAATGGGCGCGCCTGGTTCTGGTTCCTGTCCGAGTAAATCTAAATAGGTCGAAGGGTAATCGGCACTAGGCTTTGGAGCCGGGGGGTCAAATTCATCTTGAGATTCCCGAGGTTGGCCATCATCTTCGGAAGTTTCTTGTTCGATCTTTTCAGCTTCGTCTAATAATCGGCGAAATCGATCTCGGGGATCTTCTTGTTGGGCGGGCTTCTCTTCGGTCAATGTCTACTCTTCCTCTGGTTTGCTGGTGATTAGAACTTTGAAGACACCTTTCATAACTACTTCTTCATTCTGGTTTAGCACGCTGAGTTCCAGATCAACTGCACCACTACCTAAACGCTTGAAGGCTTTGGTTTTGGTGATCACAGACTGCACATGAATCGTATCCCCAATAAAAACTGGTTTAATGAATTTCCAAGATTCAATTTCGCGGAAAGCAATAACCGTGCCTTCAATCAAACCACTGAGGTTTAATAATCCAGAAGCAATCGAGGTGATCAGCAAACCATGCGCTATCCGCCGGCCAAAAGGCGTTTGTTTGCCATATTCAACATCGGTGTGGATCTGGTTGTAATCTCCTGACAACCCTGCAAATGCCACAATATCACTTTCAGTAATCGTACGGGCAGTACTGACATACACTTGATCGACTTCGAATTCTTCAAAATATAAACCGCGTGCTTGGTGCTTAGCCATAGAATTCTCCTGAATAACAACTAATTTTAGTGCGCTCTCTATTACTATAACGTAAATAGATCAACAGACATCTAACAAAGTTGATCCAGTGTTTTAACACTGTTCACCGCTCACTGGTTACTGCGTACTCAACATTGATTCTAGCATAAAACCTTTGACCTTTATCCAAACTACACGTACAATTGCGATCTATGAGAAAGTGGAACCTTTCAGTTAATGATCCAGGCGCCTATACTATCGCAGCAGACGCTCGCTGCGGTCCCACAGACTACGCTAACGATCATATTTGGGAATTATCTCTCGATGGGGGGGAGCCTCCCGCACTAGCTATCCAAACAACCTATGGTTTGCGAGCCAGAAATCTGCGGCTCTTCCCGCGCTTTGTTGAAGGTGACACCGCGGTCACGAATTCGGAAAACTTCTCCAAAAGTCCAAAAGTCCACCAATTCTTCCCCAATTATCTAAGCGTATCGTGCGCGCCATTTGTTGGGATTGACATTTCCTTGGAATATTGGGTTCCTAAATCTCAGACTATTACAGGACGAGTTCACATAAAGAACAGCCGTCTTTCTGCGCGTAATCTAAGTTTTGAGTGGGGAGTAATGCTCTCTGCGGCAACCGAAGGCACTCGCATGGTTTCGGATGAAATTGAAGCGGTCACCGTTTTATGTGGTCAGACAGGAGATCTTGCGCCGGTACTATTCATGACTGGTGGACCGCACCTAAGCTCTGGGCCGTATCCTGCTCTGGCCATCGATATTGAATTGCCTGCTGGTGGAGAACGTACATTTCGATGGGTGTTGGCATCACTAATGGATCACACATCATCGTTTAAGCAAGCAAGAGTAGTTGCAACGCGGTCATGGGATAAAGAAATCGCTCGCTTAGAAGTACTCAACGAGGGTTTGATCGATATTGAAACAGGGGATCCTGATTGGGATGCAGCATTTGCTCTGACCCAGAAAAGTGCGTTTGGATTACTCTGCGGACCAACGGATCATCTCCCCCATATTTCATTTGTCAACTGCCGTCAACCCGATCACGGCCACTCTCCATCAGGAGACGGCAGCGATCATTCTCATCTGTGGAGCGGGCAAACACCTCTGGAAGCAAATTTCCTAACTAGCAATCTGCTTCCAGCAGCACCAAAAATAGCTGCCGGCATTTTGGCAAATTTCCTCTCTACGCAGGAACAGAACGGTTTTGTAGATTGGAAACCAGGTCTTGGTGGGCAGCGTGGCGGTGTAATGAGTACACCCATTCTCGCACATTTGGCCTGGGAAATTTTCAAATCGACGGATGATCGACAATTTCTGGAATTGATATTCCCAAATTTGGTCAAATCTGTCAAAGCTTGGTTTGATCCCGCGCAAGATCGTGATGAAGATGGCATCCCCGAATGGACTCACTTGTTGCAATCCGGACTCGATGAACATCCCACATTTTCTCTTTGGCAAGAATGGTCTCAAGGAGCAGACATTACGCAAAGCGAAAACCCAGCACTGTGTGCGTTGCTCCATAACGAGATCCAAATTTTGATTGAAATGGCACATTTGCTCGAACGCACTGGAGGTGTATCTGCACTTCAAGCTTCTGCTGATAAGCTTGTCTCAGCAATTGAAAACTCTTGGAATGCTTCAGCTTCAATGTATCAGGTATGGGACCGTGAGACACATCGCAGCCCCTCACGAGAGTTGCTGGCAGAGCAATTTGGGTCTGGTGAAATCTATTTAGAACGAGCGTTTGATGGACCTGTTAGATTACTGGTTTCAGTCAAAGGCTTTGACGCCACGCCTCGGCAAGTCGAGGTGTATTTGCATGGCGCAGGCCCCTCCGGACAGAACCGAGTTGAAAGAATATCTGAAGAGCGCTTCATCTGGCGTCTTAGGCAAGGCTCGGTTACCAGCCAAAAAGTATTTTCACAATTAGAATCAATCGAAATCCGAAATATCAAGCCAAATGATATTGCTAAAGTCGAAGTTGTCGATTTTAGCAATCTGGATTATTCATTGTTCTTGCCCCTCTTTGCGAAAATCCCTTCTCAAGAAAGAGCAGATCAAATAATCCAGAAGACCCTGCTAGACCCCAAGCGCTATTGGCGGGCTTTTGGCATTCCTCTATGCCCATCCCATGCGGATGAAAACGATTCGCATCCCTGTGGAAACACAAATGCTCTTTGGAGCACTCTTATCGGAGAGGGTCTGCTATATTATGGCTATCGCAAAGAAGCTGCTGAGTTAGTCACGCGTTTGATGAGTGCAGCTGTTTTAAATCTGAAGAATCACAAGGCCTTCGCACGAAACTATAACGCAGAAAACGGAACAGGAATCGGAGAGCGAAACTCACTCCAGGGCTTTGCGCCCTTATCTCTTTTCTTAAAAACACTTGGCGTGCGCCTGATCTCTCCAACAAAAGTAGCTCTTGAAGGAACCAGCCCTTTTCCCTGGCCTGTAACGATCAGATATCGTGGACTATCAATAAGAAGAGATTCAAAGAAAACACGTGTAACTTTCCCTGGCGGCCAGACCGCTGTTGTCAAGCGACCTGATCCCCATGTTGTTGAATTGGACAAATAAAGATGAATTTTAACCGTTTGAATTTATCCCTAATAATTGTTCTGCTAATTTGTGTCATTATTGTACCTGCGCTTGCAAGCTGCTCTGGAAGCGAGGCCATCGGCCTCTCCATGGAACAGCCAAGCGGTGAAGGTGATCATTCTGGTGAGGCTAGTGAAGAAGAAGCCCAAGAAGAACAAATAATTCTTGTGATAACCGTTGTTATCGGCCTTCTATTGATCGCCGCGCTGGTTGGGATTGTCACCAACCGATTACGTCTACCCTATACAGTTGGACTGGTTTTGATTGGGTTAGCGCTCTCGCTGAGAGGCCAAGAACAGATCAATATTCCCCCAGCGATCTTCTTAGGATTATTGGTGCCCCCATTGATATTTGAAGCCGCCTTCCATATTAAATTCAAAGATCTGAGCAAAGACATTGTAACTATTCTTGCCCTGGCAATCCCGGGAGTGTTGATCACAACTTTCTTGGTGGGCGGCGTTGTAGCCTGGGGAACCGGGTTCCCAATCGCGGTTGCACTAGTATTTGGAGCTTTAGTCGCCGCGACAGACCCTGTCGCTGTGGTGGCTTTATTCCGCACGCTAGGCGTGCCCAAACGTTTGCAAGTTCTGCTCGAAGGCGAGAGTCTGTTCAATGACGGAACCGCCATTGTGATCTTCAATTTAATGGTTGTGATCGCAGTGAGCGGTTCGTTTGACCTGATTAATAGTTTATTTGATTTCATCATTGTCGCGGGGGGCGGCCTAACGGTTGGGTTCTTACTGGGCGTGTTGATTTCACGAGCAATTGGCTTTATCGATGATCCACGGATCGAAACCACGTTGACAACTGTCTTAGCATTCGGTTCATATATCATCGCCGAACAATTTCATGTCAGCGGAGTGCTCGCAGTTGTAGCAGCTGGTCTTGTCAGTGGCAACCTCGGGCCGCGCTCGATGTCACCCACAACCAGAATTTTGGTATTCAATTTTTGGGATATCGCAGCCTACCTCGCAAACTCAGTAGTTTTCTTGTTGATTGGTTTACAAATCAATTTGATAGTTTTGGTTGCAGAATGGCAAGTCATTCTGTGGGCAATTGGTGCCATTCTGGTGGCTAGAGCCGTGGGTGTTTATGGATTACTTGGATTCAGAAAAGACATTACTTTTCGATACAAAAATGTACTTTACTGGGGTGGACTGCGCGGCGCAATTTCTCTGGCACTGGCGCTCAGTCTACCAGCATCTTTAGGCGCAGCTCGAGATCAAATCCAGGCGATGGCATTTGGCGCTGTACTCTTCACATTGCTTGTACAAGGCCTAACGATGAAACCGCTGATCAACAAAATGAATCTCATCCAACGCAGTGAATCGCAAGAAGAATACGAACGCCGTCATGCACGCGCTGTTATGGCTAAATCATCATTTGATCGGCTTGAAACTATGCATGAAGAGGGCTTGCTTTCGTCCCACTTGTGGGAGCGATTATCGAGACCGTTAAAGCAACATGCTAAAGCCTTATCTGATGCGGTTGAAGATGCTCTTCGTGCAGATTCTTCACTGGAAATCCAGGAAATGGATTCTGCATTTCGAGACATTCTCCAAACGCAACGCAGCGCGCTCAATGCACTACTTCGCGACGGAATCATCTCAGAAGAAACCTTTTCGCAACTCGCTGGTGAAGTGGATACTGCTCTAACTGACCGCCAATCTAGCTTGCTCAACTTAATTCGCGTTGATAGCAGCCAAACTATTGATGGTCTTATGGTCATCATTGTCCAGGAAGCAGATGTGGAAAACGTTATCGCCAACATGAATAGGTTAAGCCTGCCAGTCACGCGTCTATCAAGCACGGGCAGCTTCTTAGGCCGCAAGAACGTCACATTGTTGGTTGGCACCATCAACGATCAAGAAGATACGCTGAAAAAGGCAATCATGAGAGCCAGTCGACAGCGCGTCGAATTCCTCCCCAGTCCCAGTCTAGAAACAGATTTGAGCACTGCGGTCACGATTGGCGGTGCGACAATTTTCGCCTTCGATGTAGAAAGGTATCAGGTGCTGTAATGAAAATGATTGTAGCAATCATCAATGATTCACATAACGATGAAGTCGCTCAGGCTTTATTGGATACAGATTTTCGTGCCACACGTCTTGCTTCTACAGGCGGCCTATTACGTGGTGGAACAACCACTTTTATGGTGGGGGTTGAAGATGATCAGGTTGAATCTGCTTTGAAAGTAATCCGTGAGTGCATTCCTGCCAAAGAAGATCCTGAAAAAGCACAGGCAACGTTGTACGTACTCAACATCAGGGATTTCGAGCGCTTGTAGAATTTGGTTAGTGGAGAAAAATTATGAAAATGCTGGTAACTATACTCAATGACGAAGATAGTGAATGTGTATATGGAGCATTGCACGAAGCCAATTTCACGGTCACACGCATCGACTCCACAGGCGGTTTTTTGCGTCAGGGCAACAGTACTTTTATGATTGGCGCGGATGACACCCGCGTAGATGAAGCGATTGAGATAATCAATACACAATGTTCTCCATCCATCGAACCTATCGCCAGACGTGCAACAGTTTTTGTACTCAATGTTGAGCATTTCGAACAAATATAATCCAACAATAAAAGAGTGTGCTTGTCAGCACACTCTTTTTGATTCAGCAATAATTCTGAAATTATCTTCCTCCATTCCCTCCCGCTACGTGTGGGTGGTAGGACGGTACTTAACCGTGGACATAGAAATCAGCCGCAGAACTGTCATTCTGAGGAGAGCAGCGACGAAGAATCTTACTCTTTGAGTGACAAATACATAGATTCTTCGCTCCATTTGTCGCTCAGAATGACACTTTCGGACGCTTCACGGTTTACTACCGTACAACCGTGTGCGTAACATGAGTTAATTATTCGTAATACTTTTCAACCCAGTAAACCTCGATTTCTAGAGGCCTTATTCTCCACAAATCAGGCTGCCCACCCATTTTTCGGCACAATTGATTCAAGAAATCTACCGGGTCAGGTAATTTTTCCCAAACTTGGGGGAGAAAAGTCGCCCGGCGGGGTCCATCACGAATAACCAGACCATCAACCCCTGGCTGAATCTTGGCTAATAAATCGTCGGGACCATCATACTCTATGGGATGTGGCGAAGTGAGTCGCGACACTTCAATGTTGATTTCGTCTAATTCTGCCGATTGCACTTGGGGGAAGCGGTAATCTTTCAACGCCGCGGCCATAGCGTGCTCACGTACGTCATCGGCCAATGACCTGTAAGGGTCAAGGGTTCCGATGCAGCCGCGTAGTTGACCGCCCTTTGTCAAGGTCACAAAGGTAGCGCCGGGTTCGAGTAATCGAACTGGAATCTCATCAGGGGCCAGCTGAGGTAGAGGTTCGCCTCTCACGCCAAATTCCAGACCCTGGCGCGCCAACTTCAATAACGCAATCTGCTCTTCGGGGGAAAGTGTGTCTTCAGTCATCATTCATCCACATTGGGCCTCAACCTTGCAACGTAAAAACTCTACCTCCTATTTTACCTAAAAACCTTGCCATCCAAACATCTTTTCGGTACTATGGAAGAAGGAACAACCGCATTTAGATATGAAAAATCCTAATTCTTCGCCCAAAAGAGGGCCAAATCTCGTAGCGGAATCGCTTAAATCGATCTTCACAGTCACGTTGGTTGCCTTTGCCATCGCCTCGCTATTCACTGCCGCAAAACCAATCGGTATCTTCTCGGGAGAGTTTTCAGAAATATTTTCCAAAGCGATCAAAGCCCAAGAGACACCAGCCGAGCACTGGCCAACGGCGACCCCACGTCCCAAACCAACCATTGGCATTGTGGTAGGACATTGGGGCGATGATAGAGATCCTGGTGCAGTATGTCCGGACGGCTTGACCGAGTTGAGCATCAACCAGGAAGTTGCCGCTCTTTTGCAACAGAAATTGATCAATGAAGGCTTTGATGTCGATCTGCTGCATGAATTCGATGACCGCCTGGAAGGGTACCAGTCTATGGCATTGGTTTCCATCCATTCAGACTCCTGCACCTACATCAACGATGTGGCGACGGGCTTCAAAGTTGCTGAGTCTCGCCACAACCCCCGCCCTGAGAGAACGGCCCGAATGGTTTCCTGTCTGCGTAATCGTTACGCCAAGGCAACTGGCCTAGGCGAGCACTTAAGTATCACTGCAGATATGGCTGAGTATCATGCCTTTGATGAGATCAATGAAGAGACACCGGCTGTAATTATCGAGATCGGCTTTATGAACTTGGATCGTCAACTTCTCACCCAAGATCAAAGCGCCATAGCCAGCGGAATAGCCAATGGCATTCTTTGCTATGCGCGCAACGAGAGTATAACCACGGATCAATAATGAGCTCTGAGTGGAAGCAAGCCCAAGAGGCCCTTCGTAATGCCCAAGAAGCGCTAAAGCGCAAAGATCACCGCGCTGCACGCCGTTGGGCAGAAGATGCAGCCGCTCTTGCCCCCGACCGCGAAGAGCCCTGGCTTTTCCTGGCGGCATGTGCTTCCCCACGAGCCAGCCTGGCATATTTAGAGCACGCCCTGGAGATCAACCCCCAAAGTGAATATGCTCGCAAAGGCATGCACTGGGCCATAGACCGCTGGCGGCAAGAGCCATCAAGCCCGCCGGTAAAGATACCAACTCTTACCACAAATATATCCCCAGGAGCACTAACCCGTTCTAGGCCGGCGCTTTTACCCTGGAGTTTAGTGCTCCTGATGGTGATCATCGGCTTTTTCGCCTGGTTCAGCACCCCTACATTTTCCTTTGCCTTTGGCAACAAAGAAGCCGTTCCTCTGGCGCAGGCCAAACTCGACAAAGCCACGCGCACCCCAACCCCAACACCTACTTTCACGCCCACACCGACTTTCACCCCTTCGCCAACGCCGACCAATACACTCACGCCCACTGCGACACTCACCCCATCGATCACGCCAACGCCTCGCCCAACCAACACACCGGAACCTCCGCCCACACAAAAACCACAATCATCATCAGGATCAACCGCATACAGACCCCCGGGAGTAGGCGCGGACGAAAGATGGATCGACATCGATCTGTCTGAACAGCGTCTATACGCATACAAGGGCAATAACCTGGTAAACTCATTTAAGGTTTCGACCGGCACCTGGCGTACACCAACCGTTTCCGGACATTTCAATATTTACGTCAAGTACCGCTTTGCCAACATGGCTGGGCCAGGGTATTATTTACCTGACGTGCCCTACACAATGTATTTTTACAAAGGCTATGGTATTCACGGAACTTACTGGCATAATAATTTTGGCACTCCCATGAGTCATGGATGTGTCAATATGGAAACCAACGAAGCCGGCTGGATTTTTAACTGGGCTGCGGTGGGTACCACGGTAAATGTCCACCAATGATGAACACACCAAACTCAATCTCTCGGCGTGAATTTCTCAAATTAGGGGGGCTGAGTTTATTAGGAATGGCCATGGCGCCATTCAAGCAAGCCCCAGCCCTGGCATCCAATCAGCAAGGCCGGGTGATCTATGAATATGTATCCGTCTATGACCAGCCGTCATTTTCAGGAGAAGTCGCCAAACAGCTTTGGGTAGACTCAGTTGTCCAGGTTTTAGAAGTCACGGTGGGGGATGAAGAACCAGCGCACAACATGGTCTGGTATCGCATCGAGGATGGATATGTTCATTCTGGGGGAGTACAACCGGTCAAAACCATTCTCAACCAACCCGACTGGGAACTTCCCGAAGGTGGGCAATTGGCCGAAGTAACCGTCCCATACACTGACGCCTATTGGGAAATCGATGTGCATCACGAGGTTGCTTACCGGTTCTACTATGAGACCACGCATTGGGTCAAAGAACTATTATATGGTAGAGATGGCACCCCGCTGTACCAGGTCGTGGACGATAAATGGGATCTGATCTATTACGTCCCAGCGCGACATTTGAGGTTGATTCCACCTGACGAAGTGAATACTATTTCCCCAGATATCCCGCCCGAGGAGAAACGCCTCGAGGTGGATACTGCCAACCAGGTGGTCATCGCCTATGAATATGACCGTCCCGTTTTTATTACTAGGACTGCCACTGGCGCAGAGTTCAGCAATGGGCAGTTCTACACCCCTACAGGACGCCATTACACTAACCATAAAATGCCCTCCCGCCACATGGCAGCCGGCAATCTGGCCTACAATGGATTCGACTTGCCCGGCATCCCCTGGGTCAGTTATATCACCGAGCGAGGCGTCGCCTTCCATGGCACATATTGGCACAACGACTATGGCGTGCCGCGCAGCCACGGCTGCATCAACCTGACGTCCCAGGCATCCAAATGGATCTACCGCTGGACCTTGCCCTCAGTCCCCGCAGACCAGCGCAGAATTTACGATGAAGTCGGCACAACTGTTGATGTGATATAGCGAAGTATTTGTCATTCTTCGCTCCGCTCAGAATAATAGTCAATCAGTTTTTCACAAACCCAAAGGAGTAAAACATGCACAGCGCATTTCAATACAATCAATACTTACTCAAACGCCAGGTGCTGGCGCTGACTGGGAAGTTCCGCGTTTTCGCGCCCGATGGACAGTTGGTTCTCTTCAGCCAACAGAAAATGTTCAAGCTCAAAGAAGATATCCGCATCTTCTCAGACGAGAGCATGACCCAGGAAGTGTTGAACATTCAGGCTCGTCAAATTATTGATTTCTCTGCCGCCTACGATGTCATCGACAGCACCTATCAGACCAAGGTCGGGGTGCTGCGCCGCAAAGGTTTGCGCTCGATGATGCGCGACGAATGGGAAATTCTTGATGTCAACGATCAGCCTCTGGGCATTCTCCAAGAAGACAGCGTTGGCTACGCACTGTTGCGCCGTTTACTTTTGGGGTCGCTGTTGCCCCAAAATTACGATTTGCTGATGGGCGGGCAGCAAGTGGCTGATTACAAACAGCGCTTCCGCTTCATTGGCTATCACCTGAATGTCGATTTCAGCTTTGATGCCGCCAACCAGCTTGACCGTCGTCTTGGGATTGCTGCAGCAATACTGTTGGGCACAATCGAAGGAAAACAGTCTTCATAAGAAGCGTATAAGAAATGTCTGGGAACCCATCCTGGCGCGGTAAAATTTTGGGTAATTAAATGATCGGTAGAATATTATGCCCAAAAAATCTTTGTTCCAAGGTTTAGTTTACGACGAATTTGATAACCCCGTAGATACATCCTACGTGGGAGACGAGCCCTGCTATGTGGTTGATGATGCTGGTTTTCGGCGGCATATTCCCTCTGAGCAGGTTGACCGCCAGGTATTGGAATCAATGCGCGAAATGATTACTGGCCATGAAGATATGCTCAGCGAGCAGGCTGCTAAAATGCTTGGTCAGGACGACATATTTACTCGCGCCATGATCGAAACCCAGCTCAAAAACATGGATCAGCAGTTCGAGCGCATCTTTGATGTGGGTATTCCTGAAGAGAGCCTCACCTATATGGGCATGACCGGATTTCGCATCAAGATCAACGTCCATGGTGATGTTATCGATCTCCACCAACCAGGGATGATTGACCCCGATGAAGAGTGAGTCAAAAAAGGAGCGGTGATTAGCGCTCCTTTTCATTTAGGATTTTCCCGCAACGTGTGCCTAACGTGAGTTAGGATATTTCATTGCGAGCCGCCCGTAGCGGCGATGCGATCTTGATCTAGCTGATTGGAGATTCTCTATCCTGCGTAGCTCCAACCTAAATCTGGGAGGGATAAAGTGTCTCCTGCTTCTCCAGGCTTGCGGACTCCTGCGCTAATAACTTCGCCAACCACAATATCATGGTCCCCGCCAATATCGACAATTTTCACAACCCGGCACTCTACATAGGCCGCGACGCCCTCAAGAATGGGACAACCAGTTTGTGGGCCAGAGGTGAATTTCGCATCTTTTATTTTGTCTGGATTCTTGCTTCGACTTTTCGTAAAAGGCTTTATCAGGTCAGCATCTGCCTTGTTAAAAATATTGAGAGCAAAAACTTTACCCCGTTCGATCAAACCACGTGAATGAGCATTCTTTGCCAATCCCAAAGCCAGCATACGAGGCTCAAAGGATACTTGAGTGACCCAATTCATGACCATCACATTGACATCTTCATCAGTTTTTGTAGAAACAGCATAAAAACCATAGGGCATCAATCGTAAAGCATTTTTTATTTCTTCGGACATTATTCCTCCTGAATAAAGTAAGTTAAAAATTTCATCAAAAATTGATATTCTTATAGACATTATATCTCCCCTGCTTCTTACTTGTTCTGGTAGAATCTACAGGAGAACAACCGAGTTTCTCAAGCAGCTTATGGCATCTCAACATATCGTCAACGTCAACGAATCAAGTTTTGACTACGAAGTCATTGAATACTCCCAGAGCGTCCCTGTTTTGGTAGATTTTTGGGCTGAGTGGAGTATTCCTTGCAAAACGCTAGATCCAATTTTGCGAGATTTAGCGGTTCAAGGTGGGGGTAATTTCCGGTTGGCAAAATTGAATGTTGACGAGAACCCCAAAGTTGCCCTGCGCTTCAACGTTCATAGTCTCCCTATAGTGAAAGCTTTCCGCGAGGGGGGTATCATTGCCGAGTTCAGCGGCTTGAAACCCGAGGATGAAATCCGTCGGTTTCTTCGCCATGTGATCCCCAGTCATGTTGACCTATCCATCGACAAAGGGCGCAGCATGCTGAGGATGGAAAGATGGGATGACGCCGCCGAGGCATTCCAAACCGTACTTGATGAGCGCCCAGATCATTCTAGCGCCCTGGTCGGACTCGCCAAATCAATGCTTGCATTAGGTCAAACCAGCGAGGCGCTTGAGATTCTGGAATCTGCCCCAACAAGCCGCGAATCTAAAACTGTAGAAATTCTACATTCACTGGCAATTGCGCTGGAATGGGTAAGCGAACCAGGCGCCGATTCTCCATCACCAATCGAATCGACATATCAACATGCTTTGCGATTAGTGGATTTGGGAAATTTCCCCGCGGCGATGGATGGAATTTTAGCTGTGCTGCGTCAGGATAAGCATTATCGTGATGATGAAGCCCGACGCGTAATCTTAGGGTTATTCGAAATATTAGGGGAAGAGAATCCGCTCACTCGCCAGTATCGCAACGAACTGGCATCCATCTTGTTCTAAACCTACGTGAATTCGAGAATTCTACGGGCAGATACCCAACTTAGCGCTGTCCGTTTTCTGTTATCCGCTCACGGCTTCCTACTAACCGCTCGCGAGCTTGACACACTCAATCCTTTCCTGTATTCTACTTCCAGCGTATCAAGCACAACACAAAGGCAGGAGAATGTCCCATGAACCGAACCAAGCTCCCGGTTGTCATCAGTTTGATTCTACTCACCAGCCTGGCTTGCGGGCTTACCTCCCAAATCGCGTCCGAAGCACCACCTGCGCCAGAGGAACCGGGCGTTGAAGAAGCGGAGCCAGCCCCTCTCGATGAAGTTGAAGAACCCGTATCCGAAGAAGGCCAACCAGAGCAAGAATCTCAATTAGAGGTGCCTGACGAGTCCGATGAATCGGCTCCAGAGCCACCAGCAATTGACGCCCTTGTCCCCCCGCCCTCAGCAGACGGTGGCCCCTGTGCGAACACTTTCTATCCGATGGTTCCTGGTTACCAGTGGATTTACGAGGTCACGTCTGAGGGCGAAACCAGTCAGATCAGTCTAACTGTTTCAAAAGTCGACGGGAACGAAGCCACACTCAATGCGCTGTACCTTGATTCGGGTGTTACGACTGAGGCAACAGTTGAGTGCCAGGATGGCGCCATTCTCAACTTTCCTGTGATGTTGTTGGGATTTCTTTTTGGCGATGTCGACGGCGAACTAGATGTGGAACATGTCGATGGCGAATATGCCCCCAGCTACAGCACTTTAGACAGCCATAACTGGGATCACTCCTGGACTGGCGAATATCTGGCCTCGGGTGTCATCGATGCTGTGGTCGATGGAGATCAGATTACCGGAAAGTTATCAGAGAGTCCCGTAGATATGGAATGGAACACCCTGGGTGAAGGTGAGGCAATCTTTGAAGCGATCACCGTTAAGGCAGGCGAATTTCCGCGCGCCATCAAACTCGAAAGAGAAATAATATTCGACTTCGATGCGGAGATGGAAGAATCTGGATATACAGTATCCGTTGCCGCGGTGCTAACTCTGCAAAATAACCTCTGGTTTGAACCAAACATTGGACAGCTCAAACAAGAAATTGAGCGCGCTAGCATCAAGGTTTATGGTGTCAATTTCCCAATCGAAATGACTGGAAGCATAGAATTGATTGAATTCCGAATGGAAGAATGAATCAGCTACTCATCAGTCGCACGATATATGGCTATTAGATTTTCCTAACTTTGCCACACTGAACATAGTTGAAAATCTAAGCGCAGCGCTTAATTCAATTCGCCAGATGTTTTGGTTTCGCATCAGGGAGACATCTTTCTCAGGTAACTGCACTGGATTACCCAAGTGGTTCTCTAGGATTCGCCGTGGTAAGGGGCCACATTTGGGGGTAGGGGGCGTGCGCCGCACGCCCCCTACCCCCAAATGTGAGGTCTCTCACGGCAAT
>JACKQG010004325.1_pt1 | contig 16565 bp, 11 predicted proteins | sample 8237621 | NCBI WGS metagenome assembly JACKQG01 (sample SAMN15677084, study PRJNA649215) | marine metagenome | biome: marine; feature: Black Sea; material: saline water; isolation source: suspended particulate matter (SPM) from the Black Sea western gyre | collected 2013-06-09/2013-06-10 | depth...
GCGCCCCCCCCCTCCCCCCCCTCTTGCTCGCTCGCGCTCCAGGATACGGACCATGCGCCAACCCCGACGGCCGCCCCTTCCCTCCGCCGCCGCCCTCCTGTTCGCCCTCGCCGCGGGCCCGGCCGCGGCCCAGCAGATCGAGGTCACCCGCCTGGATCAGCTGCGCTACGAGGTCGTCGACCTCGGCGCCCTCGGCACCGACACCAACCAGACCTGGTCGATCAACGCCGCCGGCCAGATCGCCGGTTACTCACGGCTCTCCGACGGCCACGGCAATTACCACCTGGAGGGCTTCTTCTGGGACGGCGCCAGCCTGGACTACATCGGCACGCCTGGTGGCGCGCCGATGAGCGACCTGCTGGGCACCAACGACCTCGGCCAGGCGGTCGGCAAGACCGGCGGTGACAAGGGGCAGGCGCTCCTCCGCCGGGTGAACGGCAGCGTCCAGCGCCTCGGCACGCTCGGCGGCAGCCGCTCCTACGCCCGGGCCATCAACGACCTCGGCCAGGTGGTCGGCTCCTCGGACCTAGCGGGCGACTTCGAGTCCCGCCCCTTCCTGTGGGAGAACGGCGCCATGATCGCCCTCCCCCTCCTCGGCGGAACACAGGGCGCGGCCAGCTGGATCAACGACTCCGGCCAGATCGTCGGCGGCTCTACCACCGACACCGGCGGCTTGCAGCAATTCGCCGTGATCTGGGAGGGCGGCACCGTGACCCAGCTGCCGCCGATCTACCCCGGCCTCGGCAACATCGCCAACTCCATCCACGACGACGGCACGATCGCCGGCACGATCCGGCTGCCGGAGGGCCTGAGCTTCCGCAGCCGCGCGGCGATCTGGAAGGGCGGCCTGGTGTTCGACCTCGGCACGCTGGCCGACGGCACCCCGGTCGAACCCTTCGCCAGCAGCTGGGCCAGCGGCGTGAATTCCGCCGGCATGGTGGTCGGAATGTCGGTGAACCCCCAGAGCCAGCTGGTGCCCTTCCTGCATTGGCGGGGCGACATGGTCCAGCTCGACCACCTGATGGAGGACCCGTGGATCGGCGTCTTCCTCGGCGCCGGCGCGATCAACGACGCCGGCCAGATCGCGGTGAGCGGGATGCTTCCCGGCGGATCCAGTCGGGCGCTGTTGTTGAACCCGGTGTGGGACACCAAGACGCGGAAGCCTTGGTAGCCGCCATGGGGGCCGGCCAATCGGGGACCTGCCCTGAACGGAAGGCCCGCCCGCTCAGCGCACCGGCATCCGGATCAAGGCCGGACGGTCGGTCGCGGCCTCGATGGCCCGGATCGCCTCGCGCACGGCGGCGGCCTTCTGGCGGCTCAGCTCCTTCGGGAAGTCCTGCTCCTCGGTCTCGAAGTAGTCCGCGATCTCGCGCAAGCGCGGGACCGCCCGCTGCGCGTGCGCCCCGTAGCCGAGGAGGATCTCCAGCACCTGCGGCACCCGCTTCTCACTGCCGTGCTGCTTCATGTGGCGCAGGTAGTGGACGCAGGCCTCGATCCCCTCCTCCAGCCGGTGCTTGGCGAACAGCCTCAGCCCGGCCATGCGCACGCCGTCGGCGAACATGATGCCGCTCGGCGAGGACTCGAGCGTGGCCTCGTAGATGGCCGGGAGGAGCGGCTCGATCGACTCGAAGGAGAGCTGCTGGTAGACGTTGCTGACCGAGCTGCGGGCGCGCCCGTCCTGGTTGCGCAGCCCGGCCCGGATCGCGGTGAACAAGGCTTCCCGGTCGACGCCGTCGAGCGGCCCGCGCAACATGCCTTGGCGCTGATCGAACAGCACGAAGCAGAGGTAGCGCTGCTCCATGCCCCGCGGATCGTCCGCCTCCGGTTCGCGCGCGAGGGTCTCGAGGAGCGTCGGCAGGGCCGGCATGGCGGCCTCCCCGATCGCGCCGAGCGCATCGGCCGCCTTGACCCGCAGCCAGAGGTCGTCGTCCTGCAGCGCGGCCCTCAAGGCGGGCACCGCTGGGGCCGCCCCGCCGCGCAGCTGGGCGAGGGCCTGACAGGCGCCGATCCGCTCCTCGAGCGGCCCTGCCTGCAGCATTTCGGTCAGCCTGGGCACGAGCTCGCCGCCCCGGCGCGCCAACAGGATGGCCGCGCGCTCGCGCACGACCGGGGACCAACTTCCCAGCCGGTCGAGCAGCTCCGGGTCGCTGAAGGCGTCGTAGGCCCGCTCCCGGTCGCGGTTGTTCCAGCCGCGCCCGTCCGCGATCAGGGAGGCCGCCTGGTCCGCCGCGAGCTGTGGCACCGTCGCCGGCTCCTTCCCGGTCAGGACCAGCGCGCGCCGCGGCATGGCGTAGGCGAGCAGGTAGGCGCCGGTGGCGTCCCAGGCGTGGTACGAGTCGCGCCCGGCCTCCGGCGGCCCCTGATGGGCGAAGGTGCCGTCCCACCGGCGGGCCAGGTCGAAGTACCAGGCCCCGAACTCCCCCATCCACGCGCCCGAGGCCTCCGGTCCGTTGCGCGCGATCGCCGGCATCGCCCACAGCAGGTTGAAGAAGTTGCCGGTGTGACCGGTGTCCCGCTCCGGGCCGTGCGAGGCCACGCTCATGCGCGCGAAGAAGCTGGCCGCCTCGGCGTCGCCCAGCAGGTCGAGGAGCACTGCGCCCATGCCGCACTTGCCGTTGTCCTCGTGGGTCTGGATCCACGGGTGGTGGTCGCCGTAGGGGATCGCGCCCTTGCCGACGTAGAAGCGCAAGAGGTCGACGCTGCGCTCGATGGCGACCCGGACCTCCTCGTCCCCGACGCCCGCCCGGCGCGCCAGGACCAGGGCGATGGTCAAGGGCACGCCCGGGGCGTTCATCATCCCGTAGCCGGTCAGGCGCCCGCTCGGCTGCGCGAACTTGTGGCCCCAGGAGCCGACCACGCTCTGGCCGTTCGCCGCTTCCAGGGCAAGGCGGCGCAGACCGGGCAGGTAGTCGTCGTCGCCGGTGGCCATGGTGTACTCGGCGAGCAGCATGCAGACGTAGCCGTAGTACCAGGTCTGGAAGCTGGTGGCCGAGAACTCCGAGGCCCACTGCACCTCGCGCTCGACGAGCTTGCGGTACTTGCGCTCGCCGCTCGCCAGCAGGGCGAGGGCGTTCAGGCAGCGCGGGATCGGATCGGGCTGGTAAGAGCGCTCCTCCATCCGCTCCGCCAGCGCCGCGCAGCCCTGCTCGAAGATCCGCTCCGACTTGTCGCAGTCGTAGGGGGCAGTGGCGCTGTATGAGCCGAGCACCGGCATCTTGACCACCACCTCCTTGGTCTTGCCGCCGCGCCAGCGGAGCAGCCCGAGCCGGCCCCGCCCGGCCTTCGACTCGGCCTTCGTCAAGGCCTGCCCGAGTTCGGTCCGCGGATCGCGCGCGAAGGGCTCGCCGTCGACTCCGAGGATGACGTCGCCGACCGCGAGCACGCCGTCCGCCGGCGAGCCCGGCGCGACCTCGGTCACGGCGATCTGCCGGGCCATGTGCGTGACCATCTGGTCGCTGTAGATCCACCCCCGCGCGCCGGTCGCCCCCAGGTTCCAGTCGTGCAGGGACTTGGCCGGGATCTCGCCGCCCTCGGTGAGGTCCGGCGGCCCCTGAGGTGTGGCGGCCACGAGCGAGGAACCGAGGAGCAGGGGGACCGATCCCACCGCGGCGGCGAGGAGGCGCTGGAGGCTGCGAGCGAGCATGGCGCCCTCCAGCCTAGGGCGCGCGGTGGCCGCTGAGCAGGGTGACCTCCCGAGAAGGCAGACCCGCCGCGCCGCGCGCGGAAGGCGAGCCAGGGCCAAGATTCAGGTCTGCTGGATGGCCTGCTCCCAACGAACGGGGCCAAGCTGAAATAGCGGCATCTCACCCTGGCTGGACCAGTTCTATGGGGCCCACGTCACCGCTGGCCCCCCTCCTCGGGCGCGGCGATCAGCGGTCCGCGCTGTGGGTCGGATGCGCCGGATGGCCAGCGCCTCGATCCCTCGGCACCAGTTGGACGGGGCCGAGGAGCCCAGCCTCGAGAAGAGGGGTGGTCTCCCCGAAAGGCCGACGGATGTTCGTCCGGGTGATCCGCTCGCCCTCTGGCAGGGTGGAGTCCCCCACCAGGCGGTTGTGCCAGGTGTTCGCCACCTCGCAGCGCAGCTCGTTCCGGCCCGGCCGCAGGTGATCCGTGACGTCGACGGCGTAGGGCGGCTTCCACGCGATCCCGAGCTCCGCGCCGTTCAGGAAGACCCGCGCCACGCCGGCCACGCGACCCAGGTCGAGCTCCACCGGGTGGCCGGACGCGAGGAGCTCGGGGGGGGCGGTGAAGTCCAGGGCGTATTCCGCGATGCCGGAGTAGTGGCGGATGCCCGGGTCGTTGAACTCGGTCCACGAGATCAGCTCGGGGAAGCTCGCCTCTGGCGGCGCGCCGCGTCCGGGAGTGAAGCGGACCACCCACGGGCCCTCCAGCTCGAAGCCCTCCCGGGCCGGAGCTCGCAGCTCGTCCGTGGCCGGGTCGTGCGCGACTCCGGAGGAGACCTCGTGCACTCGGACCCCTCCGACAGGCGCCCCTCCGGCGTCGAGGAAGAGGACACGATTCAGGCCGACGAAGTCGGTGTGGCCGGACCAATCGTCGCTGTGGTTCGACACGACCTCGAAGCGGACGTAGCGCGCGCTTGCGGCCGGCAGCTCGACCCGCTGCTCGTAAGCCCGCTCGCCGATGTCGGGCGCGCGGCGCAATTCCACCCGCGCTAGCGGCGCGTAGGCCCGCCCGTCGGCGGAGACCGAGACGTCCATCTCCTTGATGCCGCGGGTCAGCAGGCCGCGGGCCTGGTCCTGGAAGTTCCAGACCATCAGCTCGCCGAGCTCGACCGTCGCCCCCAGGTCGTAGACGATGGACTCGCCGGCCGGCGGCCCGGCGCCGGAGGAGAGCCACGCTGGGCCGTTCGGAGGGTCGCCGTGCGCGAGGTCGGGCGCCGTGGAGCGGACCCGGGGAACGGACGAGGACGGGTATGGAAGCTCCGCGGGAGCGGCCGGATCGCTCCGGAAGAGGACGAAGACCGAGCCGCCGGGCGGGAGCCGCAGCGGCACGCGGGTCTGCGGGCCGATCGCGCGGTAACCGCGCGGCCGGGTGATCTCCCCGCTGGACGGATCCCAGACCTCCGGCCGCTTGCCGCTGACCCGGAAGACCCCGTCGAGCTCCTCCCAGCGCTCGCGGTCGTTGACGACGTAGTAGATCTCGACGTCGCCCGCGGTCCGGTGCACGTGGCTCAGGCGAGTGCGCCGGTCGCCGCCGTCCCAGGCGAAGTCCGGCGGGAGATCGCCGAGGGCCTCGAGCACGGTCCGGCCCTGCACCACCCGGCCCAGGCCGAAGCGGTGCTCGAGGACCCGCTCGCCATCGACCTCGCCCCACAGCTCGGCGGCGATCGCGCGGACCTCCTCGTCGCACCCCGGATAACCGGCGAGGCCGCTCGCCCGGACCGGCCGCGGGCCGAGGACGGTCGCTCCGGCGCGCACGAGCTCCCGGATCCTCCGCAGCGCGACCAAGTCGATGGACTCCTCGTCGGGCAGCACGAGCAGCGCGTAGCTCACCCCGTGCGGCAGCACGAGGCGCCCGTCGGCCACGCCCAGCGAAGCCGTCAGGACGCGCACGTCGACCACGTCGTAGTCGTAGCCGGCGGGGCGCAGCGCCGGGTCCCAGTCCACCGCGAGCGGGTGGAAGGCCGGGGCCCCATCGCCCTGGTAGAAGCACACGTCGGCCACGGGCGTGCCCTCCTGGAGCAGGAAGGAGCAGCGCGCGAGGTAGTCGATGAAGGGCCGGGCCATCGGCCACCAGACCACGCCGGGTCCCATGTGGGTGCCCGCGTGGTAGGCGTGGCCGGGGAGGCCGCGCTCCGCGCCGCCATGCGGCATCGTGTGGAAGGTGACGTGGTTCAGGCCGTCGAGGAAGGCCTGGTCCACCAGGAGCTTCAGGTAGTAGGGCGAGTCGCGCCAGTGACGCCAGGAGGTGAAGGACTCGGCGTCGACGATCGTCTGGCCGTAGGTGTGCGCCGCGCAGGCGATCTCCTTGACGTTGTACATGCTGCGCTGCTTCGGCCAGAACTCGCCGCGCATCAGCCCCACCGCGCCGAGCGCGCCCAGCGCGTCGACCGGGCAGCTGTTCCAGATCGGCGGCCCGGGCCCGCCCGCCTCGGCCGCGAGCAACAGGCCGTGCTCGCGCAGCATCTGGTCGCCGAGGCGGTAGTGGTTCTCGATCATCAGATCGCTGAGAAGGCGGGTCCAGTCGTGCAGGAAGCGCTCGCCCCGCGCGTCGGCGCGCGCCGGAGCGGCGAGGAGGGAGAGCCACGGCGCCGCGTCGTAGCCATATCGCGCTGCGAAGGCGGCCAGGATGTCCTCGGTCCAGACGCGCAGCCGCCCGCCCTCGAGCTCCAGGCTGTCCACTTCGAGGTAGCGGAGCGCGGTGTCCGCGAGCGGACCCAGCGCGCTCTCGAGGCGATCGAGCACGAAATCGAAGTAGGCGCGGCTGTCGTCCGCGTCGAAGAAGTCGATCTGCAGACCGTCGGAGCCGGGGCTGGGCACGATCAGCCGCTGCCCGGTGTTCGCGAACACGAACCACTGGACGACCCAATCCCCGTCCGGCGCGTCCCACCGCAGGCGCCCGTCGTCCCCGAGCCGGGCGGTCAGATCGACGACGCTCTCGGGCACCAGGCCGCCCTCGTCCGCTGCCGGCGAGGCCTGCACGGCGACGGTGCGCCAATAGGCAGGGAGCCCGTCCGCACCGCGCGGGGCGTGCGCGGGGACCTCCGGGAAGGCGAGCTCCAGCTCGAACGCGCCCGGCCCCCGGACCTCCAGCCGGGAGGAGTACAGCCCGAGCAGGGCCTGCTCCGGCTCGACCCAAGGGCCGCCCGCGTTCCATCCGCTGGCGGCGAGCAGGCCGAGCTCGAGCCCGAGCCGCTGCGCCTCGCGGTTGACGTGGGCCAGGTTCTCCAGCCAGGCGTCGCTGAGGTAGGGCGGCCCGACCGGGACCACGCCGTCCGGGTCCTGCAGGGCCTTCACGTCCCAGACCTGCAGTCGCGAGAGACCGGCCGCGCTCGCCGCTTCCATCTCTTCGGTGAGGCGATCCCGGTCGGCATGGCCGTTCAGCCAGGTCCAGAAGGCGTCCGGGCGCGCCTGGGCCGGCGGATCCAGGAAGCCGGCGCGGAGGCGCTCGTAGTCCCTGGTGGCCGGCGAGGCCGAGCACCCCGGGAGGACGAGCAGGAGGAGCAGCCCGTAGAGGGCGGAGGTCGGAGCTCGGCCAATCATGGGAGCAGGGTAGCGGCCGGCCGGTTCATCGCCGGCCGGGCGGCCCCATAGACTGGGGCATACCCGCCGGCGGTTTCTCGACGCTCATGTGGGTCCGTAGGAATGGAGAACGAGAGAGGAACATGAACAGACGGAACTTCTGTCGGTCTGCGGCGGTGGCAGGCATCGCCGCGGCCACGGTGGCGCGGGAGGGGCTGGGTCCGGTGCTCCGAGCTGGGCGCCAGGACGCCACCGCGAAGCTCTTCACCCCGCTCGAGCTCCGCGGGGTGACCCTGCGCAACCGGATCGCGATGTCGCCGATGTGCCAATACTCCTGCGAGGACGGCTTCGCCACCGACTGGCACCTCGCCCACTACGGCGCCCGCGCGGTGGGCGGCGCGGGCCTGCTGATCGCGGAAGCCACGGGCGTGGAGCCGCGCGGGCGCATCACGCCGAACTGCCTCGGCATCTGGAAGGACGAGCACGTGCCTGCCTTGCGACGGATGACGGACTTCGTGCGCGCGCACGGCGCGGAGCCCGGCATCCAGCTGGCCCATGCCGGCGTCAAGGCGTCGCGATACCGCCCGTTCCATCCGACGCCGAACGCCTTCGTGCCGCTCGACGAGGGCGGCTGGGCGCCCGTCGGCCCGACCGCGAAGCGCTACGGCCGGGACGGCCTGGCCCCGCACGAGCTGTCGGTGGCCGAGGTCCGCGCGATCAGCGGGTCCTTCGCGGCGGCGGCGAAGCGGTCGATCGCCGCGGGCTTCGGCGTCGTCGAGCTCCACTTCGCCCACGGGTACCTCGGGCACAGCTTCCTGTCGCCGCTCATGAACGGACGCACGGACGGCTACGGCGGCCCCTTCGACCACCGGGTGCGCTTCCTGCTCGAGACCGTCCGCGCCGTTCGCCGGGTCTTGCCCGAGGGCGTCCCGCTCCTGGTGCGGCTGTCGTGCACGGACTGGGTCGAGGGCGGCTGGACCCTCGACGACTCGGTGGAGGTGTCCCGTCTGCTCGCGGCGGAGGGCGTGGACCTCATCGACTGCTCCAGCGGCGGGGCGACCCGGAACGCCGAGATCCCCGTCGGCCCGGGCTACCAGGTGCAGCTCGCGGAGCGGATTCGCCGCGACGCCGGCATCGCGACGGGCGCCGTGGGGCTCATCACCGAGCCCGCACAGGCCGAAGCGATCCTCGCCGAGGGCCGCGCGGATCTCGTCCTGATGGGCCGCCAGCTGCTGCGCGAACCGCACTGGCCGCACCGGGCTTGGGTCGCTCTGGGGTCCGACACGCCGCCGCCGATCGCGCGAGAGTACGCCTGGGCGCTCGCGGAGACGCGCCGGTGATCATCGGCTCGCCCGGCCCAAGTCGGAGGAGGCGGAGGCTGGAGCGGAGAAGGCCGGCTTCCGCTCCTACCGAGGGGAGGTTGGCTGCTCGAGGACCTGCCCGTCCGCCAGGAGGCGCGCGCGCAGCTCCTCCCACGGAAGGTCCTGGACCGCCAGGCCTCGCTCCGCCGCCAGGGCCGCGACCGTCGCCGCGGACTGCCCCAGGACCATGAACACCGGCTCCATCCGGATGCTGCCGTAGGCGATGTGGGAGGCCGACACCGCGACGGGCACGACGAGGTTGGTGCACTCCTCCCGCCGCGGCAGGATCGCCCCGAGCGCGATCGGGTAGGCGCGACCAGGCGAGACCTGGATGTCGCCCTCGTTCTGCACGTAGGCGCGGCCGTCCGCGTCCCTGGCCACGTAGCGCTGCACGTGGTGGCTGTCGATGTTGTACGAGCCCATGCCGACGGACCGCGGCGTGGGATCGAGGCCGCGCAGGCAGCGCTCGGTCATGACGAAGGCGCCGCGCATGCGGCGCGCCTCCCGCACGTAGATCTGGTGCGGCCAACCGCCGCTGTCCCGGAACTCGTCCGCCGCCAGGCCCCAGCGGTTCATCCTCTCGCGGACGTCGGCGGGCACGCGCGGGTCGTGGCAGAGGAACCAGTAGTACCCCTTCTGATAGCGCTCGTGCTCCTCGAGGATCTCGGCGCGCCGCGCGTAGCTCGCCTCGGGGTAGTCGTAGTTCATGCCGATGTTGTCGGTCGAGAACGAGCCGGAGTTGTTCGTGTCGGTCTTCCGGTTCGGCGCGGGGTCAAACTTCCCGAACACGTGCCGCGAGCCCGCGAGCAGGTCGCGCAACAGCAGCTCATACTGCAGCGGGTCGTAGCCGTCGGGCTTCTCGAACGGGAGCCGGTTCGAGGGCTGGTCGGTCAGGCAGAGGCGGTAGTTGTAGGCCTGGACGCGGTGGTCCCCGGCGCCCTCCTCGCCCGGCGGATCGGCGTGCACGCGCGGCAGGAGGTCGCTGGAGGGGTCGTCCGCGACGACGTAGGGCGAGACCCGGTTCTGGAACTGGTGGGAGCGGGCCCTGCCCGTCTGGACGCCGTTGAGGGGCTCTCCGTAGGTGGCCGAGGACTCGCGTCCGACGGCGTAGGAGACACCGGCGGCGGCCAGGAGGTCGCCCTCGTAGGTCGCGTCGAGGAAGACCCGACCGGAGAAGGTCGCGCCGTCCAGGGTCGCAATCGAAAGGATCCGGGGGCCGTCCATCACCACTCCCCGTTCGCGATCGAGCCGCGCTCCCCGCCGCACCGGGATGTCGTGCTCGCGGAGGAGGCCCTCGAAGACGGCCTCAGCGACGTGCGGCTCGAAGACCCACATGGCGTCCGCCTCCGGCCGGTAGCGGGAGTACTCGTCGGGCTGCTGCTCGCGCCAGGCCGCGGGGTCGTCGTAGTGCTGCTTGACTCGACGATAGAACTCGCGCGCCAGGCCGCCGATCACCCCATTGTCGCCGCTGTCGGTCCAGCCCAGGCCGCTGGCGCTCATCCCGCCCAGGTGCCGGTCGGGGGACACGAGGATCACGGACCTCCCCATGGCACGGGCCTGCACCGCGGCGACGACGCCGGCAGAGGTGCCGCCGTAGATCACCAGGTCGAAGTCGCCGGTGGCGTCCGGGTGCCGGTCCGGCGCGGCGCAGGCCGCGAGGGCGACGCAGGCGAACCGGGCGAGGGCGCGGAGGATGACCACGCCGGTTACTTTGACCTGCCTCCCGAATCCGGATCCACCCCGAATGTCCGAATTCCAGATTCAGGATGACAAGGTGAGCACCCGGAGCGTGAGGAAGTCGGCCCGCATCAGCCAAACCTCGCAGGTCCGAAGCCCCCAGGAGCCATGGAGATAGAGTTCGGCCGGGCAATTACACCCTTCGGGGAAAGCACCGCCACTGCATCTCAACCGGAAACCGTCCCGAAAGAGCGACTCGACCAGGAGCTGCTCCACCAACCCCAGACCCATAGAAGGACCCCAGGCCCTCTACAGGGCCTGGGGTTCTCCAGTGTTTGGTAGCGGGGGCGTCATGGGCTGCTCGAGAGATGACCGTTGGCTGGAATCGTCGCCATTCCTGTCACCTGATCTTCCCGCGAAACAGCGCTAATCTCAGTATTTTCAGATATTTACGCACGTCATCCAGAAGAACCGGGACAAGATTGGGGGCGCATTTCTTGACCTTTTTGTCGTTCTTGAGCTATTCTTCTTTTTAGCCGATGACGTCAATGGAGTTCACCCACGATGGCCTCCTTCCCCCGGGCGAGTACCCGCTCCGCTTCGCGAAGTTGCGGGCCTCGATGCTGGTCACCGGCGACGGCGTCGACTCGCCCACCTGGGACGCCGATTGGCGGGGCCACCTCGTCGACCAGCTCGAAGTCCTCACCCGCCAGCTCTGGGCGGAAGGCATCGACCCGGTCTTCGCCGACGGATCCTTCGTCGAGGACAAGGACCACCCGAATGACATCGACGGCTACTTCGAGGCGCCGCTCGATCGCCTCGCATCCGGCGAACTCCAACGCGCCCTCAATCTCCGCGACCCGCACAAGTGCTGGACCTGGCTCCCGGCGGCGCGGCGCCCCTACCGCGGATACCCGAAGCTCCAGCTGCCGATGTGGCACCGCTACCGCGTCGAGCTCTACCCCCACGTGCCGCAGCTCTTCTCCGGCATCACCGACGAGCTCGGCAACCAGCTCGAGTTCCCGGCGGCGTTCCGCCGCTCGAGACGAAGCGGTGGGCCTCGGGGCATCATCCGCCTGACCCAGGACTGACCATGATCCGTAATGAAACCGAATACCGCGAGGCGGTCGCCCGCCTCGCCGAGGAGCGCCAGCGACTTGCCGGTCACCGGGAGCGCCTCGAGGCGGAGAAGCTCGGCGCCCAAGGCATCGCGCGGGTCCTGGAACCGATCGAATGCTTCCACCTACAGCTGCGCGAGGAGGTCGAGAGCTACGAGCGGCTGCGCCAGGGCATCCTCGACGAGGTCCACAACCTCCACGGACTGGGCCGCATCCTGATCGGACTGCGCATCGCGCGCGGCATCAGCCAGAAGGACCTCGCGGAACGGCTCGGCGTCCACGAGTCCCAGGTCTCGCGCGATGAGCGCAACGAGTACCACGGTGTCACCGTGGAGCGCGCCACGCGCATCCTGGACGCCCTCGGAGCAGATCTCTCCAGCAGCTTCCAGGAACCCGTGCTGCCCTTTGACGCTGAGCTGAAGGAGCCGGCGTAGCCGACGGGTTTCGAGGCTCCTCTTCAACGGTTGCCCTCTTGTCACCTGGAGGGCGAAGGCGACCAGGTGAGACGGCCCCGATTCTGAGTCGTTTCAGTCGCGATGTCTCCGTCCCCCCCCTCCGGGGAGGGGGGCTGGGAGACGGCGCTACGCTCCGTGCTGCGTCAGAGAAACGCGACAAAGTTTCGTTCTACGGGACAGTCGCGGGGGCGTCATGGGAAGCGAATGAGATCCCTAGAATGACCTCTACGTCCGTCCTGCCTCCTGCTACCCTCATCATGCCCCAACCCGTCGCCATCAGGCTGGAAGTCCTCTATTCCGACAACCACCTCGTCGAGCTGAGGATCCAGGTGGCGAACGGCAGGTTCCAGGGGCAAGCGGACATGTACGTGGCCCTGGACTGGGCTACCCAGCTCACAGGCCGACTTCGAGGCTTCCCGGACTCGGTCGGCGCCAGCCGGGAGATCGAACTCGGCAACTGGAAGCCCGACTGCGGCGGCGGAGGTCTGAGGCTCGCCATCCGAACAACCGATCGGGCAGGCCATCTGGCAGTCGATCTTCAGCTCCGAGCCTGCCCTCATTCCCAAGGCAGTGAGGAGTCGGTCCAGTTTCGAGCAGCGGTCGACCCAGCGGACATCGACGAATTCGTGGCCGAGCTCGACGCGATGCGGGTGAAGGTCGGCGATTGCGCCGTCCTCATGGGTAAGGATCGATGCTGAATAGAGAAGAAGCCGAGGGACCTCTCGGTCGCCTCGGCTTCTCCAGTGTTTGGTAGCGGGGGTAGGATTCGAACCTACGACCTCCGGGTTATGAGCCCGACGAGCTGCCAGCTGCTCCACCCCGCGTCATTTGGGCGAGTGATTCTAGCGGCGGTTCTGGACCGATCAACCGCTTTCGGAGGAAGTTCCGCCGCTGCCCGTGGGGGGCGCGGAGGAGCCGCCGCCGGGATCGCCGAGGCCACCGGGATCTCCTTCCGGCGGAGGATCCTGCACCGGCGGCTCCTCGGTCCCGACCTCGGCCGGGTCGACCAGCGCGGCCCCGCCCGGCTCCGGCTCCGGATCGGGCACGACCGGCGTCGGCGGCTGGAGCTGCCCGCGCAGGCGGCCGACCTCGTCGGCGAGCTCGGCGGGCGGCTCGCCGGCGGCGTCGAGGATGGCCAGGGCCTCGGCGGCCTGGGCCTGCCCCTGCTCGCCGAGCGCGGCGACGATGCGCACGGCGCTGAGGGTGAGCGGCCAGCGCTGGGCGGCGTCCAGGCCTTGGCCCTGGAGCAGCGCGCCGCTGTAAGCGGCGAAGGCGGCCGGGCCGTCGCCGAGCTTCTCCAGCAGGCGGCCCAGGAGCACCGACCACTGAGACGCCTGCGGCTCGGCCGCGGCGAGGGTCGCCAGCTTGCCGGCCATGGCCTCGGCCTGGCGGATCCGGCCGTTCTCGAGCTTGCCGATCAGCAGCCACTCGGTGGTGGTTAAGGTCAGCTCACGGTCGACCCGAGCCAGCGCGGCGGGGTCGAGGCCGTCGCGCGGGAAGGACTCGAGCAGCTCCTTGGCCAGGCGCCAGGACTGCCGGCCCTTCAGCACCGAGACCGCGTGGTCCAGCTTGGCGAGGTCGCTGCGGCCGATCTGGCCCAGCAGCGAGTCGCGGTGGATCGAGAAGTGATCCGGATGCGGCTGGAAGTTCAACAGCGGGTCGAGGTCGGCCGGCGCGGCGACCTCGCCGAAGGCCTGGTAGGCCCGCAGCAGCTCCACCCGCAGCGAGGGGATCCCCTCTTGGGCCAAGCGGGCATTGAGCAGGGCCAGGCTGGAAGGGTCCTTGACCAGCTTCAAGCACTGCAGCGCGCGGTAGCGCAGGTCCGGCTCGTTGTGGCTCAGCAGCGGGTGCAGCAGGCCGAGCAGGTCGGCGCTGCGGCCGTGGGCCACGCCGATCTGGGTCAGGGCGTCGAGGGCCGAGCTGCGGTCGGTGACGACCCGCTCCTCGTCCTCGGCGAACTTGCGCAGCATGTCGAAGTAGGCCGGCCGCCGCAGGGAGCCGAGCGAGCTGTAGAGGGCGGTGCGGACCTTGTCGTCGGCCTCCTGGTCGAGCGCGACCAGGAGGTAGGTGGTCAGGACCTCCTCGTTGGGGTCGGCCTCCTGGGCGCCGGCGTGGCCGTTGCCGAAGACCTTGTCGAGCGCCACCAGCAGCTCGCGGCGGAAGTCCCGGCTGCCCTTGGGCCCCTCCTGGAGGCCGTAGACCTGCCCGAGCGAGCGCAGCACGCCGGCGCGGGCCTCGGCCACCGGCTGCACCTGGGCCAGGGCCTTGACCGCCTCGAGCTGGACCAGCGGGGCGGACGAGGTCATCGCCAGGTCGAGCAGGCCGCTGGCCTCCTTGCCCTGGAGGTAGCGGGGCACGAGCTGGACCACCAGCGCCTTGACCTGCGGATCCTGGCCGCGCTCGAAGACCTGGCGCAGGGCCTCGGGCGCGCCCTCGGTGTCCGGCTTGAGGGTCTTCATGCCCTCCAGCCCCATGCGCACCACCTGCGGCAGGGACGAGCGGACGGCGCCCAGGGCCTTCTCGGGGCGGGCGTCGAGCAGCTCGCGCCACAGCGTGATCTGGCCCTGCTGGCCGGAGTCGAGGGCTTCCCGCAGCCAGTCGGCGCGGCTGCGGGCGCGGGCCTTGCCCCACCAGACCTCGAACTCGGCCCAGTTGGCGAACCAGAAGCCGGTGATGCGCCACAGCGCCCGGCGGGCGTCGGCGCCGGCGTCGAGCTGGTCGAGCTGGGGGCCGATCGCCTGGACCACCTCGCCGTCCCCGAGCTCCAGGTGGCCGGCGGCGCGGATCGCGCCCCGCAGCGGCGCGCGGTCGGCGTTCTCCTTCTGGCGCAGGGTCGCCAGGACCGCGGTGGAGGCCTGCGGCCAGCCGGCGGCCAGGCCGCGCCAGGAGGCGCCCAGGTCGACGCTGGCGGGGAACACCCCGGCGCCGTCGCAGGCCATGAGGTAGGCGGCCTGGTGGTCCGGCGCTTCGGCGTTGAGGGCCGCGAGGAGCTGCTGGGCGGCGCCCAGGCGGGCCTCGTCCCCGACCGCCGCCTCCAAGGCCATGACCGCCGCGGAGACCGCCTCGCTCTGGGCCAGCTCCGGCGGCAACAGAGGCAGCTCGGGGCCCTGTCCGGCCCCGAAAACCAACGCGATGATGCCCAGAAGGTGGACCACGATTCAATCCTAGCAGTTGAGGCAACCCATACGGCCCGCCGCTTGCAAAAGAAGTTGGAGGGCGTCGTCGAGGAAGCCGGTGGTCTCTATCCAACGTCCGCGGGCCGCCCGGTCATAGGCGCTTTCTCGCCGCGCGAAGAGCTCGTCGACCTCCTGCTCGAGGGGCAGGCCGGTCAGCGAGGGCCGCGGCTCGGCCGCCTGGCGCTCAGCCAGGACCCCGCTCGAGGCCCGCAGCGCCAGCACCCGGTCCTGCGCCGCCAGCAGCACGACGTTGGCCGGGTCCTCGACCACTCCGCCGCCGAGCGCCAGCACGTGCTCCGGCCAGGCCACCAACTCCCGCAGCAGGGCCGACTCGGCGGCGCGGAAGCCGGCGGGGTCGGCCGGCAGCCAGTCGGCGATCAGCCGGCCGTGGCGCTGCTCGAGCAGCCGGTCGCTGTCCCCGAAGCTCCAGCCGAGGTGTCCGGCCATCAGCCGCCCGAGCGAGGTCTTGCCGGCGCCCCGGGGCCCGATCAGGAACAGCGACGGGTTCACGGCCCGGCCTCGACCAGCGAGGCGGCGAGGGCGGCGCGCAGCGGAACCGGGTCGGCGTCGGCCCCGGTCAGGATGCGGAACTGCGCCAGCATCTGCCGCAGCAGCATCTCGGCCCCCCCGACCACCACCGCGCCCCGGAGGGCGGATTCGCGGCTCAGCGCGGTGGTCGCGGGCTGGTAGATCATCTCCAGGAGGTAGTTGCCGACTCCCAGCGGGTTGTCGAAAAGCAGATTCCCTTCTCTCATCGAACTGCCGACCGGCGTGGCTTGAACCACCAACGGGAATTCCGAAACCGGCAGCCCCTCGAGCGGAACGGCGCGGGCGCCGAAGCGGCTGGCCAGGCCCTCGGCGGCTTCCGGTCGCCGGGCGGACACCGCCACCGGGTGGCCGCGGCGGACGGCCTCGCAGACCACCGCCGCGGCTGCGCCGCCGGCGCCGAGGACCAGCAGCGGGCCGTCGCCGGGCGCGCCGGCCGCCGCCAGGGAATCCATGGCCGCCGGACCGTCGGTGTTCCAGGCCCGCCAGCCACGGTCCAGCCGCTGAAGAGTATTGGCGGCGCCGACGCGGGCGGCCCCCGGGTCGGCCTCGTCAGCGCAGGCCAGGGCATCGGCCTTGAACGGCGCCGTCACCGAGAAGCCGCGGAAGGCCGGATGGCGGTGGGCGCGGAGGAAGCGGCGGAAGCCGTCCGGCGGCGGCTCGATCCGGCCGTAGACGCCGGCAAGCCAGGCTCCTCGCAGGACCCGCCGCCACAACAGCGGCGAGCGCGAGTGGTCCACCGGGTTGCCGACCACCGCGTAGAGCGGCGCGCCGGCCGCGGCGCCGGCCTCCGGCAGGGCCGCGGCCATCTCCGCCGTGGTCCATTGACCCGGCGCCGTCGGCGCCCCGCCGAGGCTGGCGTAGACCCACGGCGCCCCCAGCGCGGGGGCCCACAGGCGGGGGGGGGGGCCGCCGGGGCCCCGGGCGGAGGCGAGCAACGGAGCGGTCGCCTGGCGCCCCAGCGGGTAGACCCGCCCGGGGTCCGGGTCGGGGGCGGGTCATCGCGAGTCGATTTCGGTGGCGGGGGTTT
>JACKQG010003259.1_pt1 | contig 16560 bp, 14 predicted proteins | sample 8237621 | NCBI WGS metagenome assembly JACKQG01 (sample SAMN15677084, study PRJNA649215) | marine metagenome | biome: marine; feature: Black Sea; material: saline water; isolation source: suspended particulate matter (SPM) from the Black Sea western gyre | collected 2013-06-09/2013-06-10 | depth...
GGAGCCGTTGGAAAAGTGCCTACGGGTAACTCGCTGGCGGCTTACCCTACAATCTACCGTAAGCCGAAGGCGTCGGTTGGGGTTTGCATGGCGAGTATGATTTCTCAGACTCAAAACTGTGAGATTCGGTCGGATTAAACCCTCTTGAAATCTTGGCAGTGAATGAAATCTAAGTTAATGCAAGGTCATTTAGCCCTAAGAGAAGGCTCTTTGGGGATGGACAAAATCCTATGGCGGTTTTGGTACCTTTGTTTAGTTTTACCCATTGTTGTAAAAATCTATTTCTGGTCTGCCACCATTCCCATCGCGGAAAAAAAGATGAAGATTGTTGTTAGCTGCTCGAGATTCGTTATGACTGATCCAAATACCCCCCAGAGGAGCCGATCGACTGACCCACGAAGCGATTGACCAACCGTTGGGTGGTATTCGAAAGTCTTCAATTAGCACATGATCGCCTGTTCCAGCGAACTTTAGAGCGGTGCCAAACTTACCATCACCCCACTTCGGGGCGTTCATTAGTTGTCCATCATTTCCGTTTCCAGAGGAATCTTTTGCTGTATCACCTTTACCATCATCAAACAGCCACATCCCCGTACAAGTTTCTGGGTCAATCTTGGCATTACTTACGCCCGCCAACATTAGACTAATAACAATGAAACTGAAACATAGAACTGTTAAGCGTGTCATTTTTATGACCTCCATTTCATGATTTTCTGTGTTTAACGGTGAAGTGAATCAAGAGTTACAACCTATTTGACGATAACCATTTTCCTCGTCGCCCTAAACGAGGATTTAATTTCGAGCATTGTAAGTGAATCAATTGAAGCTTGATTTAGGATGGAAACAAACTGTTGTTTAACCCGTAATGGTTACAACATAAGGCAGAGGTGCTTTTTTATGACTGAAAAGGAGGATTAAGAAAGAGGCTTTGTGTGAGGCAGGCGAAGAATACTGTTTAGCTAACAAACCTGAATAAAACTGAAATGGAGTTATTAGAATAATGCTAAATGACGTGTTTAGTCAGCCTGTATTGGAGGATGCACGATGAACGGAGCAATTTCTCAAGAGATGAAAATGATACCCGACACCCTGGACCTGGTTGAGCGCGGCCGGCTAGCCATCAATGGGATGCTGGGTTCATTGGGCCCTGATTGTGATTTTGAGCCATACTTTCTGACCTATTTCGACATCCACCCGGCATTTATGATACATTTCAGCAGTATGCCCAGTGGTGCTTTGCCCAATTATGTAGAGGCTATGCCGCTGCTGCGGCTGATGTCGGGAAGCAATCAGAATAGGGATATTGAGGAAGGGATGTTGGCATCTATCGTGACCAACATCTCTGATGATGGTCTGATATATGATAGGGCTACGCCAAAGCGACCTTGGAATGTCGGGTTTGGTTGTAGATGTGTTCGTAAGCTCAACAGTACCCACCCCTTACCCCTTACCCCTCCAAGAGGGGACTTCGTAAACCGCCAATGTCCCACTTGATAATGCCCAGGTTGGGGCAATGGCAGCTACCTATGAGGCGGCGCGGGAGAGCATGGAGCGCCTCAGGAGCTTCGGCGTCAACTTCGTTTACACCCACAACTACGACTGTCAGCCCGGCTCACACCTGAGCTTCTCGGAGATACTTCAGGCCGCCGATGACCTGGGGATGTTGGTTGCTCTGTCGCAGCCACATTTCGCCCACTATGAATGGGGGATATACCCGACGCTGACCGAAGCAACGGCTACACGCGACATGCGGAGTTCTATGTGCGCCTAGCGCAGAATCATCCCTCTGTTGTCATGTATGCCATGAGCCACAACGCCACCGGGTACAGCGAGGATATGAACCCGGACATGATAGACGGAATCCAGCAGGCTCGCAGCAAATGGTCACTGAACAACTCCAAGCTCGCCTTGCGAGCGGAGGCGATTGTGAAGGGTCTAGATTCGAGCCGCATTGTCTATCACCACTCGTCGGGCAATTTGGGCAGCATGCACACGAGCAATTTTTACCCCAACTTCGTCCCGGTGCAGGAAATGTCCGACTGGTTCGAGCACTGGGCGACTCAGGGGGTAAAGCCGGTTTTCCTGTGCGAATACGGCGTCCCGTTCTCCTGGGATTGGACGATGTACCGCGGCTGGTACAAGGGCAAACGAGAATTCGGCAGCGCAAAGGTGCCGTGGGAGTTCTGCCTGGCCGAATGGAACGCGCAGTTTTTCGGGGACCAGGCCTTCCAGATTAGCGAGTTAGAGAAAGCAAACCTGCGATGGGAGGCGAAGCAGTTCCGCGCCGGAAATGTCTGGCATCGCTGGGACTATCCAACCCATGTGGGTTCCAGTCATTTCGACGAGCGAGACCCAATCTTTGCTTTATACTACAAGGACAACTGGCGCGCCTTCCGCACCTGGGGGGTGTCGGCAAATTCCCCGTGGGAACACCATCTGCTCTGGAAGCAGCGCGCCGGCATAGACAAGAAGCGCAGGGAACTCAAGGTGGACTGGGAGAAGTTGCAGCGCCCAGGGTATAGTCCGGACTACCTTGAGCAGCGATACGAACGGATGGACATGGCATTCGAACGGTCAGACTGGATTCCCACGGCTGGAGCCAAGGCCCTGATACGCAACAACCAGGCGCTGCTGGCCTACATCGGCGGTAAGCCGACCTGTTTCACCAGCAAGGACCACAATGTCGTAGCTGGCGGAATAATCGAGAAACAAATTATCGTCATCAACAACTCCCGCCGGCAGGTTTCCTGCGAGTACTCATGGCAGTTGGCTCTTCCGCAGCCGCAAACCGGGAGCCAAAGTGTCACTGTGGAGACGGGCGAACAGGAACGGCTTCCGCTGAAGTTCGCCATTCCTGCTACGGCTGCACCCGGTCAGTACGCCTTGACTATGACGGCGACGTTCAGCACGGGCGAAACACAGGAAGACCAGTTTGCCATCCATGTGCTGCCGCATCGACCGGATCCTCAAGTCGAAGCCAGGGTTGCACTGTTCGACCCAAAGGGGGAAACAGGGGAGTTGCTCAAGGCACTGGGTGTTCGCTTTGAGATAGTGGCTGCGAATGTTGACCTCGCGGCATACGACCTACTGATTGTCGGAAAGGCCGCCCTCAGCGTGGATAGCCCGGCGCCGGACATCCGCCGCGTGCGAGACGGACTCAAGGTCCTGGTGTTCGAGCAGACTTCCGATGCGCTACAGAAACGCCTCGGCTTTCGCGTACATCAGTATGGGCTGCGGAACGTCTTCAAGCGTGTGCCCGAGCATCCTGCGCTGGCAGGGCTTGAAACGGAGAACCTGAAAGACTGGCGTGGCGAGGCGACAATCCTCCCACCGCGACTGAAATATGAACTCAGTCCCCGTTACAACTATGTGCCGACGGTAACCTGGTGCGGCATAGAAGTGCCTCGCCTGTGGCGCTGCGGCTGCCGAGGCAACGTGGCCAGCGTCTTGATAGAAAAACCGCGTGTGGCGACTTCCTGCCCATCGTGGATGGCGGTTTTAGCTTGCAGTACAGCCCGCTGCTGGAGTACCGCGAAGGCAAAGGGATGGTGTTCTTCTGCCAGATGGACGTGACCGGGCGCACGGAGGGTGAACCCGCGGCGGAGACCCTGACGGCAAACATCCTGGAGTATGTCTCCGAGTGGACGCCGTCGCCGCGGCGACAGGCGGTTTACAGCGGCGACCCTGCCGGAAAGGCGCACTTAGAGACGGCAGGGCTGCAGGTCGACTCATACAGCGGCGGTGAACTCAAGACAGACTGGGTGTTAATCGTCGGACCGGGCAGTGACAAGGCTCTCGCGCCGAACAAGGACGCTGTGGCCGCCTTCCTGAAGGCGGGTGGAGGATTGTTGGGTAAAACTAAACAAGTGTACCGAAAACGCCATAGGGTCAAATCAAAAAAGGGAATAGCGAATTAACCTATCCGAGATTGCTGATTACATAAGGCTTTGCGTTGAATGTGCCAAAAGTACGATTTTGGCACTCAGGGACAAATGCGAAAAATTCAACGAGATTATACCATTTTGTCGTGCCAAAACTGTTGCCAAAATCAAAGTGCCAGGAAGCCAGTAATAAAAAGAGTTTTGACACTTTCTTTCACGGAGTAAAAAACAATCTGTGGCGGTTTTGGTACCTTTGTTTAATCGTACCCAAGTTAGGCTCAATGAATTCCTCATTACCCTTTCAAGGGCTCGCGCCATTTTCCGCTCACCCCGAGCGATACAATCGGTCTTTTTGGCGTTCAGTCTCGTAGCAGAGAGTTTTGAGTCGGGTTATTGCTCGACAGCCCAACTCATCAGAGATTTGGATTTGCATATAGAACGCCTTGAGATTGCAGCAAGAAACGGGTTCGATCTTATCATTAACAAGACGGATTGTGATTTAGTAAAAGAAGATACCTTGCTCGGAGATTTCATAAACTCGCGTCTATCTTGTAACGCTGATACTGCACAGTGCCAGCTTGTACCTTTTCTTTCCGCTCATAGTGAGCAACTGCTTCAAATCCAACAAGCAATGGAAAGCGCGCCCAGGGAAAAAGTAGACCAGCGGACACTTTCCGCCTTACGAAGAGTAAACGCCGACGTGACAAGGGCTTTGGGTGAACGCACTTGTTGGGCTTTGGGTGATGTAATCATCGCCCTTGAAGCCCCAGAAGATGCACTCATCTATACGGCTGATGGGCATTTTGAAGTCATCTCAAAAGCCATCGGAAAGAAACTTTATCGTAGCCCAAATTTCTAATTTGGCAAAGGGATGATACCGCGAATCTATCAAGTGACCGACTGTTCATTGAAGCTGTTTTTTATGTCGCTCGTACCGGTATTCCTTTAAAGGCCGATAGTGGACGCTCTCTTCCCAGGCGCGATTTACCTGATGTTTTCGGTAACTTCTGGACCATATATAACCGCCTGCGGCGTTGGAAATTGAACACGCCCTAATATTTGGCATTGTACGCCTCCTTGTCTAAATACAAATAATATTGCTCATATCCAACGATAGCAGAAACAAATTCTGAAACTTTGGCGAGCGAATATTCTTACTTTGTGGTTGTCCAGAGGATAATTCAGAATGATTAGCACATCCTGACCTCTTTCACCCCCGAAACTCTTAATCTCCTTTAGGTTTGTCAATATGCATCTTATTTCTGTTGCTTTGTTAATTATGAATCGCTGGAATTGTCTTGATTTCATTATTTTTTATGCTATAATTTCAAAAGCAATTTTTACATTTTATCATATTTTGAATATTGAGTTCAATAGAAATAGAAGGAAAAAATTCTGAATAAAAATAACAAGTCGGGGTTAATTGGTTGCTTTCAAGGAGACCAAAGAATAATTGAGCAGATATAATTTAGGGGATATGAAACAAACAGTTTTCAACTTTTACGACGTAACAAAAAGCCGTTCAGAAAATATTCTTACAAATTTCTCTTTTTCCCACAACGAGATTTGTGATGAGCAAGAGCGGAAAAATATTGAATTTGAATATCAACATATACTCGAAGAGACGACAAAATTTAATAGGCAAACAGTCAGCTTTCAGGCGAACAAAACAGAAACCCTTCACAGTTGGATTAAATATCGTGAAGGTTTTTCTGCACAATTGGTTGAAACGCTAATCTCTGATTTGGGGGTTAAGCAAGGCCAAACTATCCTCGATCCGTTCGCTGGTTCATGCACAACCCTACTTGTTGCTAAAATGGTTGGCATTAATTCGGTAGGAATAGAGTTACTCCCTCATTGCCACTTGGCCTGGGATGCAAAGTCAAGAGTCTTTGATTTTAATATCTCTGAGTTGAAAGATTTGTACCAACAAATCAATAATAGTGTCCCAACCGCACCCAACGAATCATTTCCCCACCTAACGATTACTGAAAGTGCATTTCCAGAAGAAAACGAAAGAGATTTAATGGCTTATGCCCAATGGGTAGAGAATCTTAATCTAAGTCCTAATACAAGGATTCTTCTAAAGGCTGCTCTGATGAGCATTCTCGAAGACATTAGCTATACGAGAAAAGATGGTCAATACTTACGTTGGGATGTACGGGCAGAAAAAATTGTCAATCGAAACAAAATACGCATATCACAGGGTAAAAAATCGATCAAAGGCATTGACAAAGGTGACTTACCAAAGGTTAAAGATATTTTGGTGAAAACGCTTCTGAAAATCATTCATGATGTTCAGGAAATGCAAAATCAAACACCACCGGAAAGCAAACACAATTTGCTAAAAGGAAATGTTCTGTACACTTTACCAACTCTGGAAGAAAATCAATTTAGTGCAGTAATTACTTCACCACCCTATGCAAATAGATACGATTACACAAGAACTTACGCTTTAGAACTGGCATTTCTCAATGTGGGAGATGAAATCTTTTCTTTGCGTCAAGAGATGCTCTCCTGCACAGTTGAAAATAGACCTAAGTATATTTTGCTTGAAGAATTTTATGCATCACTTGGCCGACCTTCAAACTATCACGATGTTGTAAAAATTCTTGACTTAACTCCTGTCTTGAAAGAAATAAACTCAGCATTAGAACTCAGAAACGAACGCGGAGACATCAACAACAAGGGGGTTTTGTCAATGATTGAACAATACTTTGCTGAACTTACTTTCGTCTACTATGAGCTCTTTCGCACATGCAAAAGCGGGGCACACATCGCGTTTGTAAATGACAATGTGCGTTACGCCGGGGAAGTAATACCCGTCGATCTAATCAGTACAAAGCTAGCAGAAACGATTGGCTTCATTCCTGTAAAAGTTTATGTTTTGCCGCAACGGAAAGGAAATAGCAGCCAGCAAATGGGGAAATTTGGGCGACGTGAACTACGCAAAAGCATCACAATTTGGCGAAAACCTTAATTTTCTTACATCTGCTCCGGAGGGGATACCTTGACAACAATTAAATACACCAATCATCTAAATTCCGCTGCCGACTTGGTAACTTCCTATGAAGAAACCAGGGCAGGTTTTCTTGCGCTGGCCCTGGAGAAAAACCGGGAAGCAACCCCCTTTGTAGAAGAAACTAAAATTCTCAAAGAATTGGTATCAAAAGTAAATTCGGCTGATGATCTCATAGAGAACGCTGAAATAATGCCTTCATTGCTCACAGCAGCAGGAATTTCCGAAAAAGCAGAGCGGCATTTGACTGAACAAGACAAAAAAGAAGCAATTAAAGGACTTATCGATAAATTTTTATTGCCTGTAGGAGAAAGTTTTCGCGATGAACTGATATTTCGGTATTTATTGATAAGGGGTGACACGCTCGGCGGAAAGATGAGAAATTTGGGCGGTATTCTGGCTGAACGAAAAGTTACCAGGGCGCTCATTGCTACGCTATCCGTTTTGCGTAAACCCTTTTGTTGGTTTGAGAAGGATACACTTCAATGGATCCGCGGAAGAAAAAATAATCCTAACATTGAGTTGCATATAAAGGGTTTATATTGGAAAAATGAGCAAGAATATCGTTTACTCATTTATAACCTGACAGTCCCTTTTGTAGGTTCAAGAGGTAAAAACGTTGATCTATGTTTATTTTATGCGAAACCAATCGAATATAAATCGAGGGGGAGTGGAGAATCATGTCACCGCACTCCGAATTCCTACCTTGCCCTGGGAGAACTCAAAGGTGGAATTGACCCAGCCGGGGCAGATGAACACTGGAAAACAGCGAACACTGCTCTAGAACGAATTCGCGAAGCGTTTTCGAATAAGGGTTTCCAACCTAAAACTTTTTTCATTGCCGCAGCAATTGAGAATGCAATGGCTAACGAGATTTACACCCAGCTATCAACTGGAACAATAAACAATGCAGCAAATTTGACCGTTGATGCTCAACTATCTTCAATTTGTAAATGGCTTGTAGCACTTTGAAAGCCCCCAACATGGCATGCACGCTGACTCGCCTATGGCGGCGTGATTTGCAGTGTTTTGAGTTTACCAAGTACCTTTCCATCAAAACATCCACGCCTCTCCCAATGTTCAGTGTCTTTGGTAAAGCACGTTTATTTGTGGCATCTCATTCGTTGTCTACATAGATGTTCGAGTTGTCACCATCATAAGTGCCCGCCGGAAACCGGAAAATCGGTTTCTATGTATGATTATAACTACGCGCTGCTTCGATGAGGGCATGCACATTTTCCGGAGGTGTATTCGCCGGGAGAGCACATCCTGGTCCAACAATTATAGAAAGATTATCAATCTTCACCAGACCTTAGACCTTCTTTAAGGTCAAGTCCTATATAGTTAGCTGCAAAGAGGAAATTATGAAGCGCTACCGGAATATCTTTAGTTGCCCTCCCTGAAAGCGCATCCAGGGTCCTCTCTAAACCATTTTTTTCCATAGAATATCTCCAATCCCCCTTTCCTATCTTTTGGTGAAGAAGGAGAATGATTTTAAAAATTAAAAACGGAGTTCGATTCTTTGCCCCGACTGACTGGATTTTCTCATGGCATCAATAATAACAGCTACTCTGTATCCATCCTCAAAAGTAGCGATGTATGGACTCATCTCTTTGTTGTTGGCGACAGCATCAAGGAAGTGGAACTTCTCAATAATGTGGCAATGTTCCCAGCCAAGATTATGCCCCTGCGGCCACCACTCGCTGACATAAGGATGTTCGTTCTCTGTCACCGAGATTTCCGTAAAGCCTAAAAGTGAATTATCACCCAAACCCTCAATGCACGCGAAGAGGCTATTGGGATGTTCTAAGTCCCATTTTAACGAGCCTTTTGACCCATTAATCTCCCAGGAAAGAAAGTTCTTTCTTCCAGTAGCTACCCCTGATGATTCCGTCACACCAATAGCGCCATTTTCAAACTCGAAGAGAGCCGCATTACCGTCATCAGCGACCGCGTCCTCGCAACCGATAGTGGGGATAGCTCTCGCTTCATTAAAAGTGCGAACTAAGGCGGAAACGCTCTTGATTTCACCAAGCAGAAAGCGGCACTGGTCGATAGCATGACTACCGATTCCTTGAATAATTCCCGAATGTGACCGTCCCGAATACCACACCTCATGCGGTGGTGTCGATGGGTCATGGCCAGCCATCTGCAAGTAATTCACCCTAAGATGATAAATCTGCCCCAACCTGCCCTCAGAGATTAAGTCCTTTGCCCATCGCACTGCTGGCACGAAGCGGTAATTAAAAACGCACATCGCCTTTCCTTTGGCTAAGTTGGCTTCGTCTCTCATTCTCTTGGCGTCATCAACAGATAGAGCAAATGGTTTTTCGCAAATGACGTTCTTACCGTTTTTTAACGCGGCTATGCAAGGTTCAGTATGAACATCGTCTGGTCCACAATTATCAAATACCTCTATTCTATCATCATTGACCAGTTCGTTCCAGTCAGTACAATATTCTTCATAACCATATCTTGCCGCCTCACGTTTCACATTCTCTTCATTCCTACCGCAAGACGCTGGTGGTAAATCTTTTGTCTCCCGCAACTTCAGCTCTCCTTCTATGATGTAGTATTGATGAAGCCATATTTGCCGAAGGGTTTCGACAGCAGGTATTTGACTTAACCAGAAAGGTGCATCAGCAGAATAAACAGCATCCAACAGCATTTTGCCGTTGCGCCCGATGGTCTCCGCCAATTCCTTGCGCTCTTCTTTTGATTGAGGTAAACGATAATCCTCAATCCGTTTAGCGTAGCGATCATACCACTCAGGGTCAGCTACAGAAACCAGCCATTCGGGTGCCGCAGCTGCCAGACTATTGAGTGCCGCTCCTGAAGCTCTGCACGCATGAATGCGGCAGGTTCTTAGACCTGTTCGCTTCACTCACCGACGCCTGGCGCTTCGCTGGGCTTACGGATTGCCTCTACCGGGCTCTCACAATCCAACAGAGGTTGTTAGAACAACCAAAGCTGAACTGCTACAACATCTCCCGATTCTCGGGATCCCGCAAAGCGGGATCGGTCCTTAGCAACAGGTATTCCCGATATTATCGGGACATCAGAACTTCGCAGGCGAGTCGCTCTGTCTCTAGCCCTGGTAGCGTGCGATTGCGCGCTACCCAGACTAAAGCTGGATGGCAATTGCCTTCCAGTCGCAACTTGATAAAGCTCGGACACCGCCTAAGGCTTTACGGTAGGCATTGCGATGCCGAAATTCCTGAGTCCGCAAATTCCGACCCGTCTGTAGCCTTGAAGCTTCAGCCAATCGGTTGCCCAGTGAATATCGGATACTGCCTGTCTAAAGGCATCCAGGGTCTGTTTGATGTTGGCGGAAATTATTAGTTCCCCACTTACAGCACCTTCGGGAGTCCGTCGTCCTTGATAAGGCATCAAGACCAACAAAGTTGCAATGGAGAACTTTGAGATTATTTGTCCCAAGATTTCATAATCGGTTTCTTTGACGCTTTTGCTGGAGGTATGTACTTGGTATAGACAGTATTGTTGACGCTGTTTTGAGTCTGCACTGGGCTTTGAAAAGATAATCTCATCTCTTGGTTGATTGCAAAGTTATCGCAGTGGCGTTGTGGAATGAAAAAGTTATCGCTGTTTGCCATTATTTGGCGAACGAATCGGGAAAGTTCTTCTTTATCCATGCCGAAGGATGCTTCGTAGCGTGAAGCGCGTTGACGCTTTCGTGCCAGTCTCAAATCATTCCAATAGACCAGTTGTTTAATTATGTTTAATTCTCTTTCTGAAGCGGTAAAGCGATAGTTATCGTAGTTCCACAACCTTCCTTGCTTTCACATGATACCTTACCGCCGTATCGTTCTACTTCTTGCTTCACGACAAACAATCCCAGTCCCATGCTGTCGCTCTTTGTTGTATAGAAGCTATCAAAGACTCTTTCTATATCTTCTTCTTTAATACCACAGCCGTTATCCGTAATAGCCAACCGAAGATATCCATCTCTGACTTCTTCTGTAATGTCTATTCGCCCATTCTCTGAGAAACTATCTACTGAATTGCGCAAAATGTTGACCAACCATAAGGCGAAGCCGTTGGTGAGCGAAGCGAACATGCTGAGAAAGATATTCCTGTCCAGATAGTATGACAGCGTCTCATCTATTCGCTGATTTATTTCAACTTCTTTCTCGGTCGAGAGGCGAATTAAAGAAACTGCTTCTCCGACAAGATTGACAATGTTTACCTTGGAGACGTGTGGTGTCTCTTGCATCAATTGCTCTCTGAAGGATGAGATGAAACTAAGGGCCCGATCGGCATTTTGATGGATCAGATTGCTGGTGGAATCTATCTTTTCATGGTCCTGTGGTTGTTTCTGAAGCAAAGAAGAGAGCGTCTGGCTTAAATGTTTCATATAGGTAATGGGCGAGCGTAAATCGTGCATTAACTTGGTATCAACTAAACCGATAAATGCCAGCCGTTGATGATACTGCGCCTCTATAGAGAGTTGAATATAATCTTCCATAATCAAGCTATAACCGAGGGATACTGAAACAAAAATCCCGGTCAAGCTGGTGAAAAAGAGCATATCGTTGTCAAAGAAAGCATCCAGTTGAAAGAGATACATCGTGCCGAAGACCATAGAGAACAGCGCGGGTGGGAAGAAAACGGTCAAAAAGGTCAACAGCAGGTGAAATTTTTGCACCGGTGCCTTGGCGGTTTTAAAACGATAAATCAGAAGGAGATTCCCCAGCATCAAGTAAAGAATCGTTACTGCCATAATGAAAGTGTCCGTGATTCCTTGAGGAAATCCTAAAAAGCGCTCATAATCGCTGCGATGCCAAAAACCGACGCGGATAACTTCAATCGGTGCGCACAACAATGCTGGTACGTACAACCAACGAATAAAGGTCTTTGTCTTCGTTGACAAGGGGTTTTCTATTGCACCCAACATCGGCTAACCAGTTATCAGGCTTTCGCCGGACCACTCTTCCCTCCCTATAAGTCGGGATTTGGGGTGAACGAATCGCACTTTGCCCAACCCCTCGAAAAGGTGGATTTCAAAGATACGCCCCTTCTTTTGGAACAACAAAATCCTCCGGTGAAAACCCCAACTTCTCAAGTTCAGTTGAATTTTCGTATCCTATACCCGAAAGCAAATGAGCATCAGTTCCTATGGTGAACTTAAATCCTATCTGATGGCTAAGCAAAGATAATTCACTAAAAAACCAGGGAGCAATAGAGATGTGGTTCGGATTCAATTCTAAAGAGACTCTTTTTCTGATTGCTTTACTTAGGATACGCGCTATCTCATCTCTATCGTACAATTCAAGAACGAGTAGTCGGTCAATTCCAGTCACTTTAGGTAGAGTGAAAGGATGAGCGATAACGTCACAGAAGCCAGTATCTATCGCGCCTTCCAACATCTTGAGATAATGAATGGCGTAAGCGTCTGCTTGTCGCTCAATTGGATTTTCAACTGTGGCAAGATGATAATGGTCTGCTGCAATGATGACATAATCTAGACAGGAAGCGATTTTCTGGTCAATGGACACTTGTTTTGGGGACAGCATTTGAGCTTCACAACCAACCAAAACATCCAAAGATGGTCTTGATACGCTTCGCACTCGACCTAAAGGTTTCAGAGCGTCCAAACTATTCCTGAGTTTAGAAGCCATGTTTAAATAATCTCGCCCGGGTTGGTGAAAATGGTCTGAAAGCCCGATTATCTCAAATCCTTCTGCTTCTGCCTTTAGGAGGATATTCTTGACCGTCATCTCCTCTTTGGCACAACTTGATTGCATGGTATGAATGTGAAAATTATGTTTCATATGGCATCGAATATCTTGGTCATACTTCCCAATGTCTTCTGTCGAATATTCTTTCAGATAATAGAACTTACGGTTTCAGTTTCAGCCATCGCGGTTTCTGTTCTTGTAATGTCGCTGGAAAAAAAGAAGATAAATAAAACAGACAGTATTGTGTCTGTTTTATAAATGATGGATTTTGGCTTACCATGTATGATAATGAGTAATCTCGTCCCCAGTTTCCGGGTCTTTTCCTGTAAAGCGCATATAGCGCGGATGTTTGAAGTCTTCGGTAGCGTCCAAATGGCGGTATAAATTTAGCGTCATTTTCTCGCGCATATCCGGCAGTTCAGCATAAAGATTGTTCAACTCATTAGGGTCATCTGTAAGATGATAAAGTTCCCCGTAGCTTTTCCCGGGATAATGAATCAACTTCCACTCTCTCATTCGCAAACAGCGTTTATCGACCGCTTCGGCGTAAATAGCTTCACGATTCTGATAGTTCTCTTCGCCTTCTTTTGTAAGAAGTGGAGTCAAATCCCGCCCTTGAATCCATTCCGGGGCTGCAAGTCCAGCTAAGCGCGTTAAGGTGGGAAAGAGGTCTACCGACTCGACCAGTGCATCCGACACAATGCCTCTTTTGCGCTGTGGAAGAGAGCGATGCACTATCGCGTTTATTGGAACGCGAATCAAACATGGCACATGAAGCATGCAGTCCAGGAGGAAAGGAGCCTTGGCTGGAATGCCATGGTCACCAAGAAACTCGCCGTGGTCGGAGGTAAAGACAACGATAGTGTTATCTTCCAGACTTTGTTCTCTAAGAGTGTCAAGTATCAATCCCAGTTGCCAATCCAACTGTGACACCATGCCGTAGTATGCCGCCTTCATTTGCCGAAAAGTTTCCTGCGACGCATGTGGAAAGCCGCGGTATTTGTGATTCTCAGTCTGGAAGTAAAGTTGATATTCTATCGGCTTTTTCTTTAGGTCATCCTTGTCACGCTGGAACGGAGGCACATTATCCGCGCCATACATGCTAGCAAAACGTCCAGAGGGAATATAAGGATGATGCGGCCCATAGAATCCGAGCCACAAGAAAAAGGGGTTCCTGCTATCCAACCGCTTTAGATAATCACACCCTTTCTTCCCAACATAGGAATCCAGATGACAATCTTCGGGCAAGTCAGGTTGTGGAACTGCCCCCAAATTCTGCCGGAAATTGGGGAGGGCGAAACCAGTTTTATATTCATATCCCCTGGATTTGACATATTGAACGAAAGGATTTTCCGGTGCCATGTTGCGGATGTTGTTTGCTTCCATATAATCTATTGACTGTCGGAAGCGTTGTTGGCTCAAATGATGTTTGCCGATGCAGGCTGTGCTATAACCTTGATGTTTGAACAACTCCACCAAAGTCATCTCATTTTCGTCCAGGCTATTCCCATTCCAGCGGACGCCATGATGACGCGGATAACGTCCAGTCATCATTGTGGCTCTTGATGGTTGGCAGACAGGATTTTGTACAAAGTATTGTGTGAAACGGACTGCTTCGGATGCCAACCTATCTATAGCTGGTGTTTGGATTACCGTATCCCCTGTGTGTCCGAGTGTATCGTAGCGCAGATGGTCGGCGGTGATGAAAAGAATATTAGGGCGATTATTCATTGTCATTCCTTAATGTCAATCGTGCCGCGGTCAAAATAAGGCAAGTTTTTCGATTGAGACGCTGGTGGGATGAACATCCACCAGCTTGGCGCGAAGCATATTGACCATTGTTGACCTGGGAGAATGAATTATAAGAGAGCCATTATGCTGAAGAGTTAGACATAGACGCGCAAAGCATAAACCTGAACTCGATTCAGACCGTGAGTTTTCAAGACTTCCAGTCTGATTTTACTAACTTCAGTCGGCTTAAATGAATGACGACTATGTCTCTGATAATTGCCACTCACTTCGGCCAGAGTTTGCCAGGACTGAGAGCCAGTTTTGGCCATCAGTCGGTAATTTGCCACCAGTGACGGGATAGCGTTCTGAGCATAACCTCCCCAGCTTTGACTGAAGTGAAAAGAAAGCATACTATCAAAGAGTATATGAACTGTCTGAAGTTGTTGCGGCTGTGGCCATGACAATTCTATCCACTCTGGTTCTCGGAGATTCGTGCGAGTCGATGCCCATAAATTTGGTAAGTTCGTTGGGCGAGCCCAAGGATTTATCACGTTCTCGGGCTCATACACCGGTTGCTGTGGGTGGATGCGATGGCAATAGGACATAACCTGCCACCCTCTTCGGGCAATAGCCCACTTGCTGAAAGGGTTTGGCCTTATGGGGTCATTGCGGCGTAGCACATACTTTAATGAACCTGTAGTTGCCTCGCCGACGTGCAGGCTAACTTTTTCATTAGCTTCTATAATCAGAAAATGCCAGCCCGGTTGACCGATTTCGCAATGTATAGGCACCCGAACCCATTGTCTTTCCCCAGCCTTTAACTCAATATTGCCTGACCAGATTTTCTCCTCAGGATATGTGGAGTGGTTCTTGGGCCCTTGGTGTAGCGCAAGCTGGAGAACGGTGTTTGATTCCACATCAACTAACAGCTCGATGGTATCCACTCGATTTGAAAGAACAGGCAACTGCAACATGCGAGCTTGTGTGAGTGTATCCGTTGTCAGGCTTTCTTCTACATCGCAGGAAGCAAGTGTTGATGAAGCTCGCACTTCTGCTTGTAGTGCGATATTGGCTGGGTCACTGTACGGCAGGTTGTGGATGTAATGGTCTGCTTTCAACAGGTCGCGCTGTATATGGGACACCTGACCATCTGCAATAAGCTGGCGGGGAGTCTTCTGATTCTGGACGCTGTAGGTGGCTGCCATCCCTACTGCTTCACCCAGTTGAGCGCAGGTAATCATGACACGCGTGCTGGAAAGAGCATAGTGGGTTACGCTAATATCGCGTCCAGCCATGTAGAGATTAGGTATTGTCCGGCTGTAGAGACAACGCAGTGGGATGTTATATGGGCCGGCGTGATAAACATGATAGCTGGGATTAACCTTATCAAAGAATCCCTTCTCAGGATGGTGGTCAAACCCCCACCCACCATAGGCGATAGCATCATCAAAGTGGACCTGATTTTCGATGTCAGGCATTGACAAAATATAGTCTCCCTCAAGCCGTCTTGATTCTCTTTTACCCGGGATAGTGCCTATCCAATTCAGTTCATAGTTAGCCAACTTTTCAGACTGCGGTGATTTGTTTTTCAGATAGTCCCATGTAGCCAGAACGATTTCCATTATAACTTTGCGTATATGCTCTGTATCATGAACTGTATCCAGCTCACCGCCCCACTCCAACCACCACCAGCCGCCGTCCCTGGGAGAGAAGCTATGGACATTTCGGTAGGGACCAAAATCCTCTTTTGTTAAATCAAGTTTGACCCACGCTGGCTTATAAAACGGTGCTGGACGTCCGGCATCTCGCGCATTCATGTGAATGCTGCAACCCATGACGTAATCCTGCGCTTCCTCCGCACACATGGATTCACCAAACTCGCTGCGAGCCTCGATTCCCAGCCGGAACGGAGCACCAGCCAGAGCGCCTATAGTGCCATCTCCAGTGCAATCAGCGAAGAATGGCGCGTCAAACTGATGCCAGATTTCTGAGCCTATAGTATAGCCCTTGACCGAAGTGATGCGGTCTTCCGATTCATTCAGGAACACTTCATTCACTGCTGTGTTATAGTAGCAATCGAGATTCTCCTGAAGGCGAGTAAGCGTCATCAACTCCAGATTCCAACCTTCAAAGCTTGATGTCGGATTCCGGTATAGGTTGTTCAGGCGAATTTCTTCAATCAATCCCGTTTCACGGGAATAGGCGAAATTACAGTTACTGGCACCGACAG
>JACKQG010004327.1_pt1 | contig 16560 bp, 14 predicted proteins | sample 8237621 | NCBI WGS metagenome assembly JACKQG01 (sample SAMN15677084, study PRJNA649215) | marine metagenome | biome: marine; feature: Black Sea; material: saline water; isolation source: suspended particulate matter (SPM) from the Black Sea western gyre | collected 2013-06-09/2013-06-10 | depth...
GATGACAAGATTCTGAACTATCCGCACGTTACAACGATACAATGAACACGCGCGTTCGCAAACACACGCACCACGAACAGGCGGCGGACGGAACAGCGTTTGCCAAGGTCAACAACCTTGCCGCCGCCCGTCGTGGTGCTTTAGCGGTACCTCTGCCACCACCTTGATTGGACTGACAGGGCTGGTGGCCTTAGGCGGAGATGCTGTCGCCGATAGCTACCTTCGCCAGAGAGGCATCCATGCAGACCAAACTGAGCAAGTGGTGTGAAGCGATCATCGAAGCAGGATGGCTGGCGGCACTGATCATCGTGCCCCTCTTCTTTAACGTCTACTCCGCCCGCGTCTTCGAGCCGGACAAGCTGAGCCTGCTGCGCTCCATCGCCCTGGTGATGGCTGGCGCCTGGCTGGTGAAATTCATCGAAACGACGCTGGCCAGGGCAGACAGCCGAACGACGGACGAGGAGAAAGCTACCGCCCGCCCCGGCCCCTGGGCACGCATCCGCAAGACGCCGCTGGTGCTGCCCACGCTCCTACTGGTGCTGGCCTATCTGATCTCCACTGTCTTCTCGCTGTCCCCGCGCATCAGTTGGTGGGGCTCCTATCAGCGCTTGCAGGGAACGTACACCACCTTCTCTTACATCATCATCTTCTTCCTCGTGCTGGGCCACCTGCGGAGCCGTGAGCAACTGGAGCGGCTGATCTACGCCATCATCCTCACCAGCCTGCCCATCTCCATCTACGGCATCGTGCAGCACTATGGCCTCGATCCGCTCCCCTGGGGCGGCGACGTGGAGACTCGGGTGGCTTCCAACATGGGCAACTCCATCTTCGTTGCCGCCTATCTGATCATGGCCTTCTTCCTGACCGTGGACCGGCTGCTGCGCAGTTTCCGGAGGCTGCTGATGGAGCAAAGCAGCAGCGTGGCCGATTCCATCCAGGCTGGCTGCTACCTCTTCGTCATCGTCGTACAACTTCTCTGCATCTTCTTCACTCAGAGCCGCGGGCCCTGGCTGGGGCTGCTGGGTGGGCTGTACGTCTTCGTTCTGCTGGTTCTCATCACCCTGAGCCAGCGAGCCAAGCAGTTGCGCTGGCTCTGGATGGGCTGGATCGGTCTGGCCGTCATTGGCTTCGCCTTCCTGGTAGCCATCAACCTGCCCGGCAGCTCGTTGAGCAGCTTCCAGAATCTGCCCTACGTCGGGCGTCTGGGCCGGGTCTTCGAGTTGGACCGGGGCACCGGCCGCGTGCGCACGCTCATCTGGGAAGGTGCTGTGGAAATGATCGTGCCCCACGAGCCGATCACCTATCCCGACGAGGGGCCAGACCCATTCAACGCCCTGCGGCCGCTGGTGGGCCACGGGCCGGAGGCCATGTGGATGGCCTACAACCGCTTCTACCAGCCCGACCTGGCGCACTACGAAGCGCGCAACGCCTCGCCGGACCGTTCGCACAACGAGACCTTCGACGCCCTGGTGATCACCGGCTACCTCGGCTTCGCCGCCTACATCGGTCTGTTCACCAGCCTCTTCTACTTCAGCCTCAAGTGGCTGGGTGCGATCAAGAACCGCCGCCATCTGGCGGCCTTTCTGGGCCTCTGGTTTGGCCTGGGGCTGTTGTCTGTGCTGGGCTTCCGGCTGGCCGACGGCACCTGGCGGCTTTCCGGTGTGGCCCTGCCCGCGGGCATGATCTTAGGCTTCGTCATCTACGTCACCATCGCCGCCTTTGCCGGGCGCGGCGTGGGCGAAGGCAGCATCAGCCGCCAGTTGCTGATCATCACCCTGCTGGCCACCATCGTCGCCCACTTCGTGGAAATCCACTTCGGCATCGCCATCGCCGCCACGCGCACCTATTTCTGGACCCTGGCCGCCGTGCTGGTGATCGTGGGGCTGGGCTGGCTGCCGCTGGAGGACGCCGAGATCACGCTCACGGAACGAGCAGAGTCCCCCGCGCCGCCACGCCGCGGCAGACGCCGGCGAGGACGTAAGTCACCCCGACGTGCTGCGATGGCCCGAAAGCGCTCAGCCCAGACCCAGACGGTGATGGACGTCCTCGTCTACGGGCTGCTAACGGCAGTGATCTTCTTCACTTTGGACTACGATTACGTCACCAATCAAACGCCGCAGGGACTGCGGCCCTTCGGCATCTTCTGGAACTCGCTCACCACACGCGTGGTGGGAAAGGAGCGAGCGCCCAGCGTGGCCTTGCTGGGATTGATCTTCTTGGTCTGGTTGATAGGCCTGCTGCTGGCCCTGGCGGCCGTAGCCAAAAGACGCAGCACGGAACACAAGGCGGCTACAGGAACCTGGCTGCTTCCCGCGGCAGCCCTCTACTCGGCCGTGTCCTTGGGCACCTTCCTGGTCTACGGGCTGATCCACGCCAACCGGCTCCTGCCCACACGGGCCGTGCCGGACTACCTGGCCAACAACATCACCACCTACTACACGGGCGCTTTCGTCCTGCTGCTGCTACTGGGCTCGGCCATCTGGTGGAAAGGGCCGCTGCCGCTGCGCCGCTGGAGCAGCATGGGCTGGGTCTCCGGCCTGACCGGAGCAGTGGCCGCCGTTGTGCTCACCATCTTCATCATCACGGTGAATGTCAGCCTGGTCAAGGCCGACATCTACTACAAACAGGGCCAGAGCTTCGACAGCGCCAGGCTATGGGACAACAGCATCGCCCTGCATAGCAAAGCATTGGAAGTGGACAACGATGAGGATTTCTACTACCTCTTTCGCGGCCGCGCCGAGCTGGAGAAGGCCAAAGAGACCACCGACCCCGCCGAACGCCAGAAGATGTTGGAGAGCAGCCTGGCCGACCTCACCCGCGCCCGCCAGCTCAACCCACTCAACACCGATCACACAGCCAATCTGGGGCGGCTGTACCGCGGCTGGGGCGAGCTGACCAGTGATCCCGACGAACGGCGGGCCAGGTGGCAGCAATCGCTGGTCTTTTACGAGCAGGCCATCACCCTCAGTCCTAACTCGGCGCATCTCTACAACGAGTACGGCCTGGTCTATCAGGCGCTGGGCGACTACGAGAAGGCGGAGGAACTGTACCAAAAATCGCTCACCCTCGATCAGGAATACGACCAGACCTATCTGTTCATGGCCGAGCTTTATCGGGTACAGCAGCGCTGGGACGCGGCGGCTGAAGCCTATGAACACGTGGTGGAACTGACCCCGCGCTCGGTGCAGGGCCACAGCGGCCTGGGCTACGTCTATGCCCAGCTAGGCAGACTGCCCGAGGCCATCGCCGCCAACGAGGCAGTGCTGGAATTGGCGCCAACGGACCTGGCCAGCACCCGCAACCTGGCTTTGCTCCATCAGCAAGCCGGCGAGTTGGAGGAGGCCCTGGAATACGCCCGCGCCGCGCGTGATCTCTCGCCGGAAAACGAAAAGCCACAGGTGGACGCGCTCATCCGCCAGATCGAGGAGCAGATTCAGCAAAAGTGACTGTGATGCTCCACTGCCCGCCATCACACAAAGTCATGGAGGTTCTCTGATGAAAAAGAGTATAACAATCGAGCTGCCGGAGGAATTGGCGAGGAAATTGAGATCATTGGATGCTTCCTCCATCCAACACGTTGTTGAAGAAGGCCTGAAGACGTATGAAGAAGAATCTTCGAAGAGGACGCTAAGGGACTATCTTCCGTACATGCAGGCCGATGACATCCTAGACGCGACACGCAAGGCCAAGGAAGAAACCCAAACCCTGCTTGAAGATCAGGGATTGGCCGTAATCGCCCTGATGCTCTCTGATGCCCTTGCCGATATCCTCCATCGCAGCAGAGAAGACACTGGATATGTCAGTGAATACGTCGAGGAAATGGCGGTGGCGTGATGCGCGTATATCTCGATGCCTCAGTATGCAACGTCCTCCTCTTCGGGGAGGAGATGGAAGCCGAACGCTTCGCCCATGTGATCCAACTCTTTGAAAGCATCAATGCCCACCAAAACGAAGCCGTAGTCTCGTTGTACACCATCCAAGAGATCTGCACATACTGTTACCACAACTTTCCACCGGAAGTAACTGGCGACGTTGCCCGTTTGGCGGTGCGAGATCTGCTGACTAACGAAGTCAAATTGGTCCCCCTGCTTACTCGCATGGAGAGACTGGTACACAGGCGGAGGTTTGCCATCAGAGACGCCTCAGACGAAACCCACGTTATCGTCGCCCTGTTGCAGAGCTGTGATGCTCTGGTAGCTTACGATGAACGGTTCCGAGACGCTGCTGAGGTCATGCCATATTTGCATCCCGAAGAGGTATTGGTGCCATTGGAAGAGATTCCATGACCACTTACATGCTCATCATCGTCGCTGCACTGGGGCTGGCCGCCGCTGCCACGCCGCTGGCACGACGTCTGGCCCAGCGGGCGGGCGTCCTCGACCAACCCAGCGACCGCAAGATCCACGCCATCCCCATTCCCCGGCTGGGCGGCGTGGCCATTTTCGCCGCCTTCATCCTGGCCCTGGTCTTCCTGGGCGATCGCTTCTACGTCAACCAGGTGGTGGGCATCTTCCTGGGAGCGACGCTGGTCTCCTTCCTCGGCCTGTGGGACGACCGGCGGTCGCTGCCCGCCTGGGTGAAGCTCCTGGGCCAGATCGCCGCCGCGCTGATCCTGCTGCTCTCCGGCGTGCAGATCACGGTGCTGCGCCACCCCGTGCTGAACGGCGCTGCCACCATGCTCTGGGTGGTGGTCATCACCAATGCACTTAACCTGCTGGACAACATGGACGGCCTGGCTGGCGGCGTGGCGGCCATCGCCGCCCTGTTCTTCCTGCTGCTGGCGGCCATGAGCGGACAGTACCTGGTGGGCGCGCTGGCGGCGGCGCTGTTGGGCGCCTGCATCGGCTTCCTGGTCTACAACCTCAACCCGGCGACCATCTTCATGGGCGATAGCGGCGCCCTGTTCATCGGCTTCATGCTCGCGGCCGTGGGCATCAAGCTCCGCTTCCCCGATAACGTTCCTTTCGTCACCTGGATGATACCCGTCCTCGTCCTGGGATTACCCCTCTTCGACACGACCCTGGTGACCCTTTCCCGTCTGCGGCGAGGCAAGAACCCCCTCACCACGCCGGGCCAGGATCACGTGTCGCACCGGCTGGCCGGCCTGACCGGCTCGCGCCGGGAGGCGGTGCTCATATGTTACCTTATCGCTGGCGCGGCGGGAGTGGTGGCTGTCTTCGTCACCCAGGCCACGGTGATCGAAGGGTACGTCGTCGGCGGGCTGGTGCTGTTAGCCGCTCTCGCCGGACTATGGAAGATGGAACAGATGCCATTTGGGGGCTAAAGGTTCGAAGTTCAGAGTTCGGCGTTCGGGGTTCGGCGCTGACTGAACACTGAACGCCGAACACCGAACGTTGAACCTGCGAGCTGGAGGAATGGATTGTGAACTTGGAAGAGAAGATCGCTTCACAGACAGCAGAGATCTGCGTCATCGGCCTGGGCTACGTGGGCCTGCCGCTGGCGGTGGCCTTCGCCGAGGTCGGCTTCCCTGTGACGGGGCTGGACGTGGCGGCGGAGCGGGTGGCGGCTGTTGGCCGCGGCGCAAGCCACATCAACGACGTCCCGGACGAAGCCGTGACGGCGCAGGTGCAGGCGGGCCGGCTGCGGGCCACGACGGACTACGACGTGCTCAAGGACATAGACGTCGTCTTCATCTGCGTGCCCACCCCCTTTCGCGCCACCAAAGACCCGGACCTCTCCTTCGTCGTCGCCGCCTCGGAAGGGATCGCCGCGCGGCTGCAGCCAGGACAACTGGTCATCCTGCAGAGCACCACCTATCCGGGCACGACGGAGGAAGTGGTGCTGCCCATCCTGCAACGCAGCGGACTGCGGGCCGGCCGCGACTTCCATCTGGCCTTTTCCCCGGAGCGCATTGACCCCGGCAACCGGGTGTGGACGGTGCGCAACACGCCCAAGGTGGTCGGTGGACTGACGCCGCGCTGCGCGGCGCTGGCGGAAGCGCTGCTGAGCCAGTTGACGCCTGAAGTGTACATCGTGAACACCACGCGGGCGGCGGAGATGACCAAGCTGCTGGAAAACACCTTCCGCAGCGTCAACATCGCCCTGGTCAACGAGCTGGCGCTGCTGTGCGAGCGCATGAGCATTGACGTCTGGGAGGTGATCGGGGCGGCGTCCAGCAAGCCCTTCGGCTTCATGCCCTTCCGGCCCGGCCCGGGAGTGGGCGGACATTGCATCCCCGTAGATCCCCACTATCTTTCCTGGAAAGCCCGCGAGTACGATTTCCATACCAAATTCATCGAGCTGGCCGCCGAGGTCAACGAGGAGATGCCCTTCCACGTGGTGCAACTCGTCACCCAGGGGCTGAACCGGCAGGGGAAACCACTGCGAGAGGCCCACGTGCTGGTGTTGGGCGTGGCCTTCAAACCCGACATCGAGGATGCCCGCAACTCCCCGGCGGAGCGCATCATCGAGCTACTGTGGCGGGGTGGCGGGCACGTGCGCTACCACGACCCTTACGTGGCCCACTTCCACGTAGGGCAGAATGCACTGCACCGCCAGCCGCTGGAGCTGGCTTCGATCCCGCTGACAGCGGAGGTGGTCGCCGCCAGCGACGTGGTGGTCATCGCCACCGGCCACAAGGTCATTGACTACGACTGGGTCGTGCAGCATGCACCGCTGGTGATTGACCCCGTCAACGTCACCGGCAGAGCGGACGACGAAAAGATCATCCGCCTCGGCGCACCGATGTAGCATCAAGACCTGACAGGTTTTGAAAACCTGTCAGGTCTCCATGACATAGACACGAGGAGACGCCATGAGCAAGAAGAAACGAGAGCGAATGAAAGCGAAGGAACGGCGGCACGCGATGTCGCGGCCTCCGACGGAACCGCGTGCCGGCGAGGGCACCCCTGCATCAGCAAAGAAATCGGCCCCACGACCGACGCGCAAGAGCAAGAAGCGCCAACCCCAACGCTGGCTCGGCCTGACCGGACGGCAATGGCTGTGGATCGGCATTGCGGTCATCGTGCTGGCCGCGGCCGCCGTCCTGGCCTGGTGGTGGTTCACGCGACAGCCAGCAGCGGCGCCCACGCCCACCCCAGTCGCGGCGGCATCAGCCACCCCCATCGAGAAAGGAGAACGTCCTTTGGCCGCCATATCACCTGCCGAGCGAGTGAACATCTACACGTCGCCGCCGGAGATGCAGATTGACCCCAGCAAGCAGTACGTGGCTACCATCCACACCGAAAAGGGTGACATCGTCATCGAGCTATATGCCGACAAAGTGCCCAACACGGTGAACAACTTCGTCTTCCTGGCCAACGAGGGCTACTACGACGACACCACCTTCCACCGCGTGAAACCCGGCTTCATGGCCCAGACCGGCGACCCGGCAGGCACCGGCAGCGGCGGCCCCGGCTACCGCTTCGAGGACGAGTTCCATCCTGACCTGCGCCACGACGGCCCCGGCGTGCTCTCCATGGCCAACGCCGGCGCCAACACCAACGGCAGCCAGTTTTTCATCACCTACGATGCCACCCCGCACCTGGACGACGTTCACAGCGTCTTCGGCAAGGTCATCGAGGGCATGGACGTGTTGGAGCAGATCACGCCTCGCGATCCGGCAGCGGCCACCGAGCCGGGTGATCTCATCGAGAGCATTACCATCGAGGAGCGATAGGAAAGGCAAAGCCCAAAAGCCAAAACTCAAAGGCGTGAAACAATCACAGCCTGCGAAACTGCGCAGGAAACGCACGGCATGCAGATTGGACGCAGAGTAGCCAGATCAATCTCGCTGTCGGCGATCGGTCTTCTACTGCTGGCCATGCCTCAAGCGACGAGGGTGTCGCCGATGTCTGGCCCAACGGTGATCCTGGCAGACTCAACGGAGAGGCGTTGCCGCGAGGAGGTCGCTCTGCCGCCACCTGAAGCGGTCATCGAGGCAGACATCGCGGCTCAGGACAGCCATGATTGGTCAACTTTCCTCTGCCTGCGCACGGCCCAAGCGGGGCCGCCGGAGAGCAGAAGCAACCACGCCTTCCTGGGGGGAGGAAAGGGCCTGCCGCGTCCTGTCCTGCAGGACATTGTGAGCGCACGCCTGGTGGCTGCCCAGCCTCTCCCCCTCCACGTGGCGGCAGGTCTTACGAGGATGGACAGGTATCTCGCCCTCTACGGCCAGGCCAGAGCGTATGTCGTGGCCATTGACTATCAACTGGAAGAGCAAAGCCAGCAGTTCTACAACGGCGTGAACTACCGACTCTACGTCCTGGCGCCCGAAGAAGGCCAGTGGGTCATCGTCGAGGCTTCTGAGGTCCCGCTGCACCGGGTAGTTGAGGCAGGGTACGGCTTTGGCACACTTGAAGAAGGGAAGGCCCTGCGCCTTCAGGCGGACGCGGCAGATCACCAGCCCCCCAGCACCATCACTGTGGCCCGCACAGACCCTGTGACAGGTGAAGTGGTTGAGATCCTGCCGCCGGTGGATTTCACCTCCTACGTGGAGAACGTTCTTCCCAATGAATGGATCGCCTGGTGGGCATACCACGGCGCATGGCAGGCGCTGCATGCGGGCGCTTTAGCCTGCAAGATGTACGGCTGGTACAGAGTATACTATGCGAAGTACCCAGGGCAGGGGTACGACGTGAGGGATGATAGCTGGGATCAGGTATACGAGCACGGCAGCGAGCACCCATGGACCAATCAGGCTGTGGAGGTTGTGCAAGGTCTGGGCATTGAGAGAGCGGATGGGCGTTTGTTCGAAACCCAACACTGGGCAGGGGCCTACGGCCCCGAGGGACAATCCAGCGGCAAGATGTCCCAGTGGGGCACGAGATACTGGGCGGATCAGGGCGAAACGTATGACTTCATGGTCTACTACTACTACGACTACTCTCCCAACAGCGGGTTGCAGCCGGCTGCTTTCTTCACCTACACGCTTACAGTGACACCGACGAGCACCGCAACCGGGACAGCGACGTTTGCGCCCACAGCGACGGCGACGGTCACAGGAACCTTGACGGCGACGCCGACCAGCACGCCAACCGTGACGGTCACGGCCACGCCCGCAGATGCTCCGACGCCGACCAGCACGGCCAGCGCCACAGCGACGGTCACACCGGCCAGCACACCCAGCGCAACGCCCCTGGCCACACCTACGGCGACGGTCACACCGACCAGCACACCCAGCGCAACGCCCCTGGCCACACCTACGGCGACGCCCACGCCTACGCAGGTCTCTTACTCAAGCTACCTGCCGCTGATTGTGCGTGGCGTTCGATAGCCCCAGGGCAACTGTTCTGGCTCCTGCCGGACAGCCATGTCCGGCGGCTCAACAAGTCAGAGCCTGGCGAAAAGCGGGGATCTGGTGATCCCCTCAGAGCACACCGAGTATCACGAATTCAGGGGGGTCACATGCTGCCCAGGACAGCCGATGTGGTCATCATCGGCGGCGGGGTGAACGGCCTCAGCACCGCCTACCACCTGGCCGAGCGGGGCTGCACCGACGTCGTCGTGTTGGAAAAAGAGGAGGCACTGGCTACTCAGGCCACCGGCCTGAGCGCTGGCGGCATCCGCCAGCAGTTCTCCACGGCCGTCAACATCCGCATGGCCCAGTACTCCGTGCGCATGCTGGAGCACTTCGAGGAGATCACCGGCAGCGATCCGGCTTTCAAGCAGGTCGGCTACCTCTTCCTGCTCAGCCAGCCGGCGAACGTGGAGCTCTTTCGCCGCAGCGTGGTCCTGCAGCGGGAACTGGGCGTGCCCACGGAATGGCTGCTGCCGGGGGAGATCAAGGCCCGCTGGCCACACCTGGCCGTGGACGATCTGCTGGCCGCCACGTTCCATGACCGAGACGGCTACGCCGATCCCTACGGTGTGGCCAACGGCTTCGCCGCCGTCGCCCGCCGGTTGGGGGTGCGCATCTTCCTGCAGACAGAAGTGACGGACATCGTGATGGAAGGCGACGCTGTGCGTGGCGTGGTCACCAACCAGGGAGAGATCAGCACGCCGGCCGTGGTCAACACGGCCGGGCCCTGGGCGCACGTGGTGGGCCAGATGGCCGGCGTGGATCTGCCGGCGCATCCCTACCGCCGCCAGGTGTTCATCACCGCGCCCTTCCCCAGGCTGCCGCGCACGACACCGATGACCATTGACTTCGCTTACAATTGGTACTTCCGGCCCGAAGGCGAAGGGCTGCTGACCGGCATGAGCGATCTGGCGGAGCCGCCCAGCTTCAACATGACCGTGGACTGGGACTTCATGGTCCAGGTCATCGAGCACGGCGTGCGGCGGGTGCCTCTCTTCGAGGAAGCGCAGGTGATCCGCGGCTGGGCCGGGCTCTATTCGGTGACGCCGGACGATCAGCCGGTGATGGGCGCCGTCCCCGGCGTGCCAGGGCTCTACTGCGCCGTGGGCTTCAGCGGCCACGGCTTCATGCTCAGCCCGGCCACGGGGCTGACGCTGGCCGAGTGTGTCCTCGACGGCGGCCCGCAGACCTTCGACATCGCCGAGTTCAGCCTGGAGCGTTTCAGCGGCGAAGCCGGCGTGGGCGAGGAGCACGTGATCTGAGTTTGACAGCGGCCGCGGTTTGTGCTATCATCTGCACATTATGATGGACTTCAGCGTTCGCGGGCCAAGCTACTCGTATGCGGGGGGCGATTACGCCCCTTCCGGTTGACCGTACGCGCCCGCGGATACGCTAGTTTATTCCAACCGTCTTCCTGCTTTGAAGCGTGGCGCGATGTGCCACGCTTTTTGTTATCGCAGCACTGATGAAACCTGGATCCCGTAGCGTCTCCCGACCCAACGGCTGGCCAGCCAGAAACTGCGAGCCTGCCAGACGGATCACGCATCACGCATCACGGATCACGCATCACGGATCACGCATCACGCATCACGTCATGATCACGGTTCACGCAACACGTGTCTTGGCCCAACACCAGACCTGCTGATACCACAATAGCCAACAGAAGCAAGCAATGACCTACAAATACATCATCTTCGACGTGGGAGGGACGCTGCTGCGCTGGGGCGATGCGCCGCTGTTCGCCCGCTTCCTATCTGACTATGCGAAAAGCGTCAGCGACGCTCAGATAGCCGCCGACGGCGCGGCGCTGCGGCGGCTGATGATCGAGGCCTTCGCCCAGAACCGGCAGGCCGCGGTGGGCATGGGGGCCACAGGGGAAAGCGTCGTCAGCTTCTGGCGGCGGACGCTGCGGGAGACGCTGGCGCTGTGGCAGCGACCCGGCTACAGCGACGAGATGCTGAAGCCGCTCACCCACGCCGTGGTGCACGGCGCCTTCGACGCCTTGTTCGAGGACGCGCTGCCGACGCTGCAGCGGCTGCGGGCGGCGGGCTACCGGTTGGGCATCATCTCCAACTGGAACGAGAACCTGCCCCACGAACTGGCCAGATGGGGCCTCGACCGCATCTGCGACTTCGCGGTCATCTCCTCGCTGGTGGGCGTGGCCAAGCCCTCGCCGGAGATCTTCCGTCTGGGGCTGGAACGAGCCGGCTGCCAGCCGCACGAGGCCTTGTACGTGGGGGACAACGTGCTGGACGATTGCCACGGCGCTCGCGGCGCCGGGCTGGACGTGGCGCTCATCAACCACGGGGAGGTCGAGGTCACGCCATCGCCGTGCACGATGAGCTATCCGAACCTGACAGCGCTGGCCAACGCGCTTCTGGAGGAACAGGGTTGATGGGACTGAGGCGTCTGAGGGAACTGAGAGGGAACCCTCAGACCCTTCAGGCCCCTGATCTTGACTTGGAGGTGCACAACATGAAACCCGTTGACGAGCAACTGGCCATCCTCATGCGCGGGGTGGACTTTGGTGACGAGCAAACCCGCCACAACATGGAATTGGCGCTGCGGGAGCGACTGGAGGAGAGCGTGCGCACCGGCCAGCCCCTGCGCGTCTACTGCGGCTATGACCCCACCGCCCCCGACCTGCACCTGGGGCATACAGTGACTATGCGAAAGCTGGCTCAATTCCAGGAATTGGGGCATCAAGCCATCTTCGTCATCGGCGACTTCACGGGCCTCATCGGCGATCCCAGCGACAAGGATACGGCGCGCAGCCAGCAGACCCCCGCGGAAGTGGCAGAGAAGGCCCAAACCTACGTGGACCAGGCCTGGAAGGTCCTCGATCCGCAAAAAACCATCGTGCGCCACAATTCCGAGTGGCTGGCCGACCTGACGTTCACCGACGTGATCAGCCTGGCCTCCAACTTCACCGTGCAGCAGTTTCTGGCTCGGGACATGATCGCCCAGCGACACGCCAAGGGGGAGCCCATCTGGGTGCACGAGTTCCTGTACGCCCTGATGCAGGGCTACGACGCCGTGGCCTTGCAGACCGACGTGCAGATCGGCGGCACGGATCAACTCTTCAACCTGCTGGCCGGGCGCAAGCTGATGGAGGTGTTTGGCCTGCGCCCCCAGGTCTGCCTCACCTTCCCCATCCTGGTGGGCACCGATGGCGTCCTGCGCATGAGCAAGTCCACCGGCAACTACATCGGCATCAACGAGCCGCCGGAGGAGATGTACGGCAAGGTGATGAGCATTCCCGACGCGGCCATGTCCAACTTCATGAACCTGGTGACCCGCTGGACGCCGGCAGAGATCGCCCGCATCGAAGCAGACCTGGCCTCCGGCCAGTTGCATCCGCGGGATGCCAAGATGCGGCTGGCCTACGAGATCGTGGACATCTTCCACGGCACGGAGGCGGCGCGCCAGGCGGAAGAGCACTTCCGCACCGTGTTCCAGCAGCGCGAGCTGCCGCCGGAGATGCCGCAGTTCAGCCTGGCCGAGCCGGCCAACGTCGTGGATCTGCTGCACGGCGCCGGCCTGGTGCGGAGCAAGAGCGATGGCCGGCGGATGGTGCAGCAAGGCGCCGTGCGGCTGGACGGCGAGAGGGTGGACGACATCGCCGCTCTGGTGGCTGTGGCCGACGAGGCGCGGGTGCTGCAGGTGGGCAGGCGACGGTTCGTGAAGCTGGTGGCGGCTGGAGATTAGAGATTGGACAAAGCCTCTTTCGTCACTCAGGAGGGAGTTGGCCACTTCTGCAGAATAGCCCCAGGAGGAAGGAGCTTCCATGGTCACACCACCCGACAACTCGTCCCTGTACAGATCCGTCGCCGGCTACCAGGAGGTCTTGGCGCATTCACTAGGAAGCGACCCAACACATCAAGAAGGAGGCTCAGATGAAGCCGGCACTGTTAGTTGTGGACGTCCAAAAGGAATTCTTCCCGTTCAGCCCAACCACGGCACGCTCCCTCAGTGATGCCATCGAGTACATCAACGTGGCTATAGCTCTTTTCAGAGAGAAACACCTGCCGATCATCTGCATCCAACACGTGGACGAAGAGGAGAAACTCGTGCCCGGGGAAGAGGGGTTCGAATTGCCCGCAGAATTGGACATCCTCCCCTCGGACCTGCGCATCCACAAGACCTATGGGAATGCCTTCAACAAGACACCGCTGGAGGACAAGCTACGAGACCTTGGCGCAGACACTGTGCTCATCACCGGGTTCTGCGCCGAGTATTGCGTACTGTCCACGTACCGAGGTGCACAGGATCTTGATCTGACCCCCATCATCCTGCGAGGATCACTGGCCAGCAGTGTCCCGGAAAACATCAGATTCGTCGAGGGCATCAGCGACATCATCTCTTACGGGACACTGAAAAAGGCTCTGGAATAGGCAAACCCTCCCCGGACGGGCGAGGCAGACCAGACAGCCACCGAACGCTATCTGCAAAAACAAAGTAAAGAAGGAGACTCATAATGACACGCAAAGAAGTGATCGAATTCATCCAGCAGATACAGTTTGGCTACCTGGCGACCGTCGGTTCCGACAACGCGCCTCGCGTCAGGCCGGTATCCATCAAAGATGTGTATGGTGATGATCTGTACTTCTTCACCTTCAGCACCACGCGCAAAGTCGCCGAAATGGCAGCCAATCCGCAGGTCGAAGTCGTCTGGGCCAAGGAGGAAGAGACCTCGCAGGTGCGCATCAAGGGCAAGGCCGTTGTGGTGAAAGATGAAGCCATACAGAAGCGCTTCCTGGAAGACAACCCCATAGCCGCCAGGATCCTTCCAGAGGCAGCCCAGCATCTGTTTCGTCTCTACAAGGTCCAGCCGGAGAATGTTTGGATAGCAAGGGGGCTTGTTCCTTACACGGAAGTGGCCTGGTAGCCGCCAGTTTTGCTGTCTCCTATTCACCGTAAACATGCCGGCACACAGAGACTTGCTGTTTCTCTCAGCGTGCTCGGCGGTCTCTGCGCTGAGTAAGCGTGTGGAACTCGTGCCAACGACGCCACCAGCAGCGCCAGGCGACGCCAGCTTTGAGGTCTCAAAAAGTTGACATCTGAGGGGAATTGTGTTAGGATGTGTGCAGGATAGCCCACACGTCAACTGGTCACGCGCAGGCGCTGACAACTCTACTTCAACGCCGCTCCCTGTGCAGTCAGGGCGCGGCGTTTTTATGTCCAGAATCAAGGTTGCAGACTGGCCCGCCCCTCCGCAACGCCGATGGCGCGGCCTGCGCTCCAGTGGCAGTTCCACCCACCCTAGACTTACGAGGAGGCCAGCAATGGAATTCGAAGGCTAATGCGTCAAGTGTCGCAAGAAGCGAGATCAAGAATGGCGCCGTCGCGGAGACGGCCAATGGCCGCCGCATGGCCGGGGGCACCTGTCCAGAGTGCGGAACGAAGGTGAATCGATTCCTGCCCGGCAAGAAAGAGGATTAACATTCTGGCGTGCGCTTTGATCCACCGTGAGAAGGCGCGCTGACCACTCGCGGCAGGCAAGCGCGCCGCGCCCACTGTATCGGCGATCCCTGGCGCGTGGGCGTTAGCGCAGGTTCCGCGCGGCTGCGCCAACGACGTTGCGGACGTCGTCGGCGCGCCAGTCGGCGGCATGTCGGCGCGCCAGCAGCTGGCAGCTCCTCGCACCACCGGAAGGAACTGCCTGGTCGCGGTCAGCGCAGGGCCGAGATCGGAGAAACGAATGGGGAGTGAACCCCACGCCCAGCGGACCATCGCTCGCCCCCTGCGGGACGAGGCTGACTTCTGGCGGGTGCGCAACCTGCTGATCAAGACCGTGCCGATCACGCCCGTGGGCTTCAACTGGGACGTTCGCCGCTGGGACGGCAAGCGCTTCTACGCCGCCACTGGCGCCTGGCAACCGGGCTGGGAGACGAGGGTACACCTGTGGGAGACGGAGGACGGCCAACTGGCCGGAGCGGTGCATCCCGAAGGTCACGGGGACGCCCACCTGCAGGTGCACCCTGACTACCGCCACCTCGAGGAAGCCATGATCGTCTGGGCCGAGGAGCACCTGGCCACGGCCAGCCAGGCCTCCACCCGACACCAACTCGACATCTTCGTCTACGAATACGACGCCCACCGCCAGCGGTTGCTCAGCGAGCGGGGCTACGAGAAGACCGCCTACGGCGGCGTCATCCGCCACCTGCGCCTGGGCCAGCAACTCCTCCCCCCACCAGTGCCGGCCGCGGGCTACACCCTGCGCAGCACGCGGCCCGACGACATGGCCGATTGCCAGCGCATCGCCGACCTGCTCAACGCCGCCTTCGGGCGGGACTTCCACAACGCCGCCGAATACCACACGTTCACCCGGCTGGCCCCCTGCTTTGTTCGGGAATTGGACCTGGTGGCCGAGGCGCCGGACAGCACCTTGGCTGCCTACATCGGGGTGTGCACCGACGAGGCGAATCGCCGGGGCATTTTCGAGCCGGTGTGCACACATCCCGATCACCGGCGCCAGGGACTGGCGCAGACCCTGATGCTGGAAGGACTGCACCGGCTGCGGGCCAGGGGGGCCAGCGACGTCGTGGTGGAAACGGGCGACATGATCCCCGCCAACCGCCTGTACGACAGCCTGGGCTTCACCGAGACATACACGGGCCACGTCTGGCGGAAAGCCATCGGTGTATGACCCATTTAGGGTCGGCACCGCTCTGGGCCGGCCCTGCTACCGCTTCTCGCCCCGACATATGGCAAAGGAGCAGATCACCCATGCAACGTCAGATCCACTACGCCGGCCTATGGCGGCGGTTCCTGGCCCTCCTGGCCGATGGCCTGCTGTTCTGCGCCTGCTTTTTCCCCATCACACGAGCGGTCAAAGGCGTCTGGATCATGAGTCCCAGCGATCACCGCTGGGCCCGCGGCCTGTGGGTCACAGATCCCCTGTGCATCGGTTTCCTGATCGTGATGTTCCTGTACTTCGTGGGCCTGGAAGGGCTGGCCGGCGCGACTCTGGGCAAGTGGCTTCTGGGCCTGCGCGTCATCCGGACTGATGGTGGCGGCCGGCCCGGCCTGGCCAGAGGAGCGCTGCGGAACATCCTGCGGGTGGTGGACGGGCTGCCGGCGCTGAACATCGTGGGCATCGTGCTCATCCTCCGCTCGGCGGAAGAGGCCCGCTGCGGCGACCGCATCGCCGGCACGCGGGTGATCCGCCAGCGCTGAGGCAGAAGGGCGCTAAACAGGCCGCTGGCCATTCCCGCTCTCCCTGGGCATTTCACAAGACTCAGCAAATCCAAGTTTGCTCCTGCCGGACTGCCAAGTCCGGCAGAAAGGCGGTGGACTTG
>JACKQG010004328.1_pt1 | contig 16557 bp, 13 predicted proteins | sample 8237621 | NCBI WGS metagenome assembly JACKQG01 (sample SAMN15677084, study PRJNA649215) | marine metagenome | biome: marine; feature: Black Sea; material: saline water; isolation source: suspended particulate matter (SPM) from the Black Sea western gyre | collected 2013-06-09/2013-06-10 | depth...
CATCTTGCTTTGTGGCGTACTCTTAGAATTGACACAGAAGAGGGATCAACGACGTACCTCCTCGAAGGGGGTTTTGCACACGTTGACGGTGTAGGTCTTTCGCTTGTAACTGAGGGCGCAATGCTCGCCGAAGAACTTGACCTCGAAGAAGCAAGAGCTGAACTTGCGCAAGCCAACGCGCGCGTTTCATCAGATGGAAAAGATCAAGCAGCGGTAGAACGAGCACAAAAAATTGCAATAGCAAAAGTGGCGCTAGCAAGCAAATGACCACTGATTCGGGACGCCCAGACAACAAGCAGTCAGTTGAAACGCCCTGCGCCACTCTGCCGCTTGAACAACGAGTCGAAGCACTGCTGTTTGCGAGCGAGAGATCTCTCTCAGAAACTAAAATGAAAACCGTGCTCGGTATTGATTGTGAAGATGCTACTAAGCAGATTACAAAAGCAATTGAATCTCTGAACGAATCGTACGACGACTCAAATCGAGCCTTTCGTGTCGAACGGATTGCTGGTGGATACCGTGTCATGACGCGCGAAGAACTTGCACCACTCGTATCACGCCTGCACGCAGAACGGCAACAACAAAAATTATCACAAGCTGCTTTGGAAACACTTTCAATCCTTGCGTACAGACAGCCTGTCATGCGTGCAGAAATTGAAGTAATTCGTGGAGTTGCTTGCGGCGAAGTGCTTCGAGGCCTTCTGGAACGACGCCTCGTAAAAATCGTTGGGCGAGCTGAAGAACTCGGCAGACCGATGCTGTATGGCACAACGAAGGATTTTTTGAACATTTTTGGACTTGCAAGTTTAAAAGATTTACCTGAAGTACAGGGACTAGAACGTCAACCCTCTTGGGCACCTAAAAAAGCGCCTGAAGAAGGAACCGATTCGGTTGATGTTGCCAAGCAAATAGCTGAATAAAATCGCTTTCTAACGTACCATTCTAGGTATGGCGGAGCTACCTACGGCGAAGAAAAAAACTTCGATGCATCCATTAATCGTATTTGTAGTGCTATTACTACTCATTGCGCCTTCTGCATTTATTCAAGGTAAGAATTTGCCCATGTGGTTACTTGGCACGATGATCATGATGGTCGTCATCACATTTGTTTGGTCAAAGCTAGCTCTTTGGAGTTTGCGAGTAACGCGTATCATTTCTTCGCCTGCAAAATACGGTGAGCCTTACGTTATCCGATACGAGGTGCAAAATACATCAAAATGGTTTACGGGTTTTAGTTTATGGATTGATGAGCAAACGGAAGATGCAACATGGCAAAATTGTTTCCGAAAATCGCGTGGTTGGATTATGGAGGTTGGCGCAGGAGAAACAGTACACGGTGAAGCATTCTTTTGGCCAACGCGCAGGGGAGAGGTAACATTCACACGAATTTGCATTACAACAAGTTTCCCGTTTGGAATTATTCGTTCAAATAAAGTAGTGCACCAAAAATCTACGGTACTTGTGCACCCTAAAGTCTTGAAGTTGCGTCCAGATATACTACAGTCGATCAATTCAAGTGAACCATATGGGCAACACAGCGGTCGCCATGGTCAAGGGGGAGATGATTATTGTGGCTTACGTGAGTTTGCCAGTGGCGATCGGCTTGGCGATATAGCGTGGAAGGTTTCTGCAAGAAGGGGTGAACTTGTTTGTGTGCAGCGGTCTCGACCCTCGCTTTCAAGGATACGAGTTATCCTTGATTTGACAACTCCAACAAAATTATTGCATTGCGACAAAGACGCTCGTTTATTAGAAGAGGATGCAATAGCACTTTGCGCTTCTTTGCTTGTGGAAGCGGTGCTACAAGAACAAGAAGTTGGGCTTACCATTCTTGGATTTCCATCGCTTGAAGATTCTGGAATGCAAAGTGGCAAGCGTCAACTAAATCGATTGTTTGCGTCGCTTTCTAGGATAGACCTTGACGCTAGCAGAGATCTAATGCGGATAGAGACGGCGACAAACAGGAAGAAAATTGGATTAGTTGTAATACGCCCCGATAGTGCATGGTCACATCATACTTCCCGTGACGTGAAATGCTTCTCTGGTACCCAACTTGCAGAGTTGCAGTCTAGAGTGCAGCGGAGTGAATCGGCATGAAGGTATTACGGTCATATAGAGCAATGCGGTTTGCGCTTGTGTTAAGTGCAATTCTTGCACAGTGCATAGCCCTTGGAAACGTTGCACTCCTCGTTGTTGCTGGAACACTCGCTTCTTTAAGTTGGGCTGTTACGGAAGGCCATCGCAAGAAATCCGTACCGCCTTGGGTTGCGAGATTATTGGTGCTTGCAGTATTTTTGTTCTCAGTTTTTGATGCGATTGGACCTGTCGATCGATTGCCTCTTATTCTTGGTCAATTTGTTGTTTGGCTTACGATTATTAAAATGTACGGTAAGCGAACTGTTGAGCATGAAGCTCAACTTCTTTTACTTAGTGTATTGCTTATGACGGTTGGTGCACTTTATGCTACGGGTTTTCTGTTTGGGTTATTGCTTATTGCATGGTCTGGCTTTGGCGCATGGGTTCTATTGTTGTACCAACTTCGCAGCGGCTTGGAAACATGCCAAGAAGAACGTCGCTTTGTAATTCCAGCAAAAAAACAACAACTGACTTTGCAGCCAGTTGTGGGGTCAAGTCCAAATAGAGTGTTTCGGAAAAATGCGATTGTATTTCTACTTCTTGGTCTCACAGGATCGATAGCCCTGTTCCTCGTTACGCCAAGGGAAGCGCTTGAAAGTATTCCAGAATCAATGATTGCAAGAGATAGTGGTCTTGAGCGAATTGCATTACGACCCGACAGAGATATTCTGCAAAGCACTCGGCAGGTTATGACGGTTTCGCTTGAAGATATTTTTGGCAATAGGGTGCATATGCCCAATGGATTGCGGCTACGCGGGAAAGTTCTTGATGCCTATTTAGGTAACGGAGTTTGGGAAGCGCATATGCAAATGAAATCAACTCTTGTTACATCCGCAACTGAAATGACACCATTGACACTATCGCAAAGCAATCGACCAACACTCTTGATGGATGTAGAAATGCAACAACCAGTTGCGAGAATTTACTCGTTATATAGACCAGTTGCAATCAAAACCGATCCTCCATCACGAATTGCGATTGATATGGTCAATGCAACAATGGGACTTGGCATTGGATCAAATCCCCTTAGAAAGTACCAAGTAGAAGTTGATTACGAAAAAGAAGTAACATCACCCTTTAAAACTAAACGTTACAGTTATACAAACGAAAATGTTCACGCACTTGCCCTGCAACTCTGCGCGGACGCAGGAGTGGATGTTGAAGATATTCCAACGAATCCAACTGCAAATGCCCAAGCAGCAAAAGCATTTGAGTACTATCTTCGCTCAGATGAGTTTACCTATGCGACTGATGGCTCGACGTTAACTATTGCTCAGAGAGCAGCGCTTGAATCGGATGATGACCCTGTCGCGACATTTTTGTTTACGAATAAAAGCGGCCATTGTGAATTCTTTGCAGCGGCGATGGTTGCCATGTGCGATACCATTTCACTACCTGCACGAATTGTGACAGGATTTTATGTTGACCGTTGGAACGATATGACAAATAAGTACATAGTTCTTGAACGAGACGCGCACGCATGGGTAGAAGTAGAGACTGATCCAATGGCTTGGGTTGCCTTCGACCCAACACCTTCTTCACTCGGTTCACCTACGCAACAGTTGGGTATGTCCATTGTTGAGCGGGTTGTGTATGCGTGGCAGCAATGGGAGATGGCGTGGACAACCAATGTTATTGGGTACGATGCGCTTGCCCAAGGGAAATTGCTAGAATACATGAATCCATATTGGCAGAAATACGGTTCTACATTGTCGGAATATTTGCGGGGTACCTATGCATGGACTGCGGGTGTATTGGGTGTTGGTAACCCTGGAAAACTGTGGGCGCAACTGATCGTTGTCTTGTTACTACTTGCTGGTTTTTTGGCGGCTTTTTTGCGTTTTCAGTTACGAAAAACAGCAACGTTGTTATCGCTTTCTTCAGCCATGCAGGAACAGATCCCGATTGCGAGCGTTGTGTTTTATGCAAAATTGCAGCGAGCACTTGCGAGGCAAGGATTTGTTCGACCAATATTTTTACCAGCAAAAGCATGGATTGCATCTTTAACCTTAGATAAAGAATCTGCAGAACTGGCAACCTCATTAACTGAGACGTACTACAAAATACGATTTGGCAGATACAAACCCAGTCGAAGCGAGCGGGCTGAACTTCTACAATCTGTGACTCAATTTGAACGGTTATTGCAGAAAGGTGACCTATGAACGACTGGCTACCAATGGATGAACAACAATCTGCCATTCAGATTAAGGAAATCATTACATTGCTCGGCGTAGATGCTAAGAGAATCGTCGATGTTGGCTGCGGTGATGGAAGGATTCTTGTTCCCCTAGCAGTTGCGGGGCATGAAGTCATAGGTATCGATGTAGATGCAGATGCAATAAGTGCTTGCGCACACAGGTGTGCCCAAACGGAACTCGATGCTACACTGCTAGATGGGAACTTGTTTGATTTGTTACCGCTGCCAGACCCAGTTGATGCGATTGTTTGTTGCGGACAAACGTTTATGCTTTTGCACGATGTGGACGAAGCCGTTTGCGCGTTGAATTTGTTTAGAGAATCACTTTGCAAAGGTGGCGTAGTCATTTTAGATGACATTCCCGGTGATTTATGGCCAGAAGTTGCGCAAGGGCGTTGGGCAATCGGCGCTAACGAAGAGGAGTCTTTGCAAATGGTTTGGTCGCACAACGACGCTGTGTTTGCAATTCGCAGCGGCGAGGAAGTGGATACAGATTCATGGGAATTGCGAGATGGTGACCAACAAGTACGGCTCTGGACGATGGGTGCGATGCGAATGGCTGCAAAACTAGCGGGCTTATCGGCACCAATTGTGCCGGTTACAGGGGCAATTCTGGTCATGCGGGCAGATTAAACCGTCAAACGCCACCTTTTTGTGTAGGTTCTTGTGTACGGTGATTCTGGAGACGATGGAGGTAATTCTTCAACCCTTTTACACGGAGATTTGATTTATGCCAGCACATCGCTCACGAACAACTGGATGGCGTCGTTGCCTTCAACAACTTGTTGACCATAAGGGATCACTGCAAGTTGCACTCGCGCCACACGGTCCAACTGGAAGTGATTTTATCTGGAGAGCAAAGTTAATATCGCTCAGTGATAATGAAATTCTGGTGGAAATGCCAACCGCCGCAGGCGAACCACTGCCGCTTCAGGAGGGGGTGTTGCTGCGTGGAATAATTGCGATTGGTCAAAACCGTTGGATGTTCAGGACGAAGTGCCTTGGAAGTATTGGTACAACATCCAATAACCGTGATGGCGTTGGGCTACGTTTACAAATGCCAACGTCAGTCGAGCGTTGCCAGCGCCGTAGAGATTATCGTATTTCAACGGATTCGCTTTCTTTACCAGAATTATCCGTTTGGCCGCTACTTAATCCAAAATCCGTCGTATTGCCTGAGCGAATGTGTCAGTTGCGTATTGAGCGACACCTAGAATGCGATTCGCAATCTGATAAGTTGGAGCAAAAACAAGTGATGCCAGATATTGGCCCTGCATTTCATGCGACGTTAGTAAACATTGGCGGAGGTGGTGTTGGGTTGCAAGTGCCAACGAACGAGGCGAGTGGATTGGGAAGGCATCGTTTGCACTGGCTTCGCCTTCCACTACCGGGATCCGATGCGCCACCATTATGCGTTACTACTAAGTTGATGCATTGGCACCTTGAAGCTGGAAATACAACCTATTTGGGCATGATGTTTGATTTCTCCTTCAACCCATCCCATAAGCGATTCGTGACACAACAAATCACACGTGTTGTTGCCATTCAACAGCGCGAACAACTCCAAGCCGCGTAAGTTTGACAGTCATTATGTAAGCGGAAACGCAGGCGACTTGAGTAGTGACTTGAGGATATAGGTCTTTACTTCAGACTCTTCAAGTTCTGCGATGGGGTCGGATTCTGCAACGATCCCGCAACCGGTGCTATACTTCATATTGCCATTAAAACTCGCAGGGTCTTGGGAGCCGGAAAAGAGGGCGGTGCGTATACCTACATTGAGCATAGAAGAGTTACCAAGGATTCCGATTGCACCGCAATAAGGACCTCGTGGAGAATTTTCAAGTTCTTCAATTATTTGCATTGCTCGAATTTTCGGAACACCAGTAATGGAACCCGCAGGAAATGTTGCCTCAAGCACATCGCACATCGTCGCGCCTTCGCGAAGTTTTCCTCGCACTTCACCAACACACTGCCAAACAGTAGGGTGTTTTTCAATGGACCTTGCATGACGAACGTCGATGCTCCCGAAGGAACAAATACGCCCTAAGTCATTTCGCATCAAGTCAACAATCATATGCAACTCAGCCGCGTCCTTGTCCGATTGCAGGAGTAACTCAGGTGCGTCTTGCTCAGGTCGCGTGCCTTTCATGGGTCTCGTTATTATCTCGCCCGTCTGCGCATTTACTTGTAAAAACAATTCTGGGCTCATTGAAAGTAAAAACCTACCCTCGTCTGGAAACTCGATCCAAGCGCCAAACCAACCGCCTTGATTTCCTAACATTGAAAGCGCTGCTCCCCGAATATTACCTTCAACGTTTGCAGTAAACCTTCGCGTGATGTTTGCTTGGAATATGTCGCCAGCGTGAATGTATTCAATTGCGCTCTTGACGGCGTTGGTAAACGAAGCATCACCATTCTCATCTATCAAAGGAGAACAAATGAAATCGGCTGATTCTTTTGGAACAACATGAGGAGCTTCAAGACCACCAATAGACCACCATGCATCGTTTTTTGCGTCATGCACAAGTGCTTTGTCACACCAAACAAGGTCAACCAACGGCCAGTCCTGTTTCGGCAAGGCTGCGATAGTAGGTTCAATTGCAAGCCCAAGTTCATACCCGAGATATCCAATCCAGTTCGGCAATAATGTTGTACCCGTGTTTTCCTGCATTCGCGATCGTAGTTTTTCCATTGCATCCGTTCCACGAAGAGAAAGCCGCTCTCCTGTAGCAGGTGCGATGATGGACCATCTTGACCATTTTGCATGCTTTCCGTTTCCTATGAGTGCAACAATTGGTTGCTCTTGCGTCCACGAAGCGGCGACTTGTGCAGGCGTTGCTTGAAGGTGTGGGAGTGGTTTTGCATTAGATGGGAGCATGGTACCTACGCAGTGTACTGGTCGAGTATAATGCGCGTTCTGAGCAATAAATACGGAGATACTGATGCCAGCAGCAACCGCTAAAAGAAAATCAAATATTCGCAGCAAAAAAATGACCTATTGCTGGGGTGCAACCAAAACAGAGGGCGATGCCACGCAAAAGGAATTACTTGGCGGAAAAGGCGCTAACCTTGCTGAAATGACGACAATTGGGTTGCCAGTTCCTCCCGGATTCACAATTCCAACCACGATGTGCGCAGCATATTATGACGAGGGTGGAAAAATGCCCAGAGGGCTCGACAAGGAAACCACCAAAGCAATCGGTCGGGTAGAACGAGAAACAGGCAAAAAGTTCGGCTCCAAAACAGACCCACTTCTTGTTTCGGTTCGCTCTGGTGCTGCGGTTTCGATGCCCGGCATGATGGACACTGTTTTGAATCTTGGTCTAACGGATGAGGCAGTTGAAGGCATGATTGCTTTAACGGGAAATGCTCGATTTGGTTGGGACGCATACCGACGCCTCATCAATATGTTTGGTGATGTTGTGATGGGCATGGAGCACGAAGACTTTGAACACGAGTTTATTATCGTGAAGAAAAAATATGGCGTAGTGCTCGACACGGAACTCTCTGCAGAGGGTCTTAAAGAAGTTTGCAAACGATACAAGAAAGTATATAAAAAACATGTAGGAAGCGACTTTCCACAAGATCCTTATACACAATTACTGCTTTCGATTGAAGCGGTTTTTAAATCATGGAACACACACCGAGCGAAAAGTTACCGTCAAATAAATGATATAGTTGGTCTGGAAGGCACTGCGGTAAATGTGCAAGCGATGGTTTTTGGAAACATGGGTACAGACTCCGGAACCGGCGTTGCTTTTACTCGGAATCCTTCGACGGGCGAAGATACCTTTTTCGGTGAATTTTTGATTGATGCGCAGGGCGAAGATGTTGTTGCGGGAATCCGTACACCAAAACCAGTTTCGCAGATGAAAAGATGGAACGACAAAATTTACAAAGAACTTCTTCAAAACAAAAAGATACTTGAAAAACATTATCGTGATATTCAAGATATTGAATTCACGATTGAACGGGGTAAACTTTGGATGTTGCAAACGCGCAGTGGCAAACGAACAGCTGCTGCTGCAGTAAAAATTGCAGTTGATATGGTAAAGAGTCGCCTCATTAAAAAAGATGAAGCACTGCTTAGGATTCCTGCGGGAGATCTTGTGCAACTTCTATTGCCAAGTTTTACGACAAAAAGCAAGTTGAAAGTAAAAACCTTAGCGAAAGGTTTGCCAGCTTCACCCGGCGCTTCAACTGGTTCGCTCGCTTTTACAGCTGAAGATGCAGTTGTACGTGCAGAGGCAGGTGAAGATGTCTTGCTTGTGCGAAAAGAAACCTCCCCAGAAGATATCGATGGTATGCATCACGCAGTGGGCATTCTGACTTCAACAGGCGGCATGACGAGTCACGCAGCAGTAGTTGCACGTGGTTGGGGTAAGTGTTGTGTTGCTGGAGTTTCCTCCCTTCACATTGATGCTAAGCGAAAAACTGTTTCCATCGACGGTATAAAATATGGCGAAAAAGATGTTCTTTCCATCGATGGTGGAACTGGTGAGGTGATGCTTGGTGCAGTGGAGCGACACGAACCAAAATTGAGCGGAGACTTTGAAACAATAATGCGTTGGGCAGATCAACGCAGACGCATGAATGTTCGCACGAATGCTGATTCTCCTGCAGATGCAAAGCGCGCACGTTCTTTTGGTGCTGAGGGGATTGGACTAACTAGAACAGAGCACATGTTCTTTGAAGGAGACCGGATTCTCGCAATGCGGCAGATGATTCTCGCTCAAACACGTGAAGCTCGCGTCGAAGCGCTTGACCGACTTATGCCGTACCAATGCGATGATTTTATTGGTATTTTTAAAGCAATGAAGGGGTTCCCAGTTACAGTTCGTTTGCTCGACCCACCGTTACATGAGTTTTTGCCCCACGACAATGCTGGGCAAAGAGAAGTAGCAGCAGCTCTTGGAGTGAAACTTACCCATGTTCGCCGGCGGGTAGAACAACTACATGAATTTAATCCTATGCTCGGGCACCGTGGGTGCAGGCTTGCTGTGACGTATCCAGAAATTCTTGTGATGCAAGTTACGGCAATCGTACAAGCAGTTATTGCTTGTAAGAAAAAACGTATTGATGCAAAACCTGAAATCATGATTCCACTCGTCGGAATGCGCGAAGAACTTGAACACCTACGTGCGTTGGCAGCCTCAACAATTAAAAGTGTTGTTAAGAAGGAACGCTACAAAGGTACGTTGCAAATTCCTATTGGTACGATGATTGAAATTCCTCGTGCTGCTATTGTTGCTGATGAAATTGCAGCATCTGCAGATTTTTTTAGTTTTGGCACGAACGACTTGACGCAGTTAACCTATGGCTTCAGTCGAGATGACATTAACTCTTTCTTACCCCATTACCTTGATGGTGGAATTCTCCAGAGAGATCCATTCCAAACAATTGACTTTGCTGGCGTTGGGAAATTAATTGAGATGGGTGTTCGTGGTGGCAGGCGAGTGAAGCCAGCATTGAAAATTGGTATTTGTGGCGAGCACGGCGGAGATCCAAAATCTGTTGAATTCTGTCACGGAGTTGGTCTAAATTACGTAAGTTGTTCGCCCTTTAGGGTTCCAACGGCAAGGCTAGCAGCAGCACAAGCAGCAATTAAGGACGACTAAGATTGTCATCGATCTTCAAAAAAATACTTGATGGCGAAATTCCATGCCACCGTGTGTACGAAGACGATCATGTTCTTGCATTTTTAGATGTTGCACCATTGAGCAGAGGACACACTCTTGTGATTCCAAAGCAAGTTGCGTCAAGCCTTCATGAACTTACTGAAGAAAGCGGAGCAGCACTTGGAAGTGCGCTTGTAAAAGTTTCAAATGCAATCGTAAAGGCAACCGGCGCGACCGACTATAACATCCTGCAAAACAACGGAAAAATTGCAGGTCAAGCAGTGTTTCATGTGCACTTTCACATCATTCCCAAATACGATGAAGGCGATGGGCTAGGGCTCATCTGGAATTCGAGTACGGTTTCCGATGGAGAAATACTAGCCAAAGAAATTCAACAAGCCCTCTGAATTGGAACCACAAAACGTTCTTCACCGTATCATGGTCATATGGTGGATGACGCAAATGTTACCCTTGATGAAAGCGATGGCGGCTTTGATCCAAACGCAGTTACGCATGACAGCGATGGCTCTGGTAAGGGTTGGCTAGATTCCAACGTTACACCAAAAACAGATGAATGGATTGGGCAGACTATTGGTCAATTTGAGATTATTCAAATTATTGGTACCGGTGGCATGGGGAATGTGTACGAAGCGAAGCAATCTCATCCACACAGATCTGTCGCTCTTAAAATAGTGAAATCTGCGGCAGCATCACCAGCAACTTTGCAGCGATTTGAGATGGAAAGCGAAATGCTCGCACGATTACAGCATCCAGGCATAGCGCAAGTGTACGACTCTGGGCATCAAATTCAGGGCGAAGCCTTACTGCCTTACTTTGCTATGGAGTACGTACCGGGTAGCAAGTCAATTACGGACTATTCTGAAGATGAAAAACTTACTCGAGAGCAACGACTAGAGTTGTTTCTTCTCGTATGTGATGCGGTGCAGTATGGACATGGTCGTGGCGTGATACATCGCGATTTAAAACCCTCCAACATTCTGATAACGAACTCATGCAGACCAAAAGTGATTGACTTTGGTGTTGCGTTGATGTCAGGTGGCGATGAAATAGAAAAAACGATTACCGTCGCTGGGCGCTTCGTTGGCACATTACAGTGGTCTAGCCCAGAACAGTGTGGTGATGACCCACACGATGTTGACGTTCGAACAGACGTTTATTCACTTGGCGTGGTTCTCTACCAATTGATGCTCGGTGCGTTGCCCTACTCACTCAAGGGTATTCCTCTTTTTAGAGCACCTGTCGTAGTACGTGAAACCATGCCGATTTCACCAAAGAGCATCGACCCGACAATCGAACCAGAGATAGGGCAAATCCTTGCAAAAGCACTCGCCAAAGAAAGGGACTCTAGATACGAATCGGTTGCAGCTCTAGGAACAGATGTTCGTCGCTTTTTAGGCAATCAACCTATTTTTGCAAAGCCACCTACAAGAATGCACCGACTTCGTTTGTATGCAAGACGGAACCAATTGAAATTCCGAGCAGCATTAGTCGTGTTTTTAGCTGTGATGTTGGGATTGACAGGTTTGATTTGGGGATACATTGAATCGGAATCGAGCCAAAAGAATATGCGTGAAGCATTGTCTATTGAAAAGAAAGCAAGAGAAGATGCACAGGAAATTGCATACATAGCTACGATTGGAACGGCACAAGCAGCAATCGCGAATGCTTCGTGGGGCATGGCAAGGCATCATCTTATTGGCACAGACCGCAAACAACGTGGTTGGGAGTGGCATTATTTGTTGGGCTTAGTAGACCAATCTTTGCGTACTTGGCTTATTGGTGATCATCCAACTGGTCTGGCAACTTCACCAAGTGGAGACCAATTTGCTGTTTCGTTTGATCGCCTGCGAGTTGCTTTGATTGATGAAAACAGGGACGTTTCAAGAGATTTGTTCTTGCCATCAAAAGTCACGTCAATGGATTTTTCGAACGATGGTAGTTTCTTATACCTTGGGATGTCTAGCGGACAAATCGCAATTTTTAATCTTGAGGAAAGCACGCGCCTTCTTATTAATGATTCGGATTCCTCAACTACCGCGATTGCAGCGGCATCGGATGGTCTGTTTGTTACAGGTCATACGGATGGTTCAATTGTAGTTTGGAACAACGATGGATCGCGAGTCAGGGAACTTGAAAGCGATAGTGGTATGGTGCTTTCTTTAGATTTCGACAATCTAAATAAATTTTTAGCAGCTGGCACTGTCGATGGCACCGTACAAGTCTGGAGAAACGAAGGCGTCGAGTTAGTGAACAGGATGTACGAGCACCGCGGTTCTCTCCACGCAGTACTCTTCCTTGAGGACGGCACTTTAGTCACAAGCGGTAGCGACGATTCTATATTGTTTTGGGATCGGTTCTTTACAACGAAAAAAGCGACAATCCGCCCTACGCATGGCGGTGTTCTAGGAATTGCACAAGCTGGAAATACGATTGCCTCGGTTGGTGAAGATGATGTTGTACGTATATGGAGTATTGAAGATTACTCGTTGATCGATTCATTGCGCGGACACGATGAAACAGTGTGGGCAATTGGTTCTTTAGAAGAAGAGCGATTTGTCAGTGTGGGTCGAGACGGAGCGCTGCGTTGGTGGAGCGCGTCATCTTCAATCCCGACTGCTTTAATGGTCTCTGGTACCTTTCCAGCCTCAGACATTGCCTTTGTTTGGAATGAGTCGCTTGTAGCCGTTTCAGAATTTAACTCTGGTGTGCAAGTAATAGACGTTGCAAGTGGCACGTATGAAACGATTCCATCTGAAATCGATCATGAACTTTCTTTTGTTAAATTCGTTCCAACAACATCTCTTGTGGTGACAGGTGATATTGAAGGGGATGTACGCCTGTGGGATATCGACCAACTGAAACAGCGAGAGTTACTTGGTAATTGTGGTGGCCAAATATCTGCGCTTGCGGTTTCGCGCTTTGGGAAATCAGTTGTTAGCGGAACGTTTAAGGGAGACGTTTGTGTATGGAATACACGGAAGTTGAAGCAAACGATGCATACGAAATTTGAAAACTCGATTGTTGTTGCTGTTTCCTTTGGTGCTAACGATAAAACAATTTTCGTTTCAACAAGCGGTGGCAAAATTATTGCGCTTGATGCTGAATCCGGAAGAGAGTTATGGAGGGGGGACAGTACAAGCGGGGATGTTGTAGCATTCGATTATGTGCATTCAAGGGGTGCTGTGTTAACTGCAACATCCAATTACAATGTGGAACTCTTAGATGCAACGACAGGGGAAGTATTAGAATCAGTTCAGGCTACTGGCAGTGCTTTGTGGGACATCGTTATTTTCCCAAACGGTAAACGATTTGCAACAGCACTCGCAGATGGCACCGTAGGCATTTGGGATCTAGAACGGTTTAGTTTAATCGCGTCCTTTCCCGCAAGTGAGTCTATTGAATGTATCGATGTTTCAAGTGATGGTCATCGACTCGCAATCGGTGGTGGAAATGCTACGATTCAACTTATGGATGGCATGTCTCGTGGTGCTAGATTGACGAACACAAACGAATGATACCTACTTCTTATATGAGAGATTTGTTACTTCGATGTATCGATGAAGATGGCGGACTTGGTGGTGACGTAACAACAAATTCGCTGGATATTCCTGATGCAAAAAGTTCCTTTTCAATTCACTTTCGAGGGAGTGGAACAATTGCTGGTCTTAATCCGATTGCTGAATGCATCGATGTTTTTGGTGCTGTTTCGATTTCGATTCTAAAGAACGACGGTGAAATTGCGAGTAACGAAAATATTGCATTAGTACGCGGAGGAACAAAAGATATTTTGTTTGCTGAAAGGACAATTCTAAATATTCTCGGGTACGCCTCTGGTATTGCTACGCGAACAAAATTATTTGTTGATGCAATTGCAGGAACAAACTGCAAGATTTGCGATACACGCAAGACAACGCCCGGACTACGGCTTCTTGACAAATATGCGGTTGTTTGTGGAGGCGGCACCTCTCATCGCTTGGGCTTGCACGATGCAGCGTTGTATAAGGATAATCATCTTGCAGGACTCAATGAATTGCAAAAGGAATTGTGCGTAGCAATTGCTTCTGCGAGAGCAGTTAGCCAATTGCAATTCGTCGAAGTAGAAGTAGACACTCTTGCGCAACTCAAACAAGTTTTGCAACTCCAAGTAGACATAGTATTGCTTGACAATATGTCTCCTGAATTACTACGAAAAGCAGTTGCAATCCGTGATGCGTCAGATTCGTCACCCCTGCTTGAAGCATCTGGTGGCGTGTCATTAGATTATGTGCGCAGCATCGCTGAAACAGGGGTTGACCGTATTTCGATCGGTGGCGTAACACACCAAGCCACTTGGATAGATGTAGGTTTGGATGCATTGGATGGGTAACCAGCGTATTCTTTTTCTTGAGGAAGTCTTGTCTACGCAAGATGCTGCAATTGAATATGACCTTCAAGCCGAGGATGCTTGTGTTTCTTTTCACCAGAGTGCAGGGCGGGGGCGTAGGGGTAACGAGTGGAATTCTAAAGGCGGTGTGGCGGTAACTGTTGTTTTACAAAATGCAACTCCGTATCTCCCGATCGCAGTTGCAGCAACACTCGCGGCGCAACTGAACAATCTCATCCCAGAACAGAACATTGGTATCAAGTGGCCAAATGATTTGTTCGTCGAGGGTAAAAAATTAGCTGGCATCCTCATCGAACAACGTGAGGACCGCTGGTTAGTTGGCGTTGGGCTCAACCTCTTTGCATCGCCACTTCCCACAGCATGCTTTCTCCAACAATTTGGAGCAGAGGTTGATTCTAAAGAGCACATTCCAATGTTGGTGGTTGGAAGTGTTCTTGATGCAGCACAACTCGATGAAAACACAGCAGTTAGCCAATGGCAAAAGCGAGACATCCTTGCCGGAACCACCCAATTCGTCCAGTCTGGCGACAATACTTTCGAGGGTCTCGTCCTCAATATTGATCCCTGCCACAATCTCCTTCTCCAAACAGCGCATGGAATCCTCGAACTCCCCGCAGCCACCTCAGCCATCATAAACGACCCAGCGGGTCGTTAATTTTCAATGGTTTTGATACCCTCGGATTAGTTTAGTATTGTTTGGTAGAATGTGGGGCTATGGAAGTGAAAGAGCCAGTTGAGATGCAGTGGAGGGTGCGCCCCGCAAAATTGCATAAAACAAAGGCGATTTGGGCGTCAATCTTTATTGTCGCGGTTGGCTTGGCGATCGCGTCATCGGGAATATTGCTCGGAATCGCTTTAGTGGGTGTACTCGTAGGTACGCAAGCAATATTTTTCTTTACAACGGCATACTCCATCGATGAGAAAGGGTTAGTTGCGAAGTTTCCACTTCGGAAGAAGCAATATTCTTGGGAGCAGGTCAGACGAGTGAAGTTTTTCAAAGAGGCGTGTATTCTGTTTACGCGGAAAAAACCTTCAAATTTGGATGGGTGGACTGGGATAACCGTGATGTACGGAGACAATAGAGACGAAGTCATTCGATCTATTAAATCACACCTTCTAGAGGGCACCGCTACATGAAAAAGGGTTGGTTTAAACATGCGTTTTACGTGGAAGGCGATGAACCAATTGAGCCGAATGAAACGCAAAAAAAAGCCCTAGACAAGCTCTGTAAGGGTATCATTCGCCGTGGATTAACAACGCCAGCCATCATTGGTGTTGAAATGGGTCGCCCACTCAATTTTTTGGGCTCCCAGACAATGCATTTTTTTTCTCCGCTCATTTCAGCGTTTGTCCCAACAAAAAGTTGGAGCGCAGTTGCGGAGTTTTTAGAACATCGCGGTTCGGTGGATTGGATCCGGAACCGCATTGAAGAGTTAGAAAACGAGTTGGACGACAAGTCCAATACGAACGAGAAACCTAAATTATGACAATCGATTTAGCAAACATTAATGTCATCCTCGCGACGGACTGCGGTAGTACGACTACCAAAGCTATTCTCATCGAAAAAGTTGACGGTGAGTACCGTCAAACCTATCGAGGCGAAGCGCCTACAACCGTTGAAAAACCATTTGCCAATGTGACCATCGGCGTAACGAACTCTGTAACCGAAGTTGGTGAGCTCGCAGGAAGGCAACTCACAAACGATGACGGAACAATCAAACAACCAGCCCAAGGCAACGATGGTTGCGACTTATATATCTCAACATCGAGTGCAGGTGGTGGTCTTCAAATGATGGTCGCGGGTGTGATTGCAGAAATGACCGCAGCATCTGCAAAACGCGCTGCTCTTGGTGCTGGCGCGATTGTGATGGACGTCATTTCGTCAAACGACAAGCGGCGTCCCCACGAACAAATTCAACGCATACGCGAACTCCGTCCTGATATGATTTTGATTTCAGGTGGAACAGACGGCGGCACTACGGAAAAAGTGGTGCAACTTGCCGAACTCATCGCGCCCGCAAAACCGCAACCACGTTTTGGTAGCGAATACGAAATGCCAATCATTTTCGCAGGCAACAAAATGGCTGCGGATGAAGTGGAATCAACGCTGCAAGAAGATTGGATTGACCTTGCAGTTGTAGAAAATCTTCGACCTAAACTTGAACAAGAAAACCTTGGACCTGCCCGCGATAAAATTCATG
>JACKQG010004329.1_pt1 | contig 16555 bp, 9 predicted proteins | sample 8237621 | NCBI WGS metagenome assembly JACKQG01 (sample SAMN15677084, study PRJNA649215) | marine metagenome | biome: marine; feature: Black Sea; material: saline water; isolation source: suspended particulate matter (SPM) from the Black Sea western gyre | collected 2013-06-09/2013-06-10 | depth...
GGGTCTACCACTTTCTAAAAGTGTAACTAGATGTCATATGATCATCAGGATGCATTAAAATAAATTTAGCCAATGAATAACCCAGAAACATATTTTCATAATTTTGAATCAATTGATCCGAAAAAAAAATCTATTCTTTTTATCGCTGGAGCTGGCATGGATCACCGATTGGTTAGAGCCATAAAACTATCTGACTCTGAATATAACAAGCCTTTAATTATCGATCTGCCTGGTCATGGTGATTCAATAGGATCCTCAGCTAATAGCATTGAATCCTACAGTCAGTTTTTGATTGATTCTTTAGAAGCATATGATCTTCAAGATCTAACTCTTTGTGGGCATAGCATGGGTGGATTAGTTGCCTTGGACATGGTCTTGCAGCAAAATTTTGAAGCTAAATCAATAATTCTGGTAAACAGTATATACCCTACAAGAGTTGCTGATGCGTTGCTTGGTAAAGCTAAAGCAGGCAATGGAGACGCCGCTAACTTTATTATTAAATACGGTCTTTACAGGAGACTTCTAGGAATAAGAAATGCTTTTTCTGAGGGAAAGGATCTTGTCATGCTTGATGATTTAGAAGCATGCAATAATTACCAATTGGATTTAAATAATCTAAAAAACCTAGGTATCCCTATTGCAATCATCCTTGGCGACAAAGACAGACTAGTTGATCTGAAGGCTGTAGATAACTTTACTGCTATGGTTCCAAGTAAAACCTATACAATGAATGAAGTGGGGCATTTCTCATTCCTTGAAGACCCTATCGAGTTAAGCAAATTAATTTCTGAGATTGTTTAAGAATTTAAGTCCAGACAAATAAAATCATTGGGATAGAAATCAGCACTATCACAAATTCTAATGGCAGGCCTAAGCGCCAGTAATCTCCAAACTTATATTTGCCCGGCGCCATCACTAATGTATTGCATTGGTGACCAATGGGAGAAAGGAATGCGCAACTGGCACCTACTGCGACGGCCATTAAGAATGGTTCAACTGGCTGTCCAACTTGCAACGCAAGATTAGCGGCAATAGGAGCCATGATAACGGCTGTTGCTGCATTATTGACGATGTCTGATACAAACATCGTGATAACAAGAATCATTAAAATCAACCACGGTAAATCCATACCGTGAGTTGATGAAGAAATAAAATTTGCTATGTTTAAAGAAATTCCGGATGTCTCAAGCGCTTGGCCTACAGGAATCATTGCTGCTAGCATGACCACTACAGGCCATTCAATATTTCTGTATAAGTTGCCATTGAGTACTTTGATAGATATAAAAGCTATCACACAAAGCAAGAAGGCAACCACTATATTCATTACGTTAAAGGCAGTTAAAGCGATAGCTACAGCAAAAAATATTAAACTTTTTAATAGCCGACTTCTGCTGGGAATAGTTTGCAAGTCTCTTTCCATCAGAGGCATTAGTCCTAAATGCTTGATTCTCTCTTTAACACCTTTATCATCTATAGTGCGAACTCCAAGCAGCAGAACGTCTCCCACCTTAAATGCTTCTTTCGCTAGTCGCGTTCTAAACTTTGCTCCTCGTCTCCATAGCCCAAGTAAAGCGAGATCATCTGAAGCAAGGCGCTTAAGAAACTCATGCTTGCGACCAATTAATCTAGAGCCTGCTGTGACCATCACTTCAACTTCAGCTAAATCTGACTCTTGAATTGTGTTTAAATTCTTAGCAATCTCAAACCCCAGTCTCTCCTGAATAGAAGCTATGTCATCTGGAGAAGTTTTGATAACTAATACTTGGCCTGGTTGAATTTTCTTAGCCATTGAAACTCTTGATACTCCATCTGTCTCATTAACCACTCCTAATACTTCTGTCTCTGGTCCAGAAATTTTCTTGATCTCTGAAAGTCTCATTCCAATCGCATTACTATCATCTCTAACTTTGACTTCAAACAAATAGTTTTTTAGATCAATTAAACGAGTTTCATCCCCATCATTTTCACGAACTTTAACAAACCTATAGCCAATCAAGGCAATAAACAGGATGCCAATAATACTTACTGCCAAACCAACAAACGAATAATCAAAAAAGTTAAAGGTAGCACCTGTATATTCTTGTCTGTATTGAGCAATAATGATATTTGGAGGAGTTCCAATAACAGTATTCATTCCACCTAAGATGCTGGCAAAAGCAAGCGGCATAAGAAACTTTGATGGATTCCAGCTCATTTTTTGACATACGGATAGGGTAATTGGAAGCAATAAAGCCATAGCACCAATATTATTCATAAAGGAAGATAAAAATGCAGCTATAACCATTATCAATATAAGGTATTGATTCTCATTTAAGGTAAATCTAGAAATTAGATTACCAGCCAAACTAACCATTCCTGCCTCTTGTAAGCCACGAGAAATTAAAAGCACTAAGGCTACAGTAACCACAGCAGGATGCCCAAATCCTGTAAATGCATCATTGGCTGGTACTATTCCAAGTAATACTAATGCAGCGAGACAAATTAAGGTTACAGCGTCGTAACGCCATTTACCCCAAATGAGCAGACCCATAAGAACAGCTAAAGTAGTTGCAAGAATAGTTTGATCAGACATGCTTACTATTTACCTTTTAATTGATTTCTTCAAAAGACCATCCTACCAAATAAATGCTTTATTTAATGATTAATATTATGGAGTTAAGTTTTTTCATATTAAAGACTCAAGTTATAATCTTTTTATGAAAAAAATTTTGGATACTTTAAATAAGTTTTTTGGAGCAGTGATTGCTATTAATATCTTGCATCAAATAGCTTCTAGTGCAGGCTATCTCGTTCTTGATCAACCGGTATTGAAAACGCTCTATTTTATTTCTATAGGTATATTTGGGATTGAATTGATCTTAAGGATCTTCGTTGAACGCAAACTATCTTTTTTACTTTCAATTGATGGGTTGGTCCTCATCAATCAAGTATTTTTTTCGATCTATGATTTAAGAATTCTTCGATTATTTAGACTCTTCGATATTTTTAGTCAATCAAGATTTTTATTGCCAACAAGCACTTTGATTAAAACAATTATTAAACAACGTCACGCTTTGCTTGGATCTCAGATCATGGTGATCTCTATTTTATTGGTTGTTTCAACATTTATATATTTCTTAGAATCCTCAGTTCAACCAGATGTTTTTGGCAGCATTCCATCTACGATGTGGTGGGGCATAGCGACCTTAACGACTGTAGGTTATGGTGATGTTGTGCCTATGACAGATCTTGGCAAGTTGTTAGCAAGCTTTACCATGTTAGTTGGTATAGGAATGTTTGCATTGCCTGCAGCTATTCTTGCCTCTGCATATTATGAAGAAATTCAGAAAAAGAATTTTTTAGTTAGCTTTGAGGCCATTGCTTCTGTTCCATTATTTCAAGAACTTCCTATTGGGGCAGTAGGTAAAATTAATGAAAAACTTCAAGTAATGTTAATCAGTGAGCATGAGACTATTTTTTCTAAAGGCGAGGAGGCTGATTCCATGTTTATCATTGAATATGGCAAAGTCAAAGTTGAAATTGATCAGCCTGTCTATTTGGTTGCTGGTGACTATTTTGGAGAAATGGGTTTGCTTGGCAATGCACCCCGCAATGCAACCATCACAGCAGCCGACGACACTAAGTTGCTTGAGTTAACAAAGGCGGACTTGGCAGAGCTCTCTGAAGAGCATCCCGGACTGTTTAAAGAATTAGAGCTAAGCGTCTCTAACAGAACCTCAGATTAATCATCGCCCTTGTCAGGCGCAGCTTGATGAGAGATATCTTTCTCTTTCAAACCCTCGGTTGAGTAGTCTGCAACATTTAAAGGGTCTGTATTTTCTACATAGACTGAAGTGGAAGGGTAGGCAAATTCGGAGCCATTATTTCTAACGATTTTAATCACTTCAAAAATTAGGTTTTGCTTAATTTTAGAAAAATCTGTTAAACCCACTGGGTCTGTGTAACATAGCACTCTCACGTCGATGGAGCTTGATGCTAGTTCTTCAGTTCTAGCAAAGGATTCTTGATCAGGATTATTTATAAATTCTTCAGAAGTGGTAATAAAGGTTGTAATTTCTTCACAAATTTTTGCCAATTGTTCTTGAGTAGTAGAGTAAATCAGATTTAATGACCAGCTAATTCTTCTATATTTCATGTTGCCATGATTGATCACTTTTACATCGGAAAGATCTTTGTTTGGAACTAGCATGGGGGATGTATCAAACATTCTGATAAGCGTTGATCTAAAACCTATGTCTTCAACCATGCCATGCAATGAGCCAGGCACTTCAATTCGATCTCCTGGTTGAAAACGATTTTCTCCAATGATCAATAATCCAGAAATAAGGTTTTTAAACAAATCTTGAGCACCAAGCGCAACAGCCACTGAGAATAAACCAAGACCAGCGACCAGTGGGCCTATTTGAATGCCAAAGATATCTAAAATAATACCAAGCCCAATGATCCATATAATTATTCTTGCAGCTCTCTCAAGCCACATGGTCATTGATTTCGTTAGTACTGCGCTTGAAGTAAACGCTTGAAAAATTGGAGCAATGCTATTGGCAAGAGCACTAAAAATAGTAAAAGCAATCATTGCTTTAACGAGATTAGTAGCGAAAGTATCTGCCATGCCTGAAAGGGGGAGATAGACAGCTATAAAATATAAAGCAACCGTCATTGGAATATACCCAAGAGGTTTTTTTAGTGATTCAAGCAGCACATCATCGATCTCAGAATCTGTATGGGCAGTGAGTTTTTCCATCCATTTAAGCACTCTGCCAACAAAAAAAGCTCTGAATATAGCCCCAGCTATAAATATGAGCATTGAGACTATAATCTCAGTGATGCCAATGCCAAGGAAACCTTCTTCCCAAACATTTCTAAAAATTTCTATAAATCCTTCCATAGTTAATTTAGGTTATATGAAAATACAGTGGAGATGGATTCATCTGTCTTCTCAGCCAACATAGGCGGATCTGAGTCATGAAAAGATGAATACTGCATCTTGATATTAACATTTTCATTTACTTTAAAATCTAAGGCTAAGATGATACTTGCTTTGTAGTCATTCTCAAAATCATCTAGGCTTGGTTGAAAATATATGGTTGGCTTGAAGTAAATATTATCTGCTACCTCAAATGAGTTATGTAGATAGAAGCCAAGTCTTTCTGTTGTTTTTGATGCTCCGGTAAGATCGGTTTCATCCTCGTTAAGTAAACCGGCGCCCAAGCGCGCTGAGTCTGATAGTTCATATCTCAGACCACCACCAAGAACAGATCTTTTTTTATAATTTCTGAAAGGGTTTTCACTGTATTGAGCAAATACTTCCCAGTTCACAGCTTCTTGACCAACCAAAATATATCTTGCATGCATAAAAGTTGATTCATCAATGGGCTTATCATTGGACTTTCTCTCGCTTTGTTGGAGGATGAGAAAAGATTCAGCTTCTTCCGAATTATTATCAAATCTTAATTGTGCCGAGTAAAAATCTCTATCTCTATTCCCTCTTGATGCATTGAAATTAGCACTAATATTGGTAAAAAACCCTATCTCACCTTCACGCCGTAAATCTTCGATATTCACAATGGCTTGACCCATCAAATTGATTGAGCTTACGCAGATAGCAAAAATTGATAGGGATCGAATTCTATTTATTTTTAGCAACATAGACTCCTTCCCAGTCAGACGCAGGGGGGCTTGCAATATATTCTTCAATTCTTGCTCTCATGTGCTTGTAGTATAGTTCAAGCTCGTTAGAGGAAGGTATTAATTCATCAATTAATAAATTAGCACCATCCCAGTTTTGACTTCTATATTTAACCAAGAAGGCTTCATGTTTTTTTAAGAATTCCTCTGTAAATTTCATCTCTGGTTTAAAACAGGTATAGATTGTTTCAGCAGAAGATTTGCCTTTGACTGCAATTTTGTCAATCTCAATGATCGTGAATTCAGAATCATCCATGTGAGTATTCTCACCCACGATCATGTGCAAACCATAATTGGATGATTGACTTTCAAGTCTAGATGCAAGGTTCACAGCATCGCCAAGAACGGTATAGTCAAAACGTTTGTCAGAACCCATGTTGCCAACAATGCAGTTTCCAGAGTTAATACCAATACCTATTTCAAGCTTAAAGTCTAAATTTCCCTCTGTCTGAGCATTGAATTCATCCAAAGCTTCATTCATTGAGTGGGCTGCCTTGATTGCTAGTTGGCGATGATCAGCTTGATCGGTGGGTGCATTCCAAAAAGCCATTATGCAGTCACCCATATATTTATCTATGGTTCCGCCGTGCTCTAAAATGGAGTTTGATAACACAGTAAGCAATTGATTAATCAGTTGAGTTAAAGCTTCCGGATCATCCTTGTATTGCTCAGAAATTTTGGTAAACCCCCTAATATCAGAAAATAAAAAGGTCATTTCTTTTCTTTCTCCACCCAGAACCAAGGATTCACTAGATTCCGCCAAACGATTAACCATTTCTGGGGAAAGATATTGTGCAAAGGCGCCTCTGACTCTGCTGCGCTCAAGTTCAGTGAATAAAAAATTGAAGAAAGTTACAGCCACATAAACACTTAAAGAAATGATCAATGGCGATATTGGATCAACCAAAAATAGCTTAGATTTAAAAAAATAATAACTTGTACCTATGATGCCTCCAGAACCAGCTATCAAAACACTCAATCCTCCAATTGGACCTAGAGCTTGAATGCTTAAAGTAATGAAAATAGCCAAAATCAGTCCAGCTAGAAATTCCGCACCAAACAGCCAGTCGGGTCTTTGTAAAAATTCATTTGAAAAGATTTGCTGAATAAACTGAGCAATGATTGTCACGCCGGGAATATTTTTCTCTGTGGGTGTGGATCTCAGATCGAGGAGGCCAGCAGCAGATGTTCCAACAAGCGCAACCTTGCCCTCAAAAAATTCAGGGGGTATTGCTCCCGAGATCACATCTCCCGCAGAGACTGTGGGAATATTTTTCGTAGGGGCAAAGTAAACCCATGCATTGCCTTCGGGGGTTGTTGGGATGGTGAGAGGGCCTAATTTAATGTTGTTGATACCTGTTTGAGCACCGTAGGCTTCCTCGCTCGAGGCATTGGATGACTTAATCTGAAAAGTGGAAGCTCCCACAGCCACTCTTGTCATTTCTAAGGCAAGGCTAGGCACCAATTGATCATCAATTCTTTCAAAAGTAGGTAATTGGCGAACAATTGCATCATTGTTACCGATGCTCATAGAACCAACCCCTGTGGCTGAGTCATCCAGTAGTTTGATATTGTTTTGTGCACCCAAATAATTTCTAATAAATTGCTTGGGATCATCACCTTGAGTTACCAAACCGTATTTGGCTTTATAAGGCTTAGTGTTATTTTTATTATTTAAAGCCTGACCCAGGACCACGGTTCCATGATTTAAAATAGCTTGAGCAAAAAGCTCATCATTGCTCGGCAGTTTTGATAGCTCTTTTTTTAATACTTCATTGAGAGGGTAACTGGAAATAAAATTTTGAGGATTGGTTCTGTCTGATTCCGCAAAAACTATATCAAATCCTAGCGCAGCAGCTGCATAAGCTTGATCCGTCAATTTTGCTAATTGATTTCTTGGCCATGGCCATTGCCCAATTTCGGCAAGGGATCGATCATCAATGTCGATGATTACAACAGGATCTTCAACATAAATCTCTCTTGGTAAAAGTCTTTGAAGAGTATCAAAAGAATAATTCTGTAAGTTGCTAAAAATTTGCAATGGGTTAAATATTGGTAGAAAACTTACCAAAATTGCAAAAATCAAAAGACCGTACCGAGTAAATTTTTTTAGATCTTTTTTCACGGGAATGTATTGCTTAAGAAATATAGTTAGCAACTTTTTTTAAATATTTTTTATTGGTCTCACTTGGCAGATTCATTAAATTAACTGAGTTCATCAAATCCGTATATACATGAATTGATTTTCTGCCTTTAAGTAACTCTCTTAGTGCATTCTGGTAAGTCCAAAAAATATAAGTTTGAGCCATCTTGAAGTGCCTTAGATTTTCTGCAGTCAGCTCAGGCTCTTCTTTATCAGCAATGGCATTTTGTAACAATTGACTAGTCATGGGTTGTGTTAAAACCCATGCATCATTAATGCTGCTGGGATTATCTATCAGCCAGTTAGCCATGCAGTCCCCTTTAAACAAATCAATGGCTACATACCAAGCATAGTAAACCTTAAAAAGATTAGATTTTTCTTTTTTTAATTGCTGCTCAAGTTTTTCAGCCACATCAACGACTATGTAAATCATTGTAGCGGCATGGATCTCATCCAGATTATTGAAGTATCTGTAAAAGGTCCCATAAGCTGTTTTTGCTTCTTTTGAAATGCTTGCCACAGAAATTTTTTGACCTTTATTAAGCAGATTTGAAACTGCTGTAATTAGCTTAGCTCTTGTTAACTCAGATTTTTTCATCAGATTATTATAACCTCTGACTCGTTAAGGTCTCCTTGATATTTAATAAAATGATAAATTATCACTTTTATGTTTAAATATGCGTCATATGAGCTTTTGTGTGAAGATTTACTCCGCTACTCCGCAATTTAGCTTTATCAACATGAAACTAAGAACATTCATTGCACTTTATTGTACTTTTTTGTGCATCTACTCATCTGCGCAAAATGTTCAGCCCGCCATATCAGATCCTGATGAGTTGGCTGCAGCAGAGCAACAAAAAGCAGAAGTTTTTAAGCAGCTATTCAAAGATCCAACCAATCTATCCTTGCTATTTAAATATGCCAATTTATCCATCTTGGTTGGAGATCTTGAGGGGGCTATTGGGGTTTTTGAGCAAATGCTTATTTATGACTCAGAGTTGCCCAGAATAAGATTGGAGCTAGGAGTTTTGTATTTTCGTTTAGGTGCTTTTGCATTAGCAAACAACTATCTAAAAAGCGTTAAAGAGTTTAATCCGCCGCCTGAAGTTGAGGCTAGGGTTGATCAATTTTTGGAAGCTATTGTTTCCGCAGAGGAGCCTATTCAATGGCAACAAAATCTTAGCATTGGATTTAAACTTACCACCAACGGAAATTCTGGAATCAACGCAGACTTCATTGAAATCGGAGATTTTTTATTGGAGGTAGACGAGGAAAGCAAAAGGCTAAGCGATAGATCAAGTTTATACAATTATTCTCTCAGCATTGATCAGGATCTTAATCATCCCAGAGGGGATAATGTTCAATACTTTTTTAGTTATGGTGCTGATCGATTCGATACTTTCAGCCAATTTGATATTCAAAGCAATTTATTGTCAGTTAGAAGAAATTTTAATTTGGATGAAAATTTTTTCTCTTTTTTTAATTTAGAAGATCCGGTTTTTAGTCCTAACATTAATCTTTTGCGGGTTGTTCTTAATCGAGAAGAAATTTTGCGCAGTGGTCGCATTTCATTAGATTATAGTGGCCAACTAGATGATGGTTCTTCCATGCTGTTTTCATATTATCGAGATGAAAAAATTTTTAAATCTGGTAGGCAAAAAAATGGTCGCATTAATGGTATCAGTTTTGGTCAGAGCTATGTATGGCCTGGCTCGCAAGCTTTATATGGTTACAAGATCATGCTTGAAAATTATCGGGCAAATGCTGGCTATGAGTTTTATGAAAATTATGGGATTGAATTTAGCTACTCTCAACCTCTATTGGATAATTGGCAATTTTCCTCTAAGTACAGCTATCAGGATAAATCCCATGATGAAGATTATCCACTTTTCGGTGCCAGACATGATCAAGGGGAAACCTTGAGGTTTAATTTACTCAAACCCATGGGTGCTTGTTGGTCATTGAATTTAGGCTTAATTTTCAATGACAGTCGAAGCACCATCAACATATATAAACGCAGAGCTAATAATTTCTCTGCACAAGTAAATTATCAGTGTTTTAAATAATCATGAAAGCTATTTATAAATTTTCATTTCTATTTTTGGTAGTTAGTTTCTTCACTAATCATGCTCTTACACAAGAGCAGATTGGGGTTGCATCTGCTGTGAATAAAAACACCACTGATTTAACCCTTGAGCAAGAGCGGAAACTCATTGATGCAGGCTACGAAATTATTCAAAATCACACGATTGAAACCGATGGCATCGGCAGGGCACAAATGCTCTTGTTGGATGGCACAGCATTTTCGGTTGGCCCTAATTCTAGCGTTGTTTTAGATAAATTTATTTACAACCCTGAAACTGCTGAGGGCTCTCTCGAGGTAACAGCTAGAGGAATATTGCGGATAGTCGGCGGTAAAGTTACCAAAAAACAACCTGCCTTAATTCGAACGAATTCTGCAACTGTAGGGATTAGAGGTGGTATTGGGATTGTGCAGACCAATGGCTCGCAAACCAATGCAACTTTCCTTTATGGCACCGAGATGACAGTTACGCCTAATTGTGTTGATCTGGATACTTTTGGCGATCAATGTTCCCCAGATTTTGCCACGACCGTCACAGAGCCAGGTTTTTCAGTCTCAGTAGAGGATGAAGACTCTGAGCCAAGTGAACCTGTCGCAGTCACAGAGGAAAGCTTGGATGCAATTCAGGAGGAGTTAGAAGCTCCTGAAGAAGCCCCCGAAGAGGAATCTGCTACTGAAGAAACTCCTGCTGAGGAGACTCAAGAGGAAGAAGCCGCTTCAAGCGAAGAAACTCCTGCTGAGGAGACACCTGCCGAGGAGACTGCCCCTGAATCAGCAGAAACTGAAGCTGAAGCACCAGCAGAGATTGAAGCTGAAGTAGCAAGCGATGATGCTGGTGACTCAACTGATATTGAGGTTGACGAAGGCTTGCTTGATTCCTCAGGTGTATCAGATGTATCTTCAGACGTAGCTCCAGAAGAGCTGGGCACAGCTGATGAATTTGAAGTTGCCATTGAGCTTGAAACAGTAGAGGCCGATGATGCGAATGAGGATCCAACCGGCGATGTGGCAGAGGAAGTGGCTGCAACCACTCAAGAGACTGCTGTTGAGGTTGCTCCTATTTTCCAAGTAAGCGCTGGTGAGTCCATTGAGTCTATAAGTGAAAACGTGGTCAATGAAACACTCACTCCTCTAGTTTTTATCAATCCAGGAGAATTAGGTTATTCAATTACTATCTCTGGAGAAGATGCTGATTTGGTTGAGTTTGATGAGGAGACTTCATCGATAAATCTGATCAGTGCGCTTGATTATGAGACTCAAACTAAGCTTTCATTCACAGTAACCATTGAATCTGAAAATGCTGATGTCTCTGAGATAGAGGTGCTTTTAGATGTAACGAATATCGATGAACCCATTGAATTAACCTCAACTTTGCTTGCTGATTCTTTTGCTGAAAACATTGATTTGCAATCAGCTATTTTAGAAAGTATAGCCATAGATCCTGAAGGGGGAGATATCTCATTTACTTTGTCGGGAGAGGGTAGTGAAAACTTCAGCGTGGATGCAAATGGCAATATTTCACTTCAAACTGAATTAGATTATGAGACCACCACCAGTTATGCCCTGATACTCACTGCCAGCGATGGAGTGAATGATACCGTCTTTGAAATTAGTTTTAGTGTTATTGATATTGATGAACCTGCAATCTTAACTGCCAGCACCTCCGCCACTAGTTTTGCTGAAGATAGCCTCACCGGTATCAATATAGCTTCAGCCTCAGCAACAGATCCAGAAGGTCAAACCGTTACCTTTAGTCTTTCAGGCACAGGTAGTGAAAACTTCAGCGTAGATAATTCAGGCAATATCTCATTGGTTAATTCGTTGGATTATGAAACTGCAACAAGTTATACCTTAGCTTTAAATGCATCCGATGGTGTTAATACCACTACATCAGAATTAATCATTACGGTTGATGATGTCAATGAAGCCCCAAGTCTTTCGAACTCATTGGCTGCATCATCCTTTGCTGAGAATGTCTCAACCGGAACCACTATCGCAACAGCCTCAGCCTCTGATCCAGAATCTCAAGCCATTACTTATTCCTTAAGCGGAACTGGCAGTGAGTATTTTGCAGTTGATGATTCGGGGAACGTAACTTTAATAGCTGGCTTGGATTACGAGACAGCAAGTTCTTACAGTTTAACGTTGAGTGCTTCTGATGGAGTTAACACCACAATTAATACTATTATTATCAGCATTAGTGATGTGAACGAAGCCCCAAGTCTTTCAAGCTCATTGGCAGCATCTTCATTTGCAGAAAATACTGCTACTGGCACTACGATTGCTACTTCCTCTGCTGCGGATCCTGAATCACAAACTATTACTTATTCCTTAAGTGGAACTGGCAGTGAAAACTTTGCTGTTGATAGCTCAGGAAATATTACTTTAGCCAGCTCTTTAGATTATGAAACCACAACTTCATATTCATTGACTCTAACGGCAAGTGATGGAACTAACTTTGCCTCTGAAACCATTAATATTAGCGTTGCTGATGTGGTTGAGCTTTCTATCGCTTTGGCTAGTTCTTCAATCAGTCTAAGCGAGACAGCTGCTTCAGGAACAAGCGTAACCACCACAACCACCACCACCGATGGCAGTAGCAGTGTGAGTTATTCACTTTCTGGCACCGGCAGCGATAACTTTACTGTTTCTTCAGATGGAACCATTACCACAGCAGCAAGCTTGGATTATGAGACAACCTCCTCTTATTCATTAACGCTTACGGCAACTGATGGCACTAACACAGTCACTAAAGATCTGACGGTAACTATTACTGATATGAATTTATCATTAAGCGCTAGCTTGGCATCCGCTGCTCAGAGTGAAGGCATTTCAACGGGCACCTCCATAGTAACTTCTTCAAGTTCTAATGCTGAAGGCACCGTGACTTACTCTCTAACTGATGCCGATAACAAGTTTTCGATTGACAGTTCAACCGGTGAAGTCACCTTGGCCAACGCTTTAGATTATGAAACAAAGACCTCGCATGAATTTACCATCACCGCGACCGATGGGGTGACCACTACCTCTGAAACTTTTACTTTAAGCGTTTCAGATTTAAAAATTAATACCTTGGCCGTAACTCTGGCAAACAGCGGTGCTGCTTTGGCAGAATCTTCCAGTTCAGGGACTACTGTTGGTAGCTCAAGCATCACCAACCCAGAGAGCGAAACCGTCTCTTACGCACTGAGTGGAACCGGCAGCAGTAATTTTGCCGTTGACAGCTCGGGTAATGTCACCACCAATGCAACCTTGGATTTTGAGACAGCTAAAAGTTACAGCTTAACTTTGACTGCCACTGCAGGAGGCAACACTAGCACCGATGCCTTTACGGTTAATGTGGGTAACGTTGAAGAGCTGGAGTCTGCTGTTTTGCGTTATTCTGCTGACTACAACTCAGCCTCAAGAAGTGGTTTTAGTGCCACGGCTACTCGGGGTCCTTCTGGATCAAACCTCGCTGCCTACACTTTAGAGCAAGTTGGCACCACCAATTCAACTGCCATTACTTCAGTGGACGATACGTCTAATAACTATGTGCCGGTGGAAATAAACTCTGGAACCGCATTGAATTGGCGATATTATTTCCCCATTGATACCTCAGGCAATGGCCAATTTGCATTTGCACCAAATTCTTCTGCACTCGATGGCAAGTATTACAGCCCTATAGGCACGGCAGTCACCACCACCATAGCCAATGCAGACTTCCTGACTGGAGGACGACTAGAAAGCGCTGAATATTGGTTCATGACCACCGACAAGGCAGCTGCTGATATCAGTTACCAATCTTCAACCGGACAACGCACTTATGGGGTTATTGGTGGTTCTAGCGCTTTCTACTATGGATACTCAGGTCTAGGAGCCCCGGGTAGTACATGGCAAACTGCTATCACCGGAGCAGGTTATACATTTAAAAGTTGCTTCAATGTAAATTTATCTACTTGCTTAAGTAACGCGAGTATTGATATAGATGATGTAGGTATTATTGCTGTTAACAGTTTGGGTACATACACTTTTGGTTATTCAAATAGTGATTTAGCAGATTGGATTGAGGGTGGAGGCAATTTTTTCCACACCATGTGGGAGCACAGCGGCGGATGTTGTTCATCTACTCAGAATATGGCTCAAGCCCAAGGTATTTTTAGCGAGCTTGGATGGAGTGGTTTGAGTGGAGCATCTGGCTCTAGCGAAACTAATATAACTATAACGCAATCAATCCTTGATGGTATCACCAACAATGGAGGGACTTTAGATTACAGTGGTATTTTAAACGATGTATGGAATCCAGCTACCACTGGAGATATGAACATCCCCTCGGTTTGTAATTCATTGGCTAATAATGCCCTTATGATTTGTGATCCAGGCAGAACAGGTTCGACAGGTGCTGTTATGGGAGTTGCAGATACCAATGCTTTTTCTACCCATGTAGCTAGTGATAACTTTTCAATCATGCAATGGTTTGCGGGTCTAAATAGTGGTGGCTCTGCAACCACATCCACCTACAACCTCTATGAGGATCAAGTCACCTTAGCAGGAGAAGTTTATAAGGATGCTAACTTTGTATCCTTTACCAATGGCAATAAAAGAGTCATTGCCATGGTAGTCATCCCAATTGAAAACTTTACCGCCAGTGGCACTAGCAACGATTATTTTTACCCCAATTTTATCCCAACAACGCTTTGGTCTTATGGCGATGTTGGACACGATTATTGCCTAGGGGTAGGTTATAATGCCTCGGCATGTAATACCTATGATAACTACTATGATTTTCATTCCATCGCTCTTGATACGACTAGCCACATTGATACCTCAAGATTAAATGGGACCGACATAAATCAGTTGCCTGAAGGTCAATCCATGTGGTGGCAAGTTCTCAATCCAAGTGGCGTCGGGGTTGGCCTTTGGGCACAAATTTCTTTGAAAGATTCCTATGATGGTGCCTCAGGCAGTACCACTCGAGATGATCAAGAAAGTCTATTGAATGTGGTGATATCTAACGTGGATTATCGAAAAAATGATACCACTCGATACTCAGCAGGAGATACTGGTTTGGGCATGGATGGTTATCACTACTGGTCCTATCAGGGTGCAACCAATGCAGATAACGACGGTCTGGGTATTAACTATGGTACTTCTCCAATTGAGTGTGCAACCTCCAATGATAGCGGCTGCTTTTGGGGTGATAGCTCTAATCAACCTGGCGGCGCCATGATTACATCCTCTGATCCTTACAAGTCAGGCAGTATGACTTTGGGGGTTAATTACAACTCTAACAATGATACCTTCAGCACTGGCTCCTTTAATGTTTCTGCTGTGGTGCAAGATGTTAAACCTTCAAGTTCATCTTATGCAGATTATGCAAGCTTAAGTGATTTTAGATCTTCAGATCTTTATTCATCGAGTGCCACGGGTTACAGCGGATTTTTCAGCGGCATTTTAGAATTTGATGTCAGTGGCACAGGTAACTCTCAGCTTTCATCGATTCGCTCAAGCAGCACGCTTGCAACCTTTACGTTTGATACGACCAACGATGATGTTCAGGTAGTTGCACCTATGACCATCAGTGCAGCTCCATCCAATAACTATACGTCTAATTGGAGTACGGTGGATACTGGCTCTATGACTTTAAAGTTTGGTGATGCCACCAACGATGAGGCAAAATCAGCTTACATTTCAAGTGAAGTCTTTGCAGCTGAGATTCAAGACGATGGCGCGCAAATTGATGGCACTTCAGGTGGCTCCAATAACTTAGCCGGAGTGATGGTCTCCTATAACACCTTAGATAAAGAAGACACCGATTTATTCCACACCGGCGGCAATGATTCGATGCCAGATACCGCTTATTCAACTTGGGGTTTTTGGGCCATGAGCGCGGTTGATGTCTCACCTAATTCTGGAACCCAAAATGCTTCGGTGCATTTGGGGACCTGGGTTGGCGGAGAAGTTGTTGATCAAAGCGAAATTCCAACCTCAGGCTCAGCTTCAATGAGTGGGGCAGCGGTGATGAATGTGGCCTATCGCTATAATCAAACGGGCACCAACTATGATGTGCATAAATACACCACCACGGCCGATGTGGCAGCCACGTTTAATTGGGGCGGCAGCGGTTACTCTGGCTCTTTAGCCTTTACTAATTTTGATGATAAAAATCCTATTGTTGATAATGCAGGTTTTGCTTCCTTCTCGGTCGCAATCACTGGTACCGATAATACCTACACGGGTAATTCAACCGACAGCTTAGCTAATTCCTGGTTGGGTGGGGCGTCTGTGGCTGGAGCCTTATATGGCGATTCATCGCCCGATGAGAGTGGCGGCAGGGTGAATGTAAACTTGTATAAATCAGGTGACACTGGCACGGCTGGAGCCAATGATTTTTATTTTGCTGAGGGGATTTATCTTGTTGATTAAATTGTTTGGTTGTAAAAAAGCAACATATCTTTATTATTAGGAGCTGACATGAATACGTTTGTAGATTTTTTTCTAAAAGTTAGAAACAGCAAAGCTTTTAGCGGCATTGTGATTGCTGTGATTGTGGCATCTGCTGTTTATGCAGGTGTTAGCTCTTATGACATATCGCCTGAGTACACGGTTTACTTAGATCTATTCGATTATGCCATCACCTTATTTTTCTTGATTGAGATCAT
>JACKQG010004330.1_pt1 | contig 16548 bp, 17 predicted proteins | sample 8237621 | NCBI WGS metagenome assembly JACKQG01 (sample SAMN15677084, study PRJNA649215) | marine metagenome | biome: marine; feature: Black Sea; material: saline water; isolation source: suspended particulate matter (SPM) from the Black Sea western gyre | collected 2013-06-09/2013-06-10 | depth...
GTGCGAAGCATCAACGCCAAGTGACTGCTGCTATTAAACGCGCACGCGATATTGCGTTTTTGCCTTTTACAAAAGCTTGAAAGTCAACCACCCCTCCTGAAACCTCCCCTCAAAGAGGTCAGAGGGAATCCTTGCGACAAAGGTTGAAAAAGGAATTATTTTTTTCCCAGTCCCCCTTAGTAAAGGGGGTAGGGGGTTGTTATGAGAAAGGAATAGAAGGTCGAAGATTCCAACCTTTTATTCTTTTCCTACGCTTAAAGTTTTGGAAAGGAAATAGCTACTATGGAAATCATCTTAACCGAAAATGTCTCCGGTCTTGGTAGAGAAGGCGATGTTGTCAAAGTCTCCGATGGCTATGCTCGGAATTTTTTAATTCCTAAGCAACTTGCACTGGAAGCAACAGAGAAAAATCATCGTCTTTTGGAACATACAAAACATCAAAAGGTTAATCAAGAGGCGAGGCAGATAAAAGAAGCAGAAAAGCTGGCTTCAGAACTTGTAAATCTTTCCTGTACTATTCCTATGCGTGCGGGAGAAACTGATAGACTTTTTGGTTCTGTCACAGCTATGGATATTGCTTCAGCGCTAAAGGAACAAGGATTTGAGGTAGATAGAAGAAAGATAGAGTTGGACGAGCCCATTAAAGAATTAGGCGCATTTACAGTACCAATAAGAATCCATGCTGATGTTGTCGCTAACATAAGGGTATTGGTTATTAGGGAAGAGAATTAAAATGGTACCTCAATATTCTAATCCGATTTATGATGAAGAGGCTGAACGAGCAATACTGGGAGCTATGCTGGAGGATAATTTAGTTATCCCGAAAGTGATGGCAATCCTCGGTAATGACTGCGAAGTTTTCTATAAAATTCCGCACCAATTGATATATTCTGCAATTTTATCGGTGTATGAAGAAGAGGGCGTTGGAGATGTTATAATAGTGGGTGAAGAACTCCAGCGAGACAATGGGCTAAATCGGATTGGTGGCAGCGTTTATCTTTTAGAACTTGTCAATAGTGTTCCAACTTCGGAAAATGCAGAATATTATGCTGAAATTGTCAAAGAAAAAGCGTTACGCCGCAGGTTAATCCGCACGGGGAAAGAAATTGCCGCTTCTGCCAATAAAGAGGAACATAATATTGATGATATTCTTGATAAGGCGGAGCAGTTAATCTTTGATATTGGTCACTCAGAAGAGAAGCGGGGATTTGTTCACATCCGCCAGATAGTTAAAGATAGCCTGAAAGAAATTGAGGAAAGCTTTCACAATAAAGGAAACTTGGCGGGAGTTCCGACGGGGTTTGTTGATTTCGACATACTGACCATGGGACTCCAACCCTCCGATTTTATTATCATTGCGGGGCGCCCTTCTGCGGGCAAAAGTGTTTTAGCTCATAACATCGCACAGTATATTGGGGGACAAGAACAAAGACCAGTTGCAATCTTTAGTTTAGAGATGCCGAAAGAGCATGTTTGCTTGCGGATGCTATCGTCGGAAACACGAATAGAGTTTCATAAATTGAGAATGGGGAAGTTTTCTCAGGATGATTGGCGGGCGATTACCAATGCCGCGACTATCTTAGGACATGCCCCTATTTTTATTAACGATGCCCCCGGCATCAGTGTAATGGAGATGCGTGCTGAAGCCCGCCGCTTAAAAGCAGAACATGAAGATTTGGCGCTTATCATAATAGACTATCTACAGATAATGGGGGGTAAAAATACCGAACGATACGAAAGTTCTTATGAAAGAGTTACGGAGATTTCCAAATCTCTTAAATCATTGGCAAGAGAGCTAAATGTTCCAGTCTTAGCACTGTCCCAACTTAGTAGGTCTATAGAAAGACGCGGTGACCCACGCCCTATGCTCTCTGACCTGCGTGAATGTTTGACGGGTGATGCTCAGGTTGTGAAAGCAGACACAGGTGAGTTTCTGACAATGGCTGAACTGGCCCAGTTAGCGCAACCAGTGCCTGTATTTGCCTTGAATCAGTCATATAACTTTGAACGTGTGTTGATGGAACGGGTATTCCAAACCGGAGTTAAGCCGGTTTTAAAACTTACGACGCGTTGTGGGCATAGTATTAGGGCAAGCAAAGAACATCCATTCCTCACGATTTCGGGCTGGAAGCGACTGGAACAACTTAAAAAAGGGGATTGCATAGGGACTTCGGATTTTGGATTTCGGATTTCGGAATGTAAAAAACAATTCCGCATTCCGCATTCCGCATTCCGAATTCCGCTATATTGGGACGAAATTGAAAACATTAAACCAGATGGGGAAGAAATGGTTTATGATGGTACCGTTCCTAAATGCCATAACTTTGTTGCTAATGATTTTATCGTTCACAACTCCGGAGCTTTGGAGCAAGATGCTGATTTAGTCGCATTTATTCATAGGGAGGATTACTATGATGACAATGCGCAAGAAGGTCTAACGGAGCTTATCATAAAGAAACAGCGAAATGGCCCGCAAGGGGCGATTAACCTTAAATTTATAAAAACTCAGATGCGTTTCGAAACATACGGGTAGGAAGCAGAATTCTATATTAATAACGGTGGCGCAGATTTCAACGCCGGTTTCTAACCTGCGCCACTTAGCATAATTTCAGAAGGCGACGAACAGCTTCGTCGCCTTCTGTGCATCAAAAGTTGTATTAAAAAGTTGATGGTCGAGTTTTATAAAAGTTTAAGTAATTATGCAATTTCGCGGTAAGACGAAGGCGTGGTTTCAATGGTTTCGATATGTTGGTTTCGATATGTTCCCACTCAACCAGGCACCGCAAGTTACTCAACCTAAACGTTGCTTCTTGCTGTTTTGGAGGGCGAAAATAACATTTGGAATTATCGAATATAATTCGGCGTACCTTAATTGACATTGCATTGCGTCGGCAACGTCCTGGGACTGGTAGTGTTCGAAAATTCTTGACAAAAAGGACAACAAGGATGATTTGGCCAGACCTCACAGCAATACTGAGGCCGATTCCCTGGTCGGTAGTAGGAGCGGTAGCAACGCGGCTCTACATGCCAGAACGGATGACACAGGATTTGGACATTATTGTTCACGTCAATGACAGACAAGAAATATCTCGGAAATTTAAAGCGGCAGGATTTATTTATCAAGGAGAATTGAATATCGGTGGCACGTCATGGATGACACCGAACAATGAGATTATAGACGTGCTAGAAGGCAAGGAAACATGGTTGTCTTCCGCGCTATCAGAAGCTCAGACAAACCGGGATGCGCAAGGGTTGCCAATTCTGCCATTTCCGTATCTTGCGTTGATGAAATTTCAGTCGGGGCGTACACTGGATTTAGGTGATATTACTCGGATGCTGGGGCAGGGAAACACATCGCAGCTAAATGCAACCAGAGCGTTATTTGCCAAATATCATCCTCAAGATATAGAGGATTTAGAAAGTTTAATTGTATTAGGACAGATGGAAATGCAGCAGACGACATGAAACATAAAACGTGAGGAATGTGATACCACTGATTAAATAGACAGACGCGGACAACTAAAGTCCTGTCCGCGTTCGTCCATAAGGTTTCGATACGGGGCTTCGCCCTACTCAACCCAAGGGTCGGTGGTATCTCCAGAAGGAAAAGAAGGATGGCAAACTTTAGCGAAACGGTTGAGAGTCCGTTGATGATTTCAATCAAAGATGTCTGGAAAAGTTTCGACGATAATTTGGTGTTACGTGGCGTAGATTTAGATGTGCGGCGCGGTGATACGATGGTCGTTATGGGGCGAAGCGGCTGCGGAAAAAGTGTGCTTCTTAAATTGATAGTAGGACTGATGAAGCCTGATTCCGGGGAAGTCTGGGTTGATAGCAAAGAGATTACAAAACTGAAGGAAAAAGACATCAATAAAGTGCGCCAAAATATCGGTATGCTTTTTCAATCAGCAGCGTTGTTTGATTCCATGAGTGTCTTTGAAAATGTTGCATTTATGTTGCTTCAACACACTAAGCTAAGTAAACAAAAGATAAAAGAGATTGTCGCAGAAAAACTCGAATTGGTCGAACTTCCTGGGACAGAAGAGTTGAAACCCGCAGAATTAAGTGGTGGGATGCGCAAACGCGTGGGATTGGCGCGTGCGCTTGCTATCAATCCAGATATCGTTTTGTATGACGAACCAACCACAGGATTAGACCCTATCACAGCAGAGGAAATCAATATACTCATTAAAAACTTAAGCACTAAATTAAAAATTACATCTATTGCTGTGACCCACGATATGAAAAGCGCTTTTATAATAGCCACCCGGATGTCGATGATGCATCATGGAAAAGTTATTGCAACTGGCACGCCAGAGGAGATGAAAAAGAACGATAAGCCAATTGTACAGCAATTTATATCAGGCACACCGGAGAGGTAAAATGGCAAGAAGGCAAGTCAGTTTTGAGGTGATAAATGGTTTTCAAAAGTATTGAATTCAAGGTTGGGTTGTTAGTGTTAGCTTCCGCCGCCGTATTAGTCGTCTTGCTAATGAGCGCCAGCAATTGGCCGTTGAGCGCTGGCAAGGAATTGAGATTTCATTTTGATTTTGTCAACGATATTCAGGTAGGAGCTCCTGTTCATCTAGCAGGAGTTAGAATTGGCAAAGTAACCAAAGTCGCTTTACTGGGAAGTGAAGATTATAAATCGGATGACGCCCATCCTGAAACCCCTCATGCTGTCGAAATCAAAGCCCGAATTAATCCTCGAATTATCCTGAGAAAAGGCAGCAAAGTCACTATCTCAACTATCGGATTTGTCGGCGAATCGTATCTGGAAATTACAAATGGTCCCTTTGGGCAACAGGAATTAGCGGCTGATGAGCCGATAGCTGCTGATAATCCAATCAGCATCGCAGATTTGCTTGAAAAAGTCCAGGTAACTGTCGATATCGCCATGAAAACCGTTAAATTAGCACAAGCAACCGTTGCCGATAGTCAAGATGACCTAAAAACAGGTATAGCTGATTTGAAACAGTTCATCAACCAAACGTCTCAATCCACCGAAAAAACGTTGGAGAACGCAAATGAATTGTTGGTGACTTTAAATCAAATCGCATCAAAAAATGGCAAACAGTTAGACCATTCTTTGGTTGCTTTCAATCGGATTCTCAACCAAGTTGAGACAGATTCTGGAAACATAAGCAAACGGATAGAAGAAATGACTCAAGAGTTGTCTTTTTTCTTTGAAAAAAATGCAGGCAATGTTGACAAGATTATTGCCGATGCGACGGATTTATCCACTCAATTAAAAAGTGTCACTCAAAAGTTAAATACCGATATCCCCGAATTGAAAGAAGAGTTCTCGAACTTATTAGATCGAACGCAACAAGCCGTAGATACTGAAACACCGAAGCTGGATAAATTACTGGAGGAACTTACGGAAGTTGCTTCCGCTATGGAGAAAACAGCCGAAAAAATAAATCAAATTGCAGACCGCTTTCAAGATAGCGAGGGGACGGTAGCGAAATTGATTGATGACCCTGACTGGTTCGACCAGATGCGTCAAACACTGGATAGCGCACAAAAAACGATGGCTGAAATAAGTTCTCTTTCGCGCAAGATAGATGAAAAAACTGATACTTTGAAAGTGCCACATTTATCCTATGATTACGAATTTCGTTATCGCAGTTTATCCGAAACTTTCCGCAACGAATTTGCGCTAAAGCTATTATCGTCGAAAAATCGATTGTATCGCATGGGTTTATCTGTACAGGAAGAAGATATAAATTACGAACTACAATTTGGACAGCGTTTGGGAAACTTCACTGCAAGGGCAGGTTTCATTCGTTCAAAAGTCGGATTGGGATTTGACTACTGGTTGTTGTCTCAACGTCTGGGTTTGACATTGGAAGGCATTAACATCACCACCCAAAAACCCGAAATGAATCTCGAAGCCTTGCTGAGATTTTCATCTAATTGGAGTATTGTCATTGGGGCTGAGTATATCATCTTGGAGCCTTCAGATTTTGCGGACGGAGATTTTGGTTTCAATGCAGGGATTCTGGCGGTGTATTAAAAAGACTAAGGGAAGTTGAATTCGATGGAAGCTACGAAAGCTATCAAGTGGAAAGTAACGAATATACTAAATAAACGAGAACTTGCTATGAATGTAGGTCGTAAAAACGGCGTCAAGGAAAACATGAGATTTAAGATAGTATATAACCTACCAGTCAGAGACCCTGACACAGGTGAATAGTTAGGTGAGATAAATCGTGAGAAGATTAGAGTAAAAGTCTTTCAAGTAGAAGAAAAATTTTCTTTGCCCCGAACTTATGAGACTTATCAAGTAAATGTAGGTGGGAACGGTATATTACCAGGAGTCATCGCAACTGATGTGAGAAAAATGTTCGAACCAAGAAAAATAGTAACTAAAGTAAAGACTTTTGATTACGCATCAGACTTTGGGGTAACGGATAACTCTCAATTACCAATCAAAGTAGGCGACCGGGTTGTACAAATTTTTGATGAGTCAAACAACGGAAGGCAAAAAGAGCCACGGATTTCTAACAAGAAAACTGAAGTTGATGCTGCGGAAGACCCCTTGGCGTTCCAACTTACCTTCAATTCGGTCAACCTAAAAAAGGAAAGAAGTAGGATTTATTAAAGGATGAATATAATATGGAAGTAGCGCGTGTTTTACAGCAATCGAAATTAGGCATTTATGATAACGCTTGCCGTGATTTTGCAGAACAGGTAATAAATCTTGATGGAGTCCTCGCGGTTGGTGCCAAGCCATATTTAGGTTATATGGATATATGGACAATAACTCGAAACTACGATTATGAGTTAGAAGGAAAAATAATCAATTCTTTACTCGCTATGATGGCAAAATATGATAATCTTTTATTTGACTTTTTAATCCTTCCAGATGGAAAACTGCCGAAAGATTATATTGTGATTTACGAGGTGAACGATGCCAACCCAATCTCAACATGAGGCACAAGCACGACGGAATGAAATGTTTTTCCAATCTCTTGACAAAACGGTATCGGTAAATCGGGAGTGGATTGTGACGGCTGCTTTTTATGCGGTACTACATTGGATTGAAGCACTCTTTGACTATCAGGGTAGGCTTCACTTCAAAGAACACGAATTACGCAATCGAGCAGTTCGCCGCTTGGGGTTGCCCATTGCTAATGAGTATTTTCGACTGTATACAGCTAGCCGCCGTGGACGCTACGAGTTGTATCGTTTTGATCAAAGTGAAGTCGATGATCAAATTCATAGAAATTATATTCCAATTAGGAATTATGCACTAAGTGTATTACATCCGCCTGGCGCTATTCCGTGATATACTAAAGGATAAAACATCATGCCCAAAGAAAAAACGAGATTCGTTTGTCAAGAGTGTGGGAATGTCTCTCCAAAGTGGATGGGCAAATGCCCTGATTGTGGGAAATGGAACAGTTTTACCGAAGAGGTAGCTCCTGTTGCTAGACCCCGTTCAAGACAATTCTCAAGCGATACAACAGTAACTATGCCTATCCCCATAACTCAGATTACGGCGACAGAGGAAGAGAGGTTCAAAACTGGTATTTCAGAGTTTGACCGTGTTTTGGGTGGTGGCGTGGTTCCTGGTTCTATCGTTTTGGTCGGTGGCGACCCGGGTATTGGCAAATCTACTCTCATGCTTCAGGCTACCGAGCGTCTTAGCCAGGCTTATGGCACGGTGCTTTATGTTTCAGGAGAGGAATCCGCATCACAAACGAAACTCCGAGCCAATCGCCTTGGTGTTTCTTCTGAAAACCTATATGTGCTTTGCGAAACTAGTCTGGAAACGATTGAAAAGCATATTGAGCATCTCAAGCCTAAAGTTGTCGTGATAGACTCCATCCAAACTATTTATTGTTCTGAATTGCGCTCTACACCAGGGAGTATTAGCCAAATCAAGTCAAGTGCCAGTCAATTGATGCTCATTGCCAAAGGAGAAAATATTCCGATTTTATTAGTCGGGCATGTCACAAAAGGAGGCGCTCTTGCAGGCCCAAAAGTTTTGGAGCACATGGTCGATACTGTCCTCTATTTTGAAGGTGAACGCCAGCACATTTATCGCATTCTTCGAGCAGTGAAAAATCGGTTTGGGTCAACAAATGAAATTGGTATATTCGAGATGTTGGGAAACGGTTTGGCGGAAGTGAAAAATCCTTCAGAAATGTTTCTCAGCGAACGGCAAGAAGATATTTCTGGTTCTGTCGTTATCTCAAGTGTTGAAGGTACTCGCCCTTTGCTACTGGAATTACAAGCATTAGTCGCTCCACCGAATTTAGGAGTACCGCGCAGCATGACTACAGGTGTCGATAGATACAGAATTTCTATGCTGATAGCTGTTCTGGAAAAACGCGTTGGACTTCAAGTGCAGGATTCGGATGTCTATGTCAACATAACAGGCGGTGTTAAGGTAACAGAACCTGGCATTGATTTGGGTATTGCTATCGCTATTGCTTCCAATTACCGGGATTTGTCCGTGGATTCTCAAACAGTAATCATCGGTGAAGTTGGTCTTGGAGGTGAAGTACGCGCTGTTAGCCATGTTGATAAACGTATTCGTGAAGCCGCAAAGCTCGGTTTTAAAAAAGCAATATTCCCCGAATATAATAAAAAGGGATTGGAAATCAATGAAAACATTGAGCTTATCGGCGTTAAAAATATCTATGAAACTTTGAGTGTCTTGTTGTAACTAATGTTGAGGACACGACAGCTAAACAATTGGCATTACGTTCAAAACAGAGATTTGTCTTGAAAACTATTTGGAATGATGTTCAAGACGAATATTTTTGTCTTGAACTCTATTTGGAAGTGAGATTCAAGACGAATATTATGGGAGGTGAAAGAAAAAATATCATTGTTCGAAAATCAGGTAGATTTAGTTTGACTATTTGAGAAATAAAAAGAGAGGTGAAACAAGATGTATATTTGGTTCATTCGTGCTTTATTTATTCTTTTTGGGACAGTTTTAGGATATTTTACTGAAAGTATCCATGGCGCTATTGCCGGATTTGTGATTTCTACTATGTTAGTTAGCCTTGAATATTTTTTTAAACGCTCCGTATTCAAAGATTTGCTCGCTTGTCTAATTGGGTTAATCATAGGACTTGCTGTTGCCTGCCTGGTTGTTCACCTAAGCTCAACCATAGGAATTAAAAGCAATGTTTTTGTGACTGGAACAAGTTTAATTTTAAGTTATATTGGCATGATGACAGTTTATCGAAGACGGGATGAGTTGAACATCCCATTGATAATGTCGAATAAAGCACAATCGAATTTACAACAATATAATTCAAGGAGTAAAAATTGTAAAATTTTGGATACAAGTGTATTAATCGATGGCAGAATTGCGGATATATGTCAGACTGGTTTTATCGAAGGGACACTGCTAGTCCCGGGATTCATTTTGAGAGAACTTCAATATATAGCTGATTCTACAAATGGTCTCAGACGTAACAAGGGACGCAGAGGATTCCAGGTGTTGGATATGATGCAGAATGCTCCTGACATCGATATGCAAATTACAGAAGAAGATTTTCCAGACACTGATGACGTTGATGCAAAGATTATTCAGCTAGCCCAAGAACAAAACGCTAAAGTAATAACCAATGACTTCAATCTGAATAAAGTTGCGGAACTTCAAGGAGTAACTGTGCTAAACATCAATGAACTTGCGGATTCTGTCAAGCCAATGGTTTTGCCCGGAGAATCTATGACTGTGCGTGTAATTAGAGAAGGTAAAGAATCTAATCAAGGCGTTGCTTATTTGGATGATGGCACAATGGTTATCGTTGAAGAAGGGAAAAAATACGTCGGACAATCTATTCAAGTTGTCGTAACTACTGTTTTGCAAACCAATGCCGGCAGGATGATTTTCACGAGGAAAAAAGGCGATGAAATGGAATACATTGAATATGAAGATATCCGCAGTCATCCCCGCAGCTGGCAGCGGGGCAAGAATGGGCAACGATATTAAAAAGCCGTATTTGAAAATCGGCTCAAAACCGATTTTAGCCCATACACTTCAGGTATTCGAAAAATCGCTTTTGGTTGATGATATCTTCGTTGTCATTTCTGATGAAGACCGAAAACTGTGTGAATATGAAGTGATAAATCCATACAATTTTCAAAAAGTTGCTGCTGTTTTGCCTGGCGGAGAGACCCGCCAGGCATCAGTTTTTAATGGCATTAAAAGAACTTCAGATGATACGGACATAATCATCGTCCACGACGGCGTTCGGCCATTCGTCACTGAGAATATTATTGAGGCATCCGTAGAATCCGCCACTCAATGGGGCGCGGCTATTGTTGCTGTCCCTGTCAAAGATACCATCAAAGTAGCCGATAAAGATAACTTCGTTTCCAGCACACCTGGTAGAAATCAACTCTGGGCAATTCAAACGCCTCAAGTATTTCGACGCGAAATTCTGATGAAGGCACACCTATACGCGCAGGAACAAAATATTGATGCAACTGATGATGCTGCTCTCGTCGAGCATTTGGGATACAAAGTCAAATTAGTGACGGGAAGTTATCGGAATATTAAAATTACAACACCAGAGGATTTGATGATAGCGGAAGCTTTTAGCCGTGTGGTTTACGCAATAAACCCATCCTCCAATTTAGCCTCGAACCAGCGAAGCCCTAATTCGAAGCTCCGAAGGACGGATATCGCTGACCCAGAAGATATCAGCGATATCTGATAATCAGCGGCTATCACCGGTAGAGAATCTTAGGCCTCGTTTTGTGGTTAAGTAGGAGATCGTTGCAAAGGAGATCCAGTATTGATAATAATTATTGCAGTATTGGGGTGATAGCATCTTGGGGATGGACAATTTACAAGATTTTCAATAAGGCAAAAGAGAACGATGTCTCAGTAGAAACATTGGTCAACCTATGGATTCAGGAAAAGATAGCCATTGGATAGTGAATAATAAATATGAGTTATGGTACAAAAGCATTAAAGATTAACGATAGAAAGTGGTGGGATAAATATGCCAGAAGCAGCAACACAAATATGTTCACTTAACTCACCAACATCTTTGGCTTACGATGAAACAAGCCACGCGGAAGAAATAGAATCCAGATTGAATCCACGCATCCGCGTTTTGAGAAGACTTGCACTTTCCCTTGCCAATGAACTGGATGCAACTGAGCGCGGCTATGCAGTGATGGATTCATATGACCAGACTCAAATTGAGCCAATGATTATCCGCCGAGCAAAGGCTGTCGCGAAGATTTTGGAGACACAATCTCTGATTCTTGACGAAGGTCAACTCATCGCTGGACGAGTACAGCGGCGAATACCTGCTCACAATGGCATCCATAGTGGGCATGAATGGATTCGCCCAGTGACTTACCCAGAGGGTGGAGGTGGTCGGATACCAAAGGATGCTCCTGTTTCTGAAGATTACCGGAATCGGTTTGAGAAATGGCAACAGAACTATGTATCCGTCTTTCAGAAACTCAACGCGCTTGTCCCAGAAGAAGAACGACGGGCGATGTGTGCGGGTGTTTATAATTCCGGCGGCATTGATTGGGTACATCGCAACTTCCGCTTTGAAATGCTGCTGGAACTTGGTGTGGAAGAAATCAAAATACGCGCGGCGGAAAAATTGAAGGCTCTGGATGAGACGCTATCAGAGAACGCGGAAAAAAAGCCGTTCTATCAAGCTGTGATTATCGTCTGTGATGCCCTTATCGGCTATGCTGAACGGTGGTCAAGGGAACTGGATAATCTTGCCGATGCGGAGAAAAATCCCATGAGGCGCTCCGAACTTCAAAATATGGCGTCTGTCTGTCGCAAAGTCCCGCGGCGTCCTCCAGATACATTCCATGAGGCAATTCAGTCGGTCTGGTTCGCGCAGGTAGCTAGCTGCGCTGAAGCATCAGGTAGCGCACACAGCTTCGGGCGGTTCGACCAATACATGCTGCCATTCTACCGCGCCGATATCGAGGCTGGGCGATTGACACCAAATGAAGTTCTGGAACTAATCGAATGTCTGTGGCTGAAATGTTACAGCACCTTTGACTTTCGACACCTGACGGTTGGAGGCATAAAACGGGACGGAACGGATAGTACGAATGAACTGTCGTATCTCTGTTTGGAAGCTACGGAACGACTTCGCACGCCCAGAGACATCGCTGTGCGGATTCATCAAGGAACGCCGGAGCCCTTCCTGAGAAAAGCCGCGGCTATCGCCCGAACGGGATTGGGCAGACCAGATTTCTGGAACGACGAAGTGACCGTTGAGGCTTTGGTGAAGGCTGGAATATCTATTGAAGATGCTCGCGAATACAGTCCCATCGGTTGCGTTGAATTGACCATCGCCGGCAAGTGTAATTCCCGCACTATGGGACATTCCATGAACCTTGCTAAATGCTTGGAACTCGCTTTGAATAACGGCCGCGACCAGATTACCGGGGAACAGATAGGTCCGCAAACAGGTGATGCATTCGACTCGTATGATAAACTGCATGCCGCTTATCGCCGACAAGCTGAATATTTTATCCGACTGGCTATCCAGCAAAACATAAGGGCGTATATGCTTCAGGCAAAGGAGTTCCCCATGCCGGTGCTTTCCACGCTTACCGAGGGATGTCTGGACTCCGGACACGACGTGATGGACGGCGGGGCGGTTTACAATCCATCCGGCGTCAACCTCTTCGGCGTTGCCAATGTCGCAAACTCGTTAGCAGCGCTCAAAAAGATTGTTTTTGAAGAAAAAGCTATCTCCCTTGACGAACTCCGCGATGCCTTGAGAAACAACTTCGATGGACAGAAGCCGTTACATCGAATGCTACTCAACCGAGCGCCAAAGTACGGCAACGGCGATGAATACGTGGACAAAATCGCCGCAGAGGAAACCGCGTTCTATTGTGATGAAGTAGCAAAGTATCCCACACCCGAAGGAGGCCGACACCACGCTCTGATATTCGGCGTTTCGCCCGGCGCAGTCTATGGTTTCGCGAAAACATTGGGAGCAAGCGCAGACGGACGTAGGTTAGGCGAACCACTTGCGATGAGTGCATGCACTAGCCATGGCACCGAGCGCACAGGTGCAACAGCTACAGTGAAATCGGCAGCCAGCTTGGATTATACGAAGGCACCCGGTGGAATTTCATTCATCCTCGACCTGCACCCGACCACCGTGAATGACGATAGTGGATTGGATAAGCTCGTTTCGCTTTTGAGAACATATTTCGAAAATGGAGGCATGGAGATTGGTCTAAATATTATCTCCGACGAAGAGCTACGGAAAGCGCAGAAAAACCCAGAACATTATAGTCACATCATGGTGCGCGTCTTCGGATTCAGCACGCAATTTAACTCACTCTCCAGTGAACTTCAGGAATATGTAATTGAAAGGACGAAGCAGATGCAGTAGAATGATGAATTATGACAGATTTACCCTCCTCAGCACAAGTCCCCAGAGACAAATTTGGCTATTCCAGTCATATATACTTTGACATTACACTTAAAACTGTTAAATTTATGATTTAGGAAGGCGTATAATACATCGGAAAATAATGTTGTTGGAGTGAAACGCAAATGCGCATAGGTATAGGATACGACATTCATAAATTAGTAGAGGGCAGAAAATTGATTCTTGGCGGGGTAGATATTCCGTTCGAGAAAGGGTTGTTAGGACACTCAGATGCTGATGTCTTAACTCATGCCATTTGTGATGCAATTTTAGGTGCAGCCGCGTTGGGCGATATTGGGCAGCATTTTCCAGATACCGACCCGCAATATCTCGGAATTTCCAGCCTTTTGCTTTTGAAACAGGTAGCGGCGTTGATAGCTCAGAAATACATTATCAACAACATCGACAGTATCATCATCGCTCAAAAACCGAAATTAGCCTCCTTCATCCCTGACATGTGCGAGAATATCGCAGAGATTTTGGACATGGAAGTAGAACGTGTTAGCGTCAAGGCGAAAACGATGGAAAACCTTGGACTGGTCGGTGAAGGGAAGGCGATTGTCGCTGAAGCTGTAGTTAGTTTAATTGATATTTGAAGTGACACAACTCCCTACCCGCTTTGGTTAGAGGGTGCTTTTGAGGTAAATTCAGAGAAATCAATGATTGAGAATGAAGATTTAATGACAATAACAGAAGCCAGTAAATGGGCGACCAGCTATTTAAAGAAAAATGTGACGAGTTCGAATATTTCCTATCTCATTCAGTACGGAAGGATTAGGAAATATGAGAGCAATGGAACGACAAAAGTTTCAAAGCGAGCTCTAATCAAATACTATCGTTCATTCTTAGGGAAACGAGAAACCAACTGGAAGGAACAGTTAGGCGAGGACATCAACTGGGCGTTATCGTTTGATTACCTAAAAGAGGCTGATACCACAAAACACGTCCACAGACTACATCCGTATAAAGGCAAATTTATTCCCCAACTTGTCGAATATTTTTTAGATGAACATACAGATGATTTCAAAAAAGAGGTGTATTTCAAACGAGGCGATATTATTTTGGATCCATTTTGTGGAAGTGGAACGACACTGGTACAAACCAATGAGCTTGGAATGCACGCTATCGGGATTGATATTTCGGAATTTAATACGCTCATCAGCAATATCAAAGTAGAAAAACATAACCTTGTTGACGTGCAGAGGGAAATTTACGACATCACAAATGCTCTCAAACGATTTATCAGTGAATCCAATGTTGCTGAATTTGAAGCGCGGCTAACTGAAGAACTCAATGAATTTAATAACGAATATTTTCCCTCTTCTGATTTCAAATACAAAGTCAGGCATGGACTGATTGATGGAAAGAGTTATGGTGAGGAAAAAGAAGGCAAGTTCTTACTTAGATATTTTCAATTAGTGAACCAATATGGCATCAAGCTAAGACAGAGAAAATCAGAGAACTTTTTAGATACTTGGTATTTATCCCCGGTAAGAAAAGAGATTGATTTCGTCTTTGAGCGCGTAAAACATATCCAAAATCCTGATACAAAAAGGGTTATTCAGATTATTTTAAGTCGAACGATTCGTTCTTGTCGAGCGACCACACACGCAGATTTGGCAACTTTAAAAGAACCTGTGACTACAATATATTATTGCGCCAAGCATGGCAAAATCTGTAAACCCTTGTTTTCCATATTGAGTTGGTGGGAACGATATAGTCAAGATACGATTCAACGTCTCGCTCAGTTTGATAGATTACGAACAGACACTTTTCAATTCTGTCTTACTGGAGATTCTCGGACAATTGATATTATCAAAGCATTAGAAGAAAAGCATCCAACTTTTGCCCAACTGGTCAGGGAACAGAAAATCAAAGGTATTTTCTCAAGTCCTCCGTATGTTGGGTTAATTAACTACCATGAACAACATGCGTATGCCTATGATTTATTTGGATTTGAGCGAAAAGATGAACTTGAAATTGGACCGCTATTCAAAGGTAAGGGAAAAGAAGCCCGAGATGAATACATTCAGGGAATTTCAGAGGTATTGAGAAATTGTGCGAGATTTTTAGCCAAAGATTATGATGTTTTCTTAGTGGCAAATGATAAATTCAATATGTATCCAACAATTGCAGAGCGTTCAGGAATGCGAATTGTCAATCAATATAAACGTCCGGTTCTCAACAGAACAGAAAAGGACAAAGCAGCATATTCGGAAAGTATTTTTCATCTGAAATCAAAATAACGTGCAGATAAGGCTATAAAAATGTCTTTCTCAAAGAAACACATAACATCAGTTGAAGCAACAATAAGAGAGAGCTTAAGGAAGAAGTTTCAAATCAAGATTTATTAGGTTGTTTTGAAAGAGTTGGCATTGAATTACGTCCTGAGATTGAGAGGTATTTCGAGAAATTTAGAACTTAAAAAGGTGGTGGCAATAATGACTTCGGAAGTTTTGAAAGATATACCTAAGGAGTTCTGGGAAGATAGAAAATGGGCTGACGAAAACTATTCAGAACTGGTTAAAAAGTACCCCAACAAATGGGTTGCTATCGTCGATAAAAAAGTAATTGCTGTGTCAGATGGAACCGGAAAATTCTTAGAAAAAGCTAGGAGAGAAACTGGGAGGCAACATATACCGACAATCTTTGTTGATGTAGGAAATATATATGTCCACCAAAATTAGCTTATACTTCATAGAACGTATCATGCCAGATTATGCAGACCTTGACATTTCCGCAATTAGATTATGCTGTGATGTTGCCTTTAGGACTGCCTCCGGAATTACTGCCCCATATCGCGCGATTATAGATACAGGTGCTCCATTATCCCTTCTACCGCTTTACGTTTGGAAGCAGTGTAAAGTGAAAAAGATAAGGGATTCTGCAATCAGAGGCGTTGTCCCTCGTCCAGAATGTATACTGCCTGTGACTCTGGCTGACATCACTTGCATGTTAGTTGATGGTCGAAATAAAACAAGCGAACTTCCAATTAAAGCACAATTGGCTCACACCGATGAAGTTCCGCTTGTCATTGGATTTAGAGATTTGCTGGACAATGTAGAATTATATATCGACTATAAGCGAGAGGCAGCGTATCTAACTTTGTGAGGATGTGTGATACGAAATACAG
>JACKQG010004332.1_pt1 | contig 16532 bp, 19 predicted proteins | sample 8237621 | NCBI WGS metagenome assembly JACKQG01 (sample SAMN15677084, study PRJNA649215) | marine metagenome | biome: marine; feature: Black Sea; material: saline water; isolation source: suspended particulate matter (SPM) from the Black Sea western gyre | collected 2013-06-09/2013-06-10 | depth...
GGCGAAAGTTCGTGCTAAAAAAAAGATGAAGGATTTCATAAAAGATATCTCTGTTAGAAAAGGAAAAGTGATTGATGCAAAGCTAGATAATAAAAAGGTGATACTGCAATACATAGAAAAAGACTCTTGTGATCTTGTAATTATAGGTTCACAAGGCACTGCAGGACTCAAAGCACTATTGGGGAGCGTTGCTTCATACATCTTAAAAAGATCTCCATGTGATGTGTTGATTTATATGCCCAAAGATTGATTTTATCAAAAATCAAGTGACTTATCAGACATCCCTCAAGGAATGACATCACTAATCAGTAATGTCGTTTGAGATGGTGCGTACAGATCTGCTCATATCTGTTGTGGCAGTGTTGCTTGCTGCGCTTACTTCTTTAGAAATTGATTTCGTTACATCATTCATCTCATCAGAGATAGTCTTAGTGGCATTTTTTAAATTTGAAGAGCTGGTGTTCACAGCAGATTTCAGGTTTTTAGAACCCTTTGTGAGGGTGGTTTCAGTGTCATCAGATGCAGTGTTAACAGAGCTTTTAACATTGCCGGAAAGTGATTTAGTTTCATCGTTGAGATCTTTATTCGCTGTATTTACAGAACTGCTTAAATCACTTGAATTTGAAGTTATTCTATCTTTGAAATCTTTAGTGGCTGTGCTTGATTTATCTTTTAGTTTGTTATTTGTTTTAGATATATTGGCTTTAGTGTCTTGCGCAACCTCAATTGCAGTGTCTTTTACATCTTTAGATATATCCAGTGTGGCGGACTCAAGCTTTTTTGTTGTGGTGACTTGGATAGTTTTGAGTTTATCAGAAACTTCTATTATAGTTTCTTTGGAGTCTGCACTAGCTTCAACTGTAGCTTTTTCAGTGTCAATAGACGCATCAACAGTGGCATCTACGGTCGATACAGTGGCTTTGTTGGTATTGCTTGACATTGAAGTGATACCGTTTGTCATATCTTTAAACAGACCATTAAAACTGAATTCTGCCCAGAGGCTGGTGGATAATAATGCAACTGCTATACTTATAATTAATTTTTTTTTCATCTCATTTCCTTATATATGTTTATTATAAAATTGTATTCATATTGAGAGTTGAATTATAACTATATAAATATAGATTTTAGTTAAATAATATAATTAGTATTTTTAAAATACTAATTATCATCTTGTTCTATAACGTGGGTCTTGATAGTCATTAGGGTTCATGGCTTTGTAAACCAATCCAGCTGCAATAGCAGTGAATATCCCCACTATCAGCAAGGTTTTAAGAGTTTTATTCATTTCATCACCCGATATTATTTTTTTCTTTTTGATTAATTCAAGGTTGAATTTAACTCATTTGAACTGAATCAAGTTCTTCTTTAAACTGCTCAATAGAGAATGTAACAAGTTTAGCAACTTCCTCAGCTGAGTTTTTTAGATAAGTGTCAGTCAAACGGATTTTACGTTCTACATATTTATTTTCAGAATATCTCACTGAAATGTATGGAACACCTGAAACATCACAACTATCAGATGTGGTTGCAACTTCCGGTATACAATATTCAAGATCGATATCCGGATCAACCATAAGATTGTTAACCAATTCTACAATTTTTTCGAGTTTTGCTTTTAGTTCTGTTTTCATAATATATCCTTTGTACTTATATACGATAATAATGACTAAATACTCATTAATAATAACTTAATATAAGGTCTGAACCGTTTAAAGAACAGTATATTGAATTTTTATAAATTTTGCTATAATTTCATTTCTAAAAATTATACTTTATATAAAGAATACATATAAAAAGGGTGAAGCTTGGAACTTCAAAATAATATTACACGAGAGAATGTCAGATACTTGATGACTTTATTTTACACAAGAGCTATAGCGGATGAAGTGCTAGGTCCTTTTTTTATTAATGAACTCGGCAATGATATAAAAAATCAAGATTGGCAAGAACATATAGAACTTTTAGCAGATTTTTGGCTGGCTGAGCTTAAGGGTGAAAAGACCTATAAAGGAAATATTTATGGTGCTCATATCAAGGTTCCTCATATAAGCAGAGAAAGTTTTAAAAAGTGGATAGAACTGTTTTCTGCATCAGCTGATGAAGTATATATACCTAGTGTTTCTAATCGGTTTAAACAAAAAGGGATATCTTTATCCAAAGAATTTATAAGTCATTTAAATATCTAAAAATTATACTATTTAATACAGTTTAATACTTCTTTCACGTGGGTGCCTGTAGTCACTGGGGTTGTTTGCTTTATAAATCAATCCAAGCACTATAGCGATTAGTATTAACGCCAGCAGCACATTTTTGAAAATCTTAAAACCCATATTCTTAACTTCCCATTATCGAATGTAACAATTATATCGAAAATATTTTCATCTCTAAATATTAGGCTGAAATATTCGATATATAATATAACTCTATAGATAAAAGGATTTATCATGTTAGTTTACATAGATGACAGGGAAGACGAAGAGTTTGATGGTGATTATGGCTATGATTATGGCGGGGAAGAGGACTATGATTATGATGAGAGTCAAGAACAATCATACGATTATGTTGAGAGCGAGGAGGGTGTTTAAGTCTCCAGTGTCATCTTAAAGTTCACCCACACAAAATAAATATTTGCGATTAACGCTATAACAACACCAATCACTGGTATAACCACCATCGCATTTAGTATAAAGTGTATTAAAGTCGGCAGTATAGTTTTTTCAAAGGGCTGTTTCACTATCGCAAATCTCACAATGAATGTTCCTATAAAACCTAAAAAAAATGTCAACAATCCAGAAACAATTCCAATCATCATTTTGTATCCTTTATTTAAAGTGTTAAAATATCCAGGCTATTAAGAGCCAGAGAATAAAAAAGTAAGTGAAAAATGCAGCGAACATATACTGCACTTCACCAATAAGCCCATCGCCGCCAACCATGGCAAAAAGCACAACAGTGGCGATACTGACAAAGAAAGATATAACTGCCGCTGATTTTAAACCAAGACCTTCTTCAAAATACACATCAACAAACTCTATTGTGTAAGGAATGACTAAAAAGTAAATAAAAAGCAGTACAGACACTGCGCCGATTATATAGAGCAGTATCTGTAAAAAGCCACTGCCTTCTTTACTAGGCATTTTGTAAACTTTTTAGAGTCTCTCTTATATGATTTGGATTGCTAAGTCCTGCGATAGAAATTTCAGGAGTGTCCCCTGTTGTGTATATTTCTACATTTCCGGCATTCATCATACGTGCAAATAATGACTGTTGCACCTTCACCGAGCGTATTTCAGATGCTTGAAGTTCAATGTTTTCTCTTGAAGCTATTCCTTTTTGGTAAGAGATGTCGCCATTTTCGTAGATAGTCAAAACTTGACCGCCACGCCAGATAAAAGGAACCAGTCCCAATGTTAAAATTCCAAAGATTGTTCCTGAAATCGGACTATTTCTTAGCATAGAGGGTTTAGCTTGTATTAAAATATCACTCATGTTCAGCCTTAAATTTTTACGTAATTATAGCGTAAAGAACGTGTAATACCATCAGAAGAATTATTGGGGATTGCTAAGAAACTTTTTTATCTGCATCAGAGCGCTAAGTCCTATATGTTTATCCTTAGCCATATCAAGCAACTCATCTTCAGTATAGATTTGCTGAAGTTTATCAATATGTCTTTGTTTTGGATTATGTAAAATCAGATCTAAATCAGGAAGGGTGAAGTTGTCAAAATACTCCTTTGGTGATATTGCATATTGAATTTGTTCATAACTTTCTTGATAGTCTTCAGGACTCATTATCAACTTATGTTTGTCAAGCACTTTGAGGACTCTTTTTTCACCAAACAGTTGAATAATCTTTATGGTGTCCTCTTGATTGGGGATATTGAAAAAGGCTGAAATCAGATTTTTTATATAGACCTCTGATCCATCTTCTTGCGCCCAAAGTATATCTTTTGTAAAAAGTTTTTTGTTAAGTTTTATTTTTTGAGTTTTTGAACTATACTTAGGCTTTTTATCTTCTATACTTAAAAGCATATTAACCGTATCTATGTCAATATTTTTTAACAGCTTTGCCAGCTTTGATCTTTTTTCACTTTTATTCCAATCACTCATAGTGCTTGTAGAAATATTCAACAATAATTTTATCTCTTTCATCGTCATTCTTCACCCCTTATTTCAATAAAGTATATCATAATATCCGAATTACGGATAATGATTAAAAATAATTTCAATATTACTAGGAAATAATAATTATCTTATAAGAATTAGCAAAATTAAAGAATAGTCTCTGTATAATGTGCTAAATTACAAAAAATATATGGAATATTAAAAAATGTTAGATATTATCTCTCTATTAAAAGAAAAAAAATTAACAGTCACTCCGCAAAGAGTTGAAATAGTTAATTTGTTGTCCACTAATAGGCATATAAATGTCGATGAACTGTATGCACTTTTACATTCTAGTTTCCCTTCTATCTCACTGGCAACTGTATATAAAAACTTAAACACTATGTTGGCAAACAAAATACTCTCAGAAGTGCAAATCCCAAATAAAAAAAATTTATATGAACTCGCAAAAGAAGAACATTCTCATGTTGTGTGCACAGAGTGTGACGCAATTTTAGAGCTTGTTGTAAATTTAGAAGAAATATATAAAGAAGCACATCAAAAGAGTGATTATTCTCTTGAGAGTTCCAGGCTTGTATTCACTGGGAAATGCTCTGAGTGCACAGTTTCTTAGCTCAAAAGTGTTCCCTATATTCCCACTGCATTATAATTGATATTATTGAATAATAAATTTTATCATTACTAAAAGCTTTCTATTATATAATTGTTATCATAAAGTAACGGAGAGTAACAGATGGATAACACTGCTTTATTACAAAAATACAGCCTTAAAGCAACCCCGCAGAGATTAGAGATTGTTAATGTGTTGTCCACACACGGGCATATGAATGTGAATGAACTCTATAGCACCTTGTTGATAAAATTTCCTTCAATTTCTCTTGCCACAATATACAAAAATATCAATATTATGTTAGAGAAAGGATTTTTACTTGAAGTGAAATTATCTGAACAAAAAAATGTATTTGAACTTGTTAAAGATAATCATTCCCACGTGGCATGTATGAAGTGTTCTGATGTGATTGATATTGATTTAAACATAGAATCTATTGTTAATGAAGTTAAAAAGAGAAGTAATTATAAACTGGAATCAAACTCGCTTATTTTTAATGGAGTTTGTCCAAGGTGCTCAGCTCTTAAATAAAAATCTGCCAAGAACAGGAAGGTGGTCTGAATAGCCCTTTCCTTTATGTTTTTTTATTCTCCCATGCGACATTTGCCATCTATAGATATTTTTCTTTTTAAAAAGATAGCTTTTATTGAAATTTTTTATAGAACCGGTGATGTAGGAGACACCTTGAGTGTTTCGTAAAGAATGAGAGATCAGTATATTGTCAAGGGCTTCTTTTTTCCCTTTAAATATATATGAATAACGCTCTTCTTCCTTCGCATCGTACCAGAGGTTATAAAATCCGTCTTTAGCAGGTTCGATACTTTTTAGGATATGGTTGATACCGGTTTTCCCATGCGTGTCATTATGTTGTCTTTTTCGTTTAAACTTTATATACTCTTCATAGTCTGAATTAAAATCTCCAAGAAGGATGATGTTTTTATCTTCACCAATTTGTGAGATTCTTTTTTTAAGTGCTTTTGCAGAAACAACACGCATGCTTTCAGGAGAGGATTTAGCTTTCCAGTGATTGTTGAATATATAAAATTCTTTGTTTTGAAATTTGAACTTTGTTTCTAAAATATTTCTGTATTTGAAAGAAGAAGTGACACTTAAATCTTTTGAATAGATAAAAGGGATTTTACTCAGAAGGGCAACTTGTATCACGGTCTTTTTTTTGTTTGCAATACTAAAATATTGATAGTACAAACCTTGGCGTTTGATTTCAAGACGTAAATCTTTAAGGGCTTTGAGCGAACCTATCTCTTGAAGGGCGATGATGTCAGCATCAATATCTTTAATCACTTTTGCAATATTTTTTAATTTTATCTTATAGTTTTTTTGGTTCCAAAGAGATTTGCCGTAAGGCTTGTACTCTTCGTATCTAAAGTCACTTTTTTCTAAATCAAAAAGATTTTCCACATTATATGTTGCAATTTTCAATACACTATCTCCAAAACTAAAGCTCACTAAAAAGACAAATAAAATGAAAAATTTCACTCATTGATTCCGTTAAGTCTTAGTAACTTAGAAGGATCCGGTTCCCGTCCCATAAGTTCAGCAAAGAGCTCACTCATACTTTTTGAACCCCCGCCGCGTAAGACAATGTTAAGGTACTCCAGAGCTGTCGGTGAATTAAAGATCCCTTCATCCACAACGGAGAAAAATGCATCCGCACTTAAAACCTCTGCCCATTTATACGAATAATATCCAGCCGCATAGCCACCCGCAAAGATATGTGCGAAACCATTTTGAAACTTATTGTAAGCAGGGGTTTTGATAAGGGCTGTGTCTTCTCTGATTGAGTCGAGCAGATTTTGCACCTCTTCACCGCTGTGCACTTTCATGTGAAGTTTAAAGTCAAAGAGTGAAAACTCAAGTTGTCGCAACATCCCTGAAGCAGAGAGAAAGTTTTTACTCTTCACCAGTTTTTCTATCATCTCGTCTGGAATCACTTCACCGCTCTCATGATGATGTGCAAAAAGTTTGAGCACTGTCGGTTCATAAGCGAAGTTTTCTAAAAACTGTGATGGAAATTCAACTGCATCCCATTCAACCCCATTGACTCCGCTCACTTCATTTTCATCCACGCTGCTTAGCATATGGTGAATAGCATGTCCCATCTCATGGAAGAGTGTGACTATATCATCATGTCGTAAAAGGGAAGGGTTTGTCTCGCTTGAAGCTGGAAAATTACACACAACAAATGCCGAAGCTAATTGCTCTGCACCATCCTCAGTTGTACAATGCGCCTGCCAGTTATGCATCCAGGCACCGCCGCTTTTTCCTTTCCTTGCTTCTAAATCAAAATAGAGTCGTGCAGAGAGTTTATCATCCACATATAGGTCATATGAAGTGGCTTTTTCATCCCACAAGACTTCATCAAGCTTTTCAAATCGAATGCCAAAGAGGGAGTTCAAAAACTTAAATGTTCCATTGATAACACTTGTCTGCTCAAAGTAAGGTCTATACTCTTCTTCATCAATATCATACTTTTCTTTTTTTAGAATCTCTGAATAGAATGCGCTATCAAAGCTTTGAAGTTTTTGCGGAGCTATTGCCTGAACTTCAGCCAATTCCACTTTTGCCTGAGCTTTAGAGTTTTTAATCAAATCTTCTAAAAATCCTAAAACAACATTTTCACTCTCTGCCATTTTTCCAGCGAGTGAATACTCTGCATAATTATTAAACCCTAAAAGTTGGCTCATCTCATTTTTAAGCGCTAAAATCTCATCTATAATCGCGGCATTCTCTGGACATCTTGTCACATAGGCTTTATATAAAGTCTCTCTGATTTGTGCATTTTTTCCATAAGTCATATAGGCGATATAAGAAGGCATCTGCAAGGTGAACTTGTATTTCACTTCACCATTGTCTTCAAACTTCGCAGCGCTTATATCACTCTCAGGTAAACCCTCAACATCTTTAGCGTCTGTGATAATATACTCATAAGCATTGGTGGCATCAAGCAGATTTTGAGAGAAGTTGTTTGAAAGCTCACTTTTTCGAATATTTATCTCTTGAAGTCTTGCTTTTGTTGCATCATCCAAATGCGCACCGCTGAGTTCAAAGTGTTGAATGTTCAACTCTAAGACTCTGTTCTGTGCAAAGTTCAAATGCTCTTTTTCCTTTGCTTCTATCTCTTTATAAGCTTTATAGATATCCAGATTTTGTGAAATCTTTGTTGAGTATTCTGTGATTATAGGCAGTGAATCACTGTAGACTTTTTGTGTCTCGTTCGTATTGCTTACAGAGTTGATGTGCGAAAGGGGCGTGAAAAACTGTCCCAAATACTCGTCCATCATTTGAAGCGGTTTTACAAAATTTACATAAGTTTTCTTTTCTTGTGCGAGCAATGCTTCGACTTTTTTTTCATTGTTTTGTAATCTTGTTTGTAAATCTTCTATAAATGTGTCTAAATTCACTTTAAATTCTAAAAATTCTTTCATTTTATTTTAGTCTTCCTCATCTCTTTTTTGTTTGATTGCATGGTACTTTTCTATTAAAATATCATCATACTTGTTTGAATACTCCATAAGCCTATTTATAGCTGTTTTTCCTTCTATAAGTGTTAAGGAAGAATCAACAATAAGATATGAAAGGTAAATACTGTTTTCATTGATGGAAAATTGTAAATAAGACAATTTTGCATTTTCTTTTAAAAGATAATCATACACCTCTTCTATATTTTTTGAGGGTATTCCGCAAAGTTTTGAATCGCCTATGATGATTCCATTTTCGTAGTAGTTGATATCGATACGGGCACTTCCGTGATCTATACGCCATGATGATTGACTTCTTCTAGATAAGTCCACATCCACATCAAGTGAACTTAAAATATCCTCTAGAAGTTTTGTAGGACCTGTGGGTTTATAGCCTTTACGACGCAGCCTTGCAGTTTCAATTTTCACACCGCATTCATAGCAGTAGTCATTTTTAATCTTTTCTTCTTCAACAAGATTTTTACATGAGGTGCACTTTATGATGTTTTTTTTCTTTAAGGCTAAAAACTCATCCAAAGCTTCTTGCACATAAAAATAAGGAAGCGCAAAGCCGAGGTTGTTTGCATTTTGGATTATAAAGGTGTTCACACCGATCACTTCACCGTTTGCATTTAAAAGCGGACCGCCACTGTTCCCAGGGTTGATGGCAGCATCAATTTGTATATACTCTAAGTCATCTTGCAGACGTGATGCACGGGAGACTATCCCCTCAGTTGCAGTGTAATTAAGTCCGTAAGGGTGTCCGATTGCTATAGTTGTGTCTCCATCGGAGACTATATTGCTCGAGAGTTGAAGTATGGTGTTTGGGTGGATAAGAGATTCCAACTCTATAAAGGCAAGGTCGAAATAAGGATCGTCATAGATAACGGGTGCGATGGTTCTTTTTATTTTTTTTGCACTGATAACGACTTCTTGAAGCCCTCCGACAACATGAGAGTTGGTTATGATAAGGTTTCCAAGGATAAAACCGCTTCCTGTCCCATAAGGGGTCATAATCTGGATTATATTTTCTATGTATGTTTCAAGGATATGCTGTGTGTTCATTTATATCTCCTCAAAATTAAGATTTTGAACCTGAAGATAAAAACTGTTGGAAAATTCATTTAAAGAACTGAAGTTAAGTTCCTCGCCAAAAGTTTCTAAGAGTTTATAGCGTGCTTGATGAGGTTCGATAATCTTTTCTATTCTCGCAATAATGCTTTTTTTTGAGAAAGTTTCATTTTCTTCATTGTAAAGCTCTGTGTAGCCAAGAGATGTGAAAAATGAAGGGTTTTGAATCTGCACAAGAGTGTGAAGCAATTCTTTTATAACAGGATTGAGTCCATAATTATAAAAGATATAAAAGGAGATATATTTATAAATTATCGGAATAATCAGTTTATAACGATTGTTTTTGTACCAACGGATTTTTAAAAGTGACTCGCTTATAAAGTTGTCTATATCTTCTTTAAGTGTTTTATCTGTTGGGTTGAAAGTGTACTTTGCATTGTAGAAATTAGAAGAAAACTCTTTAAAATCCATAGCTTTAAGCTCATTTATATAGATTCTCAACTCATTGTTTCTTGCTTCCATAGTTGTATTTTCTTCAGTGAAATAATCTTGAATCTTTTTACTTGATTTTTGATAGATGCTATACTTTGCCACTAGAAGATAATCCAGCATATAAAGAGTGTTTAAAAGAAAGAAGGCCTGCATTCCTGCATTGTCATTAGAGGGAAGGGTGTCTATTTTAGCTTCGACTTCATTGATTGTTTCTTGCATAAAGTCGTATTTGATTTGTAGTTCATCCTCATCGACTTTTTCTAAATGTTCAATGTCCTCTAAGTTTATTCCGGCAAATTCATTTTTCATATACTCTTTATCAAAGTCAGCATTCAGAGCGATCTCTCTTAGAGGAAAAAATATTTTTTGAGGATTCATGGTGATGTTGTCATGATAGAGTTTCAGTTTAATGTATTCTTCATCCATAAAATAATATGCATAGGTGAATTGATAGTTTCTATCGAGTATATGTCTTTTTAAAGACACATTCGCTGAAGAGCTTTTTGTCATGATGGCTTCTGCATAGAGATGTTCTTGGGTGACATAGCCTGTGACTTTAGCAGAACCTTGGTAGATTTGAAATTCGAGTTTATCTTCAGTGAGATTTGTCACGGTGTTTTCATTGGATTTCTCATCCGTGAAATTCTCTAAGGATTTAAAAAAATATTCATAGGCTTTTAAAATATCTTTATTTTCAAAGGCTTCATAAGATTTTTCAAAAAGTTCTTCCTCTTCATCAGAGAGTTTCGCGTTTATGCCCCGTCCAAAAGGATGGTGAAGAGTTGTTGTTGTATCGTCAAAAAAGTTGAACCAGTTCATTTATCATCTTAATTTAAATTTTTATTATTTTGCATTCATCCATACAAGTAAGATGAAGTTAAGTATTGTCATTATAATGAAACCTCCCTTATAGAAAGTTAACGGTGAACGTTCTATGAGACTTGCTTCTTTGTTGAAAAAGGCTTTCACCTTTTGAGGGTGGTTTATTTCATAAGACATCTCTGAATAATGCTCATATCTTTGCTCTTTATCTATGGCGATGGAACGAAGAATCACACTATCGAGCCAGTCAGGAATATTCTTGTTGTAAAAGCTTGGTTTTTTTGCAGATTTAAAGCTGGGAGTTTGAAAAGGCTCTATTTCACCATATGGATATTTTCCAGTTAATGCAAGATAAAGTGTCACACCGATAGCAAAAATCTCACTTGATTCACTTATAGACTCCCCTTGGAATCTCTCCGGCGAAAGATATGAAGGTGTCCCTGCATTTGAGTTAAGCGAAAATATTTCAGTGATGCTCCCAAAGTCAATGATTTTGTAGCTTAGATTTTCATCATCATCTTTGGCTATCATGATATTGTTTGGTTTTATATCTCCATGAACAAGGTCATATCTGAGTAAAAACTGTGACATATCCAAGAGGGTGACCGCAAGTGCAACAGAGTCATCAATTGTGAGCTTCTTATGTTTAAGGTAAGAATCTAAATCTTCACCTTTAAAGAGTTGCATAACATAGTATCTTTGTGTGCGGTTTTTAGGGATGACCGCTTTTGGAAAAAAGTCGGCTTTGAGACGTTTGGCATTCCATGCCTCTTTTACAAATAAATCCAGAGATTTTTCATTTTCAACACATTCAAGAGGGGCGAATTTTATAACGTATTGTTTAGTTTTTTTAGAACAAAGCCAAGTCCTGTCATTTTGGATCAATGATTTTTCGAGTGTGTAGCCATCGATATTCTGCCCGCTTTTTAAGGACTCAGGAATAGGAAGTTTTTGCTGTTTAAGTATTTCATATTCGTCAGCCTTGAGTATATCGAGCACAATGGCTGTTGTGTCATCTGGAAGATTGTCTTCCATGAGTGCACTTGCTTTTTTGACAAGGGAATGTGCGCCTAAACGGATACCTTTTTCTAAGCGGTCATCACTCATTAAACTATATAGACCATCACTGCAAAGTAAAATTTTGTCATCTTTTTGTATAATATTTTCAAAATAAAAGGGTTCCACATCTTTGTCGATACCTATGGCCTGTGTTAAAACATTTTCATATCCCGCCTCATCCATAGAATGGTCTAAAGAGAGTTGGTTTATAGTTCCGTCTCTATAAAGATAGACCCGGGAATCTCCAACATTCGCCCCATAAAGTTGATTTCCTTCTATAATAACAATGCTTAAAGTGGTGACAAGTTCGGTGCTTTGATAGTTCACTTGTGATTCTTGGTGAAGAATAGCATTGATAGATTTTATAAAGGAGATAATTGATTTTTCAATACTCCATGTTTTTGGACGGATTTTGAGATTATTCATGAGGTAGTTGGTGGTTCTTTTAGCGGCTTGTGCACCCTCAGTTGCACTTCCAACCCCATCACAAACTATAGCAACTGTTAAATCCCCTATAGTTTTGACATCATAGAAGTCATCGCCTGTCAACTCTTTTCTCTTAGCTAAGGAAAAACCGGAACTTTTTATCTTGTTTGATGCCATTGGGAACCTTTTTTATAAAGTGTATAGTATCAAAAGTAAGCTTTAGAAGCTTACTCATCGTCCTTTGCAAATTTTTCATATAAAAAGCTGAGAATTGCTTCACGGCATCTGATATACTCTGGATCATGTTGGAGTTCAACTCTGTTTCGCGGTCTGTCTAAATTCACTTCAAGTATTTCACCGATAGTTGCATCAGGACCATTCGTCATCATAATAACTCTATCACTCAGTAAAACTGCTTCATCAATATCATGTGTGATGATGATGACTGTATTTTTCACCTTTTGTTGGATTCTCATTAAATGTTCTTGCAGGTTCGCACGGGTCAAACTGTCTAAAGCTCCAAAAGGTTCATCCATTAAAAGAACTTTTGGAGTGATGGACAAGGCTCTTGCAATACCCACACGCTGTTTCATACCACCGCTTATCTCGCCTGGCGCTTTGTCTTTTGCGTGATCAAGGTTCACCATACTGATATAGGTTTCAACTCTTTGGCGAAGTTCTGCCGCATCTAGTTCGGGCATAACTTTTTTAACAGCCATTTCAATGTTTTCATATACGCTTAACCAAGGTAGCAGTGAATGATTTTGAAAAACAACAGCACGATCAGGTCCGGGACCTTGTATCTCATTTTCTTGAAGTTTTATACTTCCTGAAGTCTGAGCATCAAGACCCGATATCATATTTAAAAGTGTGCTTTTACCACAACCGCTATGACCGATGATGGAGATGATTTCGTTTTCTTTTATCTCAAGGTTGACATCTGTCACAGCCACGTAGTCATCTTTTCCCGGTATTGGGAATCTTTTTTCAATATTTTCTAAACTTAAAAACTTTTCACTCATTACGCTCTACCTTTTTTTGTATAATCAAAATAATCTGAAATTTTCCCCATTATCAGGTCAAGGAGGTACCCAACAAGACCGACAACGATAATACCTATGATGATGTTATGGTAATTCAAGTTGTTATACTCATCCCAAATCCAAAATCCGATACCGATACCGCCGGTTAACATCTCAGCCGCAACGATAACCAACCAAGCGATTCCAAGAGAGAGTCTCATCCCTGTAAAGATATACGGAACTGAAACCGGTAATATGATCTGAACAATCTTCTCAAATGCTGTGAACCTTAACACCTTTGCAACATTCATATAGTCTTCGCTCACGCTCTTCACACCCAGTGCCGTGTTGATAATAATAGGCCATATCGATGTGATAAAAATAGTTGAAATCGCTGTCATGTTAATATCTTGAAATATAAATAAAAGCAGTGGCAACCAAGCCAGTGGTGAAATAGGCTTAAATATCTGTATAAACGGGTCAAATGCATATTGAGCACTTTTGCTCATTCCCAGCATCAAACCAAAGGGAACACCAACTAAGATTGCTAGAGAAAAACCTGCAAACACTCTTTTTAAAGACTCCATTATTTGCCAAAAAAGACCTTTCACATCTTGATTTTCTATATAAAAAGGATCTTCCAGTACACCTATTATCTCATCGCCATCTGCATTAATCCCACCAAATGCAGCAACATAGGTGTCACTCGGTGTTGGAAAATCTTCCACTATACTTGCGATACCTGTCCATACTTGAATGACCAGCACCAATACAATGAATGGTAAAAATATTTTTTTAAGTAACTCTTTATTCATTTTGAACTTCCTTTTTTGTCTTGTGATTTACACATAGAAGCACCTAGAGTTTGAGGAGACTTTAGAGCAGGAAGTTCTTTGTCTTTATATGCTCTAGGTGCTTATATCTGTAAATTTTACTATTTGCACGCTTTTTGAATACATCCAAAAAGCTACGCTAAGACCGCTTGGGTCACTGAAGCACAAAGCTGGAAGCTTTGTGTGCTTTGTTTATGACTTCTTATTTAGTTACATATTTTGGATCTGCACATCCAGCAGGTCCATAAGGACATACATAGTCCGGTTGTTCAGTTTTAACAGTCCATTGGTTCACTTTCATAAGTTCTTCTTTAGAAACTTTAGCTTCATCTATGCCTGTAGAGTAGATATACTCAACCGCTTTATTTGGATCCCATACTTTTCCGTCCATAAACATGTTGTATTTATCAACACCGTCTTTTTTCCATGCGCTTGGTGGAAGTGAATAGTTAAGCTCTTTTGCAACTTCTGCAAAAAGGTCAGGTCTATAAACAGACTCGATAACTTTTTTCATATCCACAGCTTTATCGATTTGTCCCCATCTGTACATTTGAGTGATAAACCACATACCGTGTGAGTAGTAAGGATACGCTGCGTAGTAGTTGGCAAACACGTTAAACATTGGGTTTGGCTCAGAGTCTTGACCTTTTAGATATTGAAATGTACCGGTCATAGACTTCTCAAGCACAGAAACAGGAGCTTTAACATAGTTTGGTTTAGACATGATTTTTGCCGCTTCTTTACGGTTGTCCCATGAAGTGTCAAGCCAGATTTGCGCTTCTAAAATCGCTTTCATCACAGCTTTTGTAGTCTCAGGGTTTTTATCAATAAAGTCAGCTCTTGTTTGAAGCACTTTTTCCGGGTTGTTGTTCCAGATATCATAGTTTGTAACAAGCGTGGAACCTTTCTTCTTTAAAACGATTCTTTCATTCCATGGTTCACCGACACAGTATCCTTCGATGTTACCTGCGATGAGGTTAGAAGGCATTGTGGGCGGTGGGAACGGTTTAATAGTTGTGTCGCGGTCAGGAACGATTCCAGAAGAGGCCATCCAGTAACGTAACTCGTAGTTATGTGTGGAAACCGGGTGAACCATACCAAAAGAAAGAGGTTGATAGTTATCGCCTTCTGCTGCATGTTTAGCATCTATATACTTTTTAAGTGACTCCGAACCAAGCGGGCGTTTTTTATCATCCATGCCGTACTTTTTCATCTGCTTTATGATGTTGTTACCAAAAGTGATTCCATTTCCATTAAAGTCAAGTGAAAGTACTGCTTGAAGATTTGCATTTCCGTTGATTCCTAAAGTTGCTGCGATTGGCATACCGGCAAGCGCATGAGAAAAGTCATATTCACCACTTATCACTTTTTGTTGAATCCCCGGCCAACCGCCACCTTCTTTTACAACACGCACATCTAAGCCGTATTTTTCAAAGAAACCTTTTTCTTTAGCAATAACTATAGGAGCACAGTCTGTCAATGCTATGAAACCTATCGTTAATTTCTTCTTTTCCAGTTCTGCAGCTAAGACAGAAGTTGCGACTAATGACATTCCTAAACCTAAACATACTAATTTTTTTAGCATTTTATATCCTTGAAGTTATATTTGTTATGAGGAATTGTAATGGAATAAGAGACTATTTTATACATATACTTGATTAAATATTAATCATAATGTAAATTATAGGATTGCTCTATAAGTGTGTATATTCTATAGATTTTCAGTAAATATAGTGGTTGATTTACTATCTTGTATATTTATTATACAAATAGTTGCTTAATTACATGTTTTAAATATATACAATATAAGTATGATAAATCACTTAATAGAAAAGAAAAAAATTGAAATATTTCTCCAAGCTATTATTTCAATAAAAGATAAAAAAATTTTTGCTTATGAAGCATTCACGAGAGCATATGATGATAATGATGATTTGATTTCACCATTATATTTGTTTGATCAGGCAAGAAAAGAGCGCCTCTCTTGTGAACTTGATGAATATGTAAGAGAGTTGGCTTTAGAGAAATTCAGTCCATACTATCATGAAAATAAGGAACTACTCCTTTTTTTAAACTTTGAGCCTTCCATTATTGATAATGATATGTATGAAAATTTTATACCCATAGTGTATAAGCATAATATTGCAACATCAAATATAGTTATAGAGATAAAAGAAGATAAGATAAAAAATACACAAGCTTTAAAAAAATTCATCAGTAAATATAAAAGTAAAGGTTTTTTAATAGCAATAGATGATTTTGGCACAGACTATTCGAGCTTCGATAGACTTGAATATATTAAGCCCGATATTGTTAAGGTTGATAGATCCATCATTTATAATATACATAATAATTTTATCAATTCTGAAATTCTAAGTGCCATCTCAAATATGTGTCATGAGGTGGGTGCCATTGTCGTGGCTGAGGGAGTTGAAAATAGTTCTGAAGTGCTATCGTGTATGAAAAAAGATATTGATATATTTCAAGGCTACTGGTTTGCTAAACCTAGTGAGAGTATAGATCCTGTAAAACAAGAAAACATAGCTAAATCTATAAATAAGATAGGCAATACATTTAAAACTATTATTAA
>JACKQG010004333.1_pt1 | contig 16529 bp, 23 predicted proteins | sample 8237621 | NCBI WGS metagenome assembly JACKQG01 (sample SAMN15677084, study PRJNA649215) | marine metagenome | biome: marine; feature: Black Sea; material: saline water; isolation source: suspended particulate matter (SPM) from the Black Sea western gyre | collected 2013-06-09/2013-06-10 | depth...
CTATTTCTTCTGCTTATGCAGAGGTTCCTGGTTGGGTAAAAAACAATGCCGGATGGTGGGCTGATGGAACTATCTCTGAATCTGAATTTATTTCAGGTGTGGAATTTTTGATAACTGATGGGATCATTGTAGTACCTCCAACAACTATATCTTCTGAAACATCTGACGGTGTTCCAGATTGGGTAAAAAACAATGCCGGATGGTGGGCTGATGGAATAATTACTGATGTTGAATTTGTAAATGGAATTCAGCACTTGATAAAATCTGGATTGATTTCAGTTTCTGTAAATTCTGAACCTGTCAAAGTCACTTCTGTTGAATCTGATATTGGAGATTCAACATCCGACGTGCTTGAAGCAGATCTAGAGCAATGTTCTGAAATCACAAAAGCATATGACAGACTTAATTGTGAAAGAGACGCAAAACATCAAATCATTGCATATCATTACAAAGCAGTCTCTCAAGCATTTGAAGTCGGACCAGTCACTTACTATTGGCCTGGATTTGACACTGAAGGAAATACATTTGAAATTACTTCCTCCGGTCAAGCACTATTGAAACTTCGAATCTTAGTTGAAAACACTGGTTCAAGTCAAAATGAAGCGCTCTTCTGTACAGGACCTGCCGTATGCAACTATGATGTCACTGATGGTGATACATCATACAAGTATTCTGGAACCGACTTTACAAATGGTCAAGTAATTGTGAAACCTGGTGAGTCTAAAATATTCAACATGTTCTTTGGACCAAACATTGGTGGTGGAGGAACAACATTTGAGTATGATTCTGCAAAGGAATACCACTTTAGAATCGCTGAAAACTTTGGAAGTGCATCTATCCCATTAAACTTGGGATAAGCACTCTTTTTTATTTTAAATTTAAAATCTGACATTTATCCATAATCGACATATCTGTCGTAGCGTGCTTCGATTTCTTTATTATCACCTAATTTTATTTTCTCGTATTCCTCATTTTTTCTAAATTCGATGTATTTGATAATTTCAGCAAATGCCTCTTCTTTTGGGTATGATTCGAAGACAGGTTCAACTAGTCGTAAATATTCTATAGTTTTTTCTCGAAATTCTTCTCTAGTTGGTTTTTTGATTCCTTTCATTCTAAACCAAACAGTACCCCAACTTGCACCTACAACATGTGGCAACAAGTCAAATGCTCTTTGAATTTCAAAACGTTCGTCGTTTCTCATGATTCTTGAAGGAATCTTGCAGCTGATTTTGCAAAATATGTTACAATCATGTCTGCCCCTGCTCTTTTAATTGAATATAGAATTTCCAATGTGATGTCTTTCTCATTAACATAACCTAATTGCGATGCTGCTTTGACTAGGGCATATTCTCCAGATACACTGTATGCTGAAACTGGAACATTGTATTTTCTTCTAGTTTCTGCAATTAAATCCAAATATGCTAGGGCTGGTTTTATCATGACAATATCTACTCCTTCTTCGATATCTGTTTCTACTTCCATCATTGCTTCTCTTGCATTTGTGTATGAAACTTGGTATGTTTTCCTGTCTCCAAATTTTGGAGCACACTCTGCTGCATCTCTAAATGGTGAGTAAAAGTTAGAACGATGTTTTGCAGAGTGTGACATTATTGAAACATCTATAAATCCTGAATCATCTAGTGCTTTTCTAATTGCGGCCACCTGTCCATCCATCATTGCTGATGGTGATACTGTATCTACTCCTGCTTTTGCTTGACTGATTGCAATTTTTGCTAGTGTTTTCAAACTTGTATCATTATCGATTTTATCTCCTTGAATAATCCCACAATGTCCTGTAGATGTAAATTGACATAGACAAACATCTGCCATGATCACTATTTTGTCCCCAAATTTTTCTCTAATTTGTGAAATTGCCTTTTGAACAATCCCGTTATCATCAAATGCTGAACTTCCTGCTTCATCTTTTGTAGTTGGAATTCCAAAAAGCATGATTGCAGGAATTCCTAAATCAATAATTTTTTGAACTTCTTCATTAACATCCCCTAATGGTAATCTCTCTATTTCTGACATTGATTCTACCTTGACTCTTTCTTTCAAATCTTCCTGAACAAATACAGGACAAATGAAATCTTTTGGAGATAGAGTTGTTTCTTGAACTAACTCTCTCATTTTGTCTGATATTCTTAGTCGACGAAGTCGTCTAGTAGGAAATGACATGATAGAATTCTCTCTATCTAAAATATAATCCTAGTCTACTTGATTTTGTTTTTTATAGTCAAATAATTTACTGGCTAATTCTACAACATCTGGGTTACCTTGTTCTGAGGCTTTTCTGATATTGTTCATTGGAGTTGATACAATGCTTTCTACAACTGCTTTTGTTAATTCCTCGATAATCTTGATCTTTTTTTCATCTTTTTCGTCTAGCATTTGAAGTGCTTTTTGCAATTCTTTTTCTCTGAGATTCTCTATGTTCTTGAATACGTCTTTTACAAGTGGTTCTGCTTCTAATCTTTTCATTGAGGCCTCTAATACAGAGACTTCTTCATTAATTATATTTTCAACTGTTTTTACCTTGTTTAATCGTGCATTCATGTTTTTTTCTACCATTTCTGCAATCTGATCTAGATTCATGAGTTTGACTCCTGCTATTGTTGCAACTTTTTCATCTACAGTTCTGGGATTTGACAAATCTAAAATCATCATTCCTTGGCTTTTGTTTTCCATAGCTTCTGTAATTCTGTCATTTGTTACAAGAAAGTATGGTGCAGTTGTTGCAACAAAAATCACATCATAGTTATCAAATCCTGATAGCACTGCTTCAAATTTAATTGCGTTTCCTCCCATTGTTTCACAAAATGTCTCTGATCTTCCCATAGTTCTGCTTGTTACATCAAAAGCATATCCTCGTCTTTGCAATGACTTTGCAACTAGGGTTGATACTTCTCCAGTTCCAATTAGTAAGACTTTTTTTGTTTTTAATTCATCGATGTTTTCTTCTGCAAGTTTTACTGCCATGGAACCTACTGAAATTCCTCCTGCCCCAATTCCACTTGAATTTCTAATTCTGGTTCCCATTCTAATTGCTTTGTCAAATAATGTGTTGAGGTGTTGGCCTGATGCTTTAACTTCTCTGGCAGAAGTAATGGATTTTTTTATTTGTCCTAGGATTTGCTCTTCTCCTAATACCATTGAATCTAACCCTGAGGTCAATTTCAATAAATGGTGTAATGCTTCTTGGTTTTCTACAACTTCTATATTCTCATCAAACATCTCTTTTTCAAGTCCGGTAATTGCTGCCCATGTTTTTTTAATTTTATCTGAATCGTGTGTTTTGGATTTTCCAAATAATTCTATTCTATTACATGTTTGAATAATTACACATTCATCTAATCCTGAATTATTTTTGAATTGCTCATACGCATTATCTATATCTTTAATCGTAAATTGTTCAAGAATGTGAATTGGTGAGTTACGAAATGTAACACGTGCATTGATGATATTTTGATTCATTTCCAATTCCTCAATATTGCAATAGCTCGCTTTTCAGCTTTTTTCATCTGACCGTCTTTTATTAACTGATCAATGCCATTATCACTTATGATACTACGCAAACATTCTTTTCTTTGCTCTTGAGTAGGTATGGTTTCTTTGGCTATCTCTCTTGCCATTTTTTGAATCTTGATTTGAGCAATGTCTTCTTTTGTGATTATTTTTTTGAATAACTTTTCTGATCTATTTTTGATTTTCTTTGACATTGCTGGGCTTCGTCCACCTGTAAAAATTGCAATTTGAATCATATTTTCAAAATCAATTATCGCAGGATTTGAAAAGTCGCTATCATCAGGATTATCTGAACTATATGCGATGATCTTTTTCTTTTTAGCATCCTTGATGATTTTCTGATTCATTTTTCTATCGTTTGTTGTTGTGATGACTAGATCTGGTTTAAATTCTGAAAGAAATTTTGTATCTGAAAGTTTTTGTTTTTTTAATGTGATTTTTTTGGCTTTGGCTAATTTGCTAATATGTGAATTTACTGAATCGCTGATTACTGTAATAATGCAATCTTGTTTAATCACTGAATTGATTCTCTTTTGTGCCTCATTTCCCCCTCCAATGATAATTATTTTTTTACCTTGAAGATTCAGGTCTACTATCATCGATCAAAGGGACTTCGGTTTCTATTTATGTATTAAAAATTAATGCGTGAAATGCCAGCTACATTTTTAATTGAATGAGCAAGTTCTTGAATTATTGACTTCTATGGATGATTCTGATAAAGAACTTCTAAATGAGATTCAATGGACTTTTCCACTTGTAACAAGACCATTTGATGCTATTGCTAAAAAATTTGATACTACCCCTGAGGACATTAAAGCACGATTAAACCAACTTAAAGAAATTGGAGTTTTAAGACAACTAAGCGCAATTTTTGATACTAGAAAACTTGGATACACAAGTTCTCTTGTGGCCATGGAAATTGAATCTGATCAATTAGAAAATGTTGCAAATCAAATCAATCGTCATCCTGGTGTCAGTCATAATTATGAGCGAGATCACCAATTCAATCTTTGGTTTACATTGGCTGTTCCCCCTGGTGCTGATTTGAAAGAAGAGCTTGAAAAATTCAATGTTTTAAAAGGAATTAAAAAAGTAAGAATGCTTCCAACTTTACAATTATTCAAAATTGGTGTTAAGCTTGACATGGTTGATGACAAGAAACATGATGTTGCACCTTCTGAAGAGAAAAAAGAAATCAAAAATGTAGAATTTATTCCAACTGAAGACGACAAAGATTTTATCCGAGAATTACAAAAAGATATGGAAATAATCGATGAGCCATTTGTAAATGCTGCAAAAAATCTTGGCATTACTGAGGATGAATTATTTAAAAAAATGAAACACTATGAAGATATTGGAGTCATGAGAAGATTTGCCGCCATTTTAAGACACCGACAAGTCGGCTTTACTGCAAATGGTATGATTGTATGGAAAGTACCTGAAGATAGAATTACCAAAGTTGGAGAAACACTTGGCTCATTTCCTCAAGTCAGTCATTGCTATGAACGACCAACATATGCTGATTGGCCTTACAATGTATTTTCTATGATTCACTGTAAAACACATGAAGAGGCACATGAGATGGCAAAAACAATTCAAGACCAGATCCATGTAGATGAATATCAAATTCTGTTTAGTTCTCGTGAATTCAAGAAAACTCGAGTAGAATATTTTGTAGAACACTCGTTTAGTTTAGAAGAAACTGTACCTACCTAGAATTCATTTTCATCATGTCCTACGACATGAATTATACAAAAATACTGATCATTCATGTTGCAATAGTATTGGGAATTTTCTCCGCATTCCTTACATGGTGGTTTTTCATCTAGTTCTGATAGTCTAGTGTGGTATACTTTGCTTCTAGTAGTAACTCCTGTGTCTTTGTAGATTCGAGTTATGTTTGAATAATATTCTAATTCTTCTGGGTTTAATTTCTGATAATTTTTGATTTTTTTAATCATAGATTCCCATTTTTTATATTTGCCAATCTTGGCTAGTTTCATCCTTTCAATAACTTCTAATGTTTTTTCTATGTCTATTGGATTGTCCATTTACAAATTAATTTGCTTGAGGCGTTGCTTTTAATTCGTAAGAAGGCCAACTATTGTACAACTCTTCCACCTCTTTCATATCTGAATCTGAAATATATTTTCCATCTGACATTTGGGCATAATTGACAACTTCTTCTTCGCTGATCATTGTTGGAAGTACTGTTGCAAATCCTTTCTTTGTCATCATAAATTTCATTGCAAACTCTGTAATGTTTAATCCATTTCTATCTGCAATTGGTCTGAACTGTTCAACTTTCTCTAATGATGCTTTTAGCCACTCTCTTTTTCTTACTGATCTGTGATCATTATCATCAAACTTTGTATCTGCATTAACTTTCCCTGTTAGGATTCCTGATGCTTCTGGAACTCTGACTAGAATCCCTACATCTTTTTCTTCTGCTTTTTTCATTAATTCATTTCCTGGAGTTTGTTCTAGTATGTTGTAAACTGTTTGAACTGCACTGAGATTTGGTTTATCCATTGCTTCCATGCCTTCTTGGGTCCATCCTATTGCTGGACCTAAAGCAATTTGATATGTTTTGATTGAACCGTCTTTGATAAAACTGTCTAGTAAATTGAATATTGAATCATTTCGTACGTCTTTGAGTTTTGGATTATGTACTCCGTACATGTCAACATGATCTGTTTGTAATCTTTCCAAACTATTTCTTAATGCCATTCTAGTATAATCTTCATCAAACTTTTGTGGAAGTTCTTTGTGACCTATTTGTTCAACGTCTCTAAAATCATAACCATATTTTGTTGAAATAACAATCTCGTCTCTCATATCTTTGAAAACCTCGCCAATTAGTTTCTCACTTAATCCTTTACCGTACAAGTCACCTGTTTCAAAGAAATTAATTCCAACATCGTATGCTTTTTTGAGCATTCTTTTTGCTTCATCCTCTTCAATTTTTTTGCCCCACCAATCAAGAGCGATTGCCCATGCCCCAAATCCTATTTCTGATATTTCGATGTCTGTTTTACCTAGTTTATTGTACTTCAAAACTATTTTTTGAATTAAAATTTCATCATTTATGTTTATCCAAGATTTGCAATGCTGATTTCAGATTTTTTTATAATTGATTTGAATATCTAACCTAAACTGGTGATTAATGGTACGATATCTTTTTTGACACATACTATCATTGGAACATCATTTTTGACATATTTTGATACTTCTGTTTCTCTTAGATCCATTATCAAATCTTGGAAATCTCTAATTTCGTCTACTTCAAACGCTAACATGAAATCTTCATCATGAATTCCAAAAGAATACGTTGTGTTTAGGACTACTTGAGGATATTTTTTACTGACTTCGATATGTTCATCCATGATCACTTGGCGTTTTTCTTTATCTAGTAGATACCATTCTCTTGTTTTTGTAAATGGATAAACTATTACGTGTTTTTTAGGTTCCATCCCTGTTAGAAAACCGTGTTCTTTTCTTGCTCCTTGCACATAGATTGATGGTCGTGTACATGACAAATATGTCATTGATGGGATGATATATTTTCCAAAAACTGTTTTGTATAATTTTTCAATTACTATTTGAATCTCTTCCACTGTTTTTGCTGCAAACCAAAATAAAAAGTCCGTATCATCTCTTAATCCTAAATTTGAATATGTTCTAAATGTAATTCCTGAATTTTTTAAAATATTCTCTACTTCTTTTGCAGATTCTTCTTTTGCTAGATCTGCCATCCATCTCCATTTTGGATCTACTTTGAAAAATGAGAAATTAAAATAATATTGCTCTTCATTTTCTGACATAGTATAATCGATTTTGAAACCCTATTTAAACAAAAACTAGATTCTCTATTCTAGAATTTCGATAATTTTCTCTGAGGATTTGTGTCCTGATTTTATTTGAACCAAAGATGTTGATATTTTGAGATGCTTTGCAATTTTTTTAATAATTTCTTTATTTGCTTCTCCTTTGATTGGTTTTGATTTTATTCCAATATTGATTTGATCATTTTCTATCACTAGGAATTCTTTAGAAAATTCTACATTTACTTTGTAAATCAATAATTTTTTGAAAACTATTCTGGTTAAATTTGATTAGGCTGATTGTTCTAAAGCCCATTCATATCCTTCTGCTTCAAGTTTGTCTGCAAGTGATGCATCACCTGTTTTCAATACTTGACCTCTTGCAAATACATGAACAAAGTCTAGTTTGTCTAAGAATTTCAAAATTCTGGCATAGTGAGTGATTATGATAATTGTTGCATCTTTGTCTGCAACTTTACTGATTGCTTGTGCTACTGCTTGAACTGCGTCAATATCTAATCCTGAATCTGGTTCATCTAAAATTGAAATTTTTGGTTTTAAAACTGCCATTTGTAATACTTCTGCACGTTTCTTTTCTCCGCCTGAAAATCCTTCGTTAAGATATCTTGAAAGAAACTCTTCTTTCAATCCTACTTTTTCTAGATTCTCTTTAAGGTATTTTTGAAATTCTCTAACTGTGATGAATACCTCTCTATTGTCACCCTCGAGTGCTTTACTTAGAGAGTTGTATGCTGTTCTTAGAAAGTGAGAAAATCCTACACCTGAAACTTCAGTTGGGTATTGAAATCCTAAGAATAATCCTTTCTTTGCTCTTTCATCTGCTGATAAATCTAAAATGCTTTCACCATCTAACAAAATATCTCCTTTTGTAACTTCGTATTTTGGGTGTGCAAGTAATGTGTAAGCTAGTGTACTTTTCCCTGAACCGTTTGGTCCCATGATGGCATGCACTTCTCCAGGACCTGTTTTCAAATTGACGCCTTTGAGAATCTCTTTACCTTCTCTTGATACGTGAAGATCTTTGATTTCCAAAACTGCCATATTGCGTTTCATTCTGATTCTCTATATAATACCGACGAAATTTAGCTGATCCTAATCTAAATAATAAAATGAAAAGAGGGGGGGTGTAATTAGTTGGCCAGAGATGGTCTCAAAGTAATTTTGAGTTTGTAGCATGTTAGAATTTCTTTACATCTATTTCTGATAGTTACTTCTGTGACTCCTGCAATACTTGAAACGTCTCTTTGTAGGACGTTTTGTCCAAGTAAAACCGATGCCACATACAGATATGCTGCGGCAATTCCATTTGGGGCCTTTCCATCAGCTATACTGCTGTCTTTAGTTTTTTCTGCAATTTCCAAGGCTAGTCTTTCAACTCTTACCTCAGTTTGTGTCATGTTTGCTATCTTTGAGATGTATTTGTCCATGGTTACAACTGGGGCATGTACTTGTCCCATTTCCATTACCATGGTTCGATAGTATCTAGCTGCAAGTTTTGTTTTTGTTTTAACATCTTTTGCTGGACAAATTCCTCGGCAAATTTCTTCTAATGATCTTACTACATCACATTGTTTACATGCCATGTAAATTGTAGCAGCTGTTATGCTAACTACTGATTTTCCTTTCACATCGACATGTCCATCCAAGTTTCTGTATATCATAGATGCAGTTTCCAAAACATTCTTTGAAAGATTAAGACCATCACATGTTTCACCCATTTTTGCTAAAACATTTGCTAATCTTCTTTCTCTTGGTGAGGAAACTCGTACTCTTTGTTGCCACTTTCTGAGATTATTCATTTGACCTGCAACTTCGCGGTTGATTGTTTTTCCGCTAAAGTCTTTGGTGCTGATTGAAATCTCAGTAGTTATTCCCAAATCATGTTGAGAATAGGTTGTTTGTCCTGTTGCTCTTGCAAGCTTCATCTTGTCTTCGAAGTTTGAGCTTATTGTTTCTGGACCAAAATCTGCAATCTGATCATCGACGACAACGCCGCAACCAGAACAGATTATTTCACCATTCTGCATGTCATCTACTAATGTAGATTTACATTCAGGACAGTTTTGTTTTTCTAGTATGTTCATCATTTTTTTCTCCTAAATTTTTTTGGTTTGTTAGCAGGAGATTCTTGAGATGCGAAAACACTTTTGCCAATGTATTTTTTGATATTATTTGTTAATGGCGTTGCTGATGCAAACGGCCTACTTACTGGACCTATCAGTTCATTTACTTTTGCAACTCTAGTTCCCTTTTCGTCACAGAGTATTTGTCCTTCAACTAATTCTGTTGATAGCTGAACAATTACCCTGCCACTACCGGCTAGGTGCAATATTTCGCCTACCTCCTGCAATTAGAATATGTAACTATGGTATTCTTATCATAGACTTCTGTCAACTTTACTTTAGCTAAGAGCTAGATTTGATTTTATTTTGATTGCTTTGATCTTTTTGCCACTAACTTTTCAGAAATCTTGTTAAGTATTTTTGTCTTGGAGGATCCTTTTGGTACAATGACATAGCCTGACCTCACAAAAGGTCTTTTTGGGAATCTAACTTTGTCATCTGATTCTGTGATTTCTATCCCGCTTGCTTTAGTTGCATCCATTAGTTCTTTTAAGGAAGGATCAAAAACACATTTCTCTAATCCAACTCTTCTACCTTTTGATTTTTTTAAATTCTTGTTGAAATAATCCAACCAGATTACGATGTGCTCGTAATCTTTCATTTTATTCCTTTAGTAAAATTGCGTTGACGATTCCGATTTGTCCTGGTTTTGAAATTACTCTGCATTTACCTTCTTGTGTTTCAAGAATTGCACCTTTTGTAATTATACCACGTCTTTTGTAATCATTGTTTGTAGCATTATCTAATACTTTGATGATTTTTGATTTCTTTACTTTACTTTCACCTATTGCTAAATTGACAAAGTCAATTGTTTTCAAAGCTGTTTTTTGGTTATTGCCTCTAACTCTTCTTGTTACTGTAACTTGAGCTCCGTTAATTGGTTCATTAGGATATCTGTCTGTTTCATATTTTCTTCTGATTCTAAGTGGGACTCTTCTACCACCAGTAATTTTACTGGTTGCTAAGTTCTCTACGGATTTTCTCACGAAAGATGTCTGAATTACTCTAATTTATACAAAACGCAAAAAATTAGCCGTAAAGTAAAAAATTTGCTTAGTTTACTTCTGTAGCAATTTGTGGAGTGGCTGTTTGTCTGTTGGCTGTTTTTCTTACTTTGGAGAATAATCTTTGTTTTAGATCTTCTACATCTCCTTGAATTCCAAAATATTTTTGGAATTTTTCAGTTGTTGTAAAAATTTTTAATCGTCCTACATTTTGATGGCTGATGTAATCTAACTGTCGTAATTCTTTGAGATGTGCATATACTCCAGATCCTCTTGTTTCTACAAGTTGTTTTGATGATATTGGTTGCATGTATGCAATGTAAGACAATGTTTTGAGTGTAGCATTTGGGAGAACTGGTTTTGATGCATATCTTTTGACAGTTGCACTGTATTCTGGTTTTAGTTGCATTACATAGGATCCGTCTGGAAGTATTACAATTTCTAATGCTTTGAACGCTGACTTTGTCTTTTTCATAATGCTGTCAAGTAGTTCTAGAGTTTTTGTTCTTGATTCCGTGCCTGAAGCTCTTACAATGTCTTCTATTCTTAATGGTCTTCCTGCTGAATATAATGCAGCCTCTATTCTTGCTGTTGCTTCATCTAAATTCTCTATTTTCACCAATTATTTTCTACTCCTTTTGATCAATTTGTCATCTCATCCTTGATTACGATAATTTTAATGTCATCTTCAGCTTGCTCCAAATCTACTTTCTGATCTCTTGCCAAAAACAATGCTGCAAAGAAACATCTGATAGAATCCACTTGATCTAAATCTGCAATAATATCTTGCAATAATCCAAATCCTACTGCTCCAATTTTTTTCATTATCAAGTCCTCATATTTCCCAATAATACTTTCAAGAGAAATGAAAAACTCTTGAAAATCTGGCGCTTCAATTGGTTCTATCTCTAATGCTCTATTTCGTCTTGATTGTGGATTTGCAATGGTGCCAATTAGATTTTGTAGTAATCCTAACAAGTCATCTAGTGATACTGGATATGTTGATTCATGTCTGTATGGAATATCTATTAATTCAATATCTACATCAGTTCTTTGATGCATTGGTTTCTTTTCCATTGCTGCTTTTTGTAATGCAAAAATACTTTCGACTTTCATTCTGTAGATCAGTGATGATGACAATGCTGCCATTCCTGCGACTTTGAGATCTTTCTTACCTGTTTTTTCAAGAATTTTTATCAATAAATCTAAAATCTGTATGAGATCAATCTCCCAAACATCTTTTTTTACAACTGATGATGGACTAAATAGAATGTTTATCGGTTCCTGTGAAATACTGCTTGGAGTTTGTGGTTCACTCACATCATAACTTTTTGTCTATTCAATAATATCTAAGGGCTCTATTTTTTTCTCACATCCAGTCAACTCTTATATTGTTAGTATGGAAAAATGAGTTATGAAATCCGCTAGGATCACAGGACCTAATGAACCTCTTGCAGTATCTGAAACTGAAACTCCTAAACCTCAAGGTGCCCAGGTTCTAATCAAAGTGTCTTCTGTAGGTGTATGCCACAGCGATTTGCACTTGTGGGAAGGTGGTTATGATCTCGGTGATGGCCAATTCATGAAAGTAACTGATAGGGGTGTAAAATATCCTGTAACTCCTGGACATGAAATTGTTGGAATTGTTGAAGATATTGGAGATGGAGTTTCTGGAATTTCAAAAGGCGAACAAGTTTTAGTTTTCCCTTGGATTGGTTGTGGGGAATGTCCTGCATGTAAAGTGGCTGATGAAAATCTCTGTGATGCCCCAAGATCAATGGGCGTCTTTCAAGATGGTGGTTATTCTGATTATGTTTTAATTCCAAATTCTAAATATCTGGCTAAACTTGATGGTGTAGATCCTGATGCTGCTACTTCTCTTGCTTGTTCTGGGTTAACTGCATACACTGCTATCAAAAAAGCAAACAAAAATTCACCTGAATTTATCGTGATTATTGGTGCTGGTGGTTTGGGACTGATGGGTGTACAAATTGCATCAGCTATCACTGATGCTAAAATTATTTGTGTTGATTTGGATGATCAAAAATTAGAAACTGCAAAAGAAATGGGCGCTCATTTTACTGTGAATTCTAAAAACCCTGAAACAGTTCAAAAAATAATGTCTATCTGTAATGATAAGGGTGCAGACAGTGTTGTTGACTTTGTTAATGCTCCTCCCACAGTAAAAACTGGTTTAGCTGTTTTAAGAAAACGTGGAAATCTTGTACTGGTTGGATTGTTTGGAGGTTCTTTGGAAATCTCTCTTGTAACAATTCCTCTAAAATCAATTATCATTCAAGGTGCATATACTGGAAATTATAATGATATGGTTGAACTTCTTGATCTTGCACGAAAAGGAACAATCAATCCTGTGATTTCTAAAAGATATTCTTTGGATGAGGCAAATACTGCCTTGGAGGATCTTAAAGCCCGCAAAATTCTTGGCCGTGCAGTGATAAATCCCTAGTCAAATATATCGCTCCAAAATTTTATAACAGAAAAAAACTGGATGTTGTTGTTGGATACAAAAACAAGTTGCGAGGTTGCATTAACACATCTTAAAAATAAACAATTCATTACTGCTCATACCTTGTTATTAGATCAAGCTGAATCTTTAAAAAAATCTGAATTTCTAAAGTCTGCTTTGTTGTATATGCTGGCAGGTGAATGCAAAACCCGCCAAGGAAAATCTTCTGAAAATGAAATTAAAGAAGCTGGTGATTTGTTTTTAAAATATTCTAATGTAAAAAATTCCAGAAATATTAAAGGTGCATTACTCTGTGCTTCAAAGTGTTTACTAAGTTTAGGTGAATTTGACAAAGCTAAAGATGCATATCAAAAAGCAAAAAGAATCACCCAAACTCCAATTCAAGTTACTAGACCTGTTGTAATAATTGATGATAGTGAGGCAATCACTATGAAATTAAAAACATTTGTAGAAAAATTGGGTCATTCAGAAATTTATGTTTTTAAAAATGGTAAGGATGGGATAAAAGGCTGTAAAAAAATATTTTCTGAAACTAAAGAACCTATAGTGCTACTTGATATGGGATTGCCTGATCTTGAAGGTGATGTCGTTGCTACAAAATTACTAAAAGAAAAAATTGATTTACAAATTATCGTTATCACGGCAGATGAAAAAACTACAAAGCGTGTCCATACTATTCTGAGTACTGGAGTTTCTGCCTTTATTCAAAAACCATTTACGCTTGATGAAGTCAAAAAAGCAATAGATGTTGCAGAATCTGAATATTCTTTATTACAGCAATAACAAAGACATGTTTAGAATATTCACATCTTTAATGTCTATTTCATTTATTCTGTAATCTAATAATTCATCTGAAAATTTCTCCACAATTTTCTCTGATGTATTTTTTTTCTCAGAATTCACTTGTAGTAAAACTAACATGTTCCATTCTCCTTCCATGTTTGATACTAGGAGATAATTATCTAATTTTGTTATGAAATCTTTGATAGTGTCTCTTACGGTTTCAAGTGATTTGGATGGTTTTAATTTCATCAAGACTGCTTGATATTCGTTAATTCCTGATACGTCTGTTAGAACTGCTTTGTATCCTTTGATGATGCCGCTTTTTTCTAAACGTTCTATTCTTTTTCTAATTGTTCTATCTGATACATCCTCTCCCGATTTTTTTAATTCTGATGCGATTTCTTTTGATGGCGTCCTTGCATTGTTGTTTAGAATTTCTATTATTTTTTGATCTATTTTATCTAGATTCGACCATGCATCTTCGCTCATATCCATCTCAAAAATATAATGCCTTTTGAATTTTTGGTTAAATTCACAGCAATTCCTATTTTTGGTTTAGATTATTCTTCTAAAATCCAACCTGATTCCATGATTTCTTGATCCTCTACATCTCCAATGTTTGTGGCATATCTCCAAATGAATGCCTCGTCTGGAATCATTTTTTCTTTAATTTTTAAAAGTGCTTCAACTTCTGAATTTAGATTATTATCTGCATTTCCATGTTCTTTACAAAATTTACATTTTTGATCTAGTGTGATTGGGTCTGATTCAATCAATGGATATGCTGTACATGCTAAAGGTCTTTCATTGTATATTTTACATGGATGTCCGCCGTGTGGTGATTTCTCTCCGCTCTCTGTATCTAAAAATGGACATGTGTTTCCATTTTTTTCAGAACCCATTAACTGGTATGCTAAAATTTTACTTGGAATGGAATCTGCTTTTGCAGAAATTCCAATTCTTGGTAAAATTTTAATTTTTAATTCATTTTTAATTGCTAGTTTTTCAATTCTTTCTTTTTCCTCTGGGAGAATCAACACTCCTATTTTGCCAAATTTTTTACTTGGATAATATTCTCTTTCAATACAACACTGAGAGCAATCTTCTATGCATTGAAATTCCACACTTTACATCGCATTCTTGGATAAAAATCTCTTATGGATGATTTTAATTAATTTTTCTTCCAGAAAAACCCTACCAGTTATATGCTCATAATGATAATGAGGAATATGGGTAAGCGCCAAGTAAAAAATGAAAGTGCACTAAAGGAAATTCGATTACCTGAAGAGGGCGAACTTTTTGGTCGCGTATTAAAAATGATGGGTGGAGAAAATGTTATGATAAAATGTGCTGACAATATTACTAGACGTGGGAGAATTAGAGGCAAGCTAAAGAGAAGAGTTTGGATTAGAGATAATGACATTGTAATTATTGCTCCTTGGGATTTCAAAGAAAGCGAGCGTGGTGACATTATTTGGAGATTTACACTTCCTCAAGTTGAATGGCTTAAAACACAAAACCATATTCCAAAAGATTTCTGATCTTTTGTCATTGACTTAATTTTATTTTGATGACTTAGTTAATATAGTGAGTTAATTACTTGTGAATCAAATGGAACAAGGCACCGTAAAGTGGTTTAACCGTACTAAGGGCTTTGGTTTTATCGAGAGAGAAGGTGGAGACGATCTGTTTGTTCACAAATCAGATGTTGACGGATTCATCAACGAAGCCGATAAAGTCGAGTTTGAAGTAGGCGAAGGTCAAAAAGGACCAGCAGCCCAAAAAGTCAAAAAAATAGAATAGACCGTGAATTTTTAATTTAAGATTTCATCTTTGTTTTCTTAAACTAGTCTTTCTTTTTCTTATTTTTAAAAATCATTTTTTTAATTTGTAAAAATTTGTGGTCCCGCGGGACGGAATTGAACCATCGACAACCCGGTTTCTGTATGCCTGATGGGCTGTTATTCGTTTAGCCATCTAAAGCCAACAACTACAGCCAGGAGCTCTACCAGGCTGAGCTACCACGGGACAAAACAACGAAGATCTCTACTATTAAAAAACTATCGTAGATGATTTTTTATAATTGATCGTTAGGATCTCCAAGGCATAAATACCCAGAAAATAGTTGAAAACATCGTGTCAAAGCTAGAATTATCCTATTCTGGATATGTTTGTGCACCGTATTTGCATAACCACAAATCTATTGAACTAAAGGATAGTTGGGTAAAATCAAAAAATATTGAAAAATTATTTTTTGTAACGGGAACATTTTCTAGTGAAAGTAAACCTTACTTTTCAGATTCGACAAATCATTATCTTTTAGCTAAATTCAAAGACAGTGCCCTCATATCCAAGGAATTTTCTGAACATAACCAAGACAAAACATCTTTCATGTTTAACATTAAAGATGAACTTTTTCAGAGAGAAGTTGAAGGTAACATCAATTTCATCTCTGTATATTATTTAGAATATGGTGATGATGGTGAAGATTTACAAGAAATTGCAAATCTTTTGCTAAAAAGAGACAAAATTGAGGTTGCAGGACTAGGAAATATGAATACATTTTGCTTAAACCCTTCAAAGTTCACATTTCCATATTCTGAAAATATTATAGTAATTGAAGTTGCAAGTGAAAAGAGCCATCAGAGTGTAAAGAAATATTGTGATCAAACTAGACGAGATGCTAATCGAAAAGGAATGGCAATGGCCAATTTACTTAATTTATCAATTCTTGAACAGCTAAAGTAGAAAAGTTAAA
>JACKQG010004335.1_pt1 | contig 16525 bp, 13 predicted proteins | sample 8237621 | NCBI WGS metagenome assembly JACKQG01 (sample SAMN15677084, study PRJNA649215) | marine metagenome | biome: marine; feature: Black Sea; material: saline water; isolation source: suspended particulate matter (SPM) from the Black Sea western gyre | collected 2013-06-09/2013-06-10 | depth...
CCTCGCGGCTGATCTCGCCAGAAGTTGCTTGAACCGGGGTGCCGAGTGGGCAGCCTTTCCGGACGCACTCTTTCGCTCGGCAAATATGCTAAGTTCAATGAATTCCACCTCGGACGCATGGGGGCAGAGTTTTTCCCGGGTTCATTGTCAGGTAGAATTTCTGGCGATCGTTATGCAGACTTTGAAAAAGCACAGTTGCGTTATAACGAATCGCAAGTTGGCACCGAAGAAAGTACAGCAACCTTGCAATCGGTTATCGCCGATCGCAATGCAAATGAGCTATTGGCTGACGGACCTGTATATGATGTTCTTGTTTTCGAAACAACAAATGGCTGGCGCGTTGTCATCGACTCTGATGAAGATGGCGACCTGGGCGAAGAGCAGTCATTGGCCCCATTTAAAGAATCAGGTGATTGGGCGACATTAGGTGACGAAAGTAACCTTAATTACGCAATTAATGTTTCTGAAGATGGCAATATGACTAGCATTTACTTTGACGCACATGGTCATGGTACACACGTTGCGGGCATCATTGGTAGTTACGAGGGTGAAGGAGCACGTTTGAATGGTGTTGCCCCTGGAGTCGAATTCGTGGCAATCAAAATCGGCGATAGTAAAGTTGGTGGTTCAACATCTGGCTTTGCTGTGTCTAAGGCCTTAGACTACGCAGTTGAGGCTGGGTGCCAAATAGCGAATATGTCGTTTGGCGGGCCATCCTTTTATGCTGACGGACGCGAGCCCGATGATTGGGTAGTTGAAGAAGCTGCCAAGCGCGGGTTGTTGTTGGTTACATCTGCAGGCAATGAAGGCCCGGCGCTTTCTACCGTAGGCTCGCCTGGTACTTCTGAGGCCGCTTGGTCGATTGCTGCAGCGATTTGGCCTGATACACAAAAAGTAAGTTATAGCTCGTTAAATCCTGCCGAGCCATTACTCTTCGATTTTTCATCGCGCGGACCACTGCCAACTGGTGACTTAGGCATCGACTTCGCTGCTCCTGGTGCTGCTTTAAGCGCTTTGCCTTCATGGACACTAGCAAAGGGAGAAAGCTGGAACGGTACTTCGATGGCGGCCCCGCAAATGGCTGGTTGTGTTGCCTTGCTTGAATGCGCGGCAATGGGGGAAGGCTTGCCGACTGACCACGAAACTCTGCATCGTGCTTTCCGTTTGTCAGCTACGCGGTTTGCGCAGCATGAATGGGTAGAAGTAGGGCACGGCTTTATTGATATGTTGCCGGCGCTGGCTCATCTACGATTGCTTGCTACAGAGCGCCCGACTCAGACAATGTACGACATCCAAACTTCTAACCAATTTGGCGTCGGAGAGGGTGTTTATGTGCGTGGGCTCAAAAACAAAAAACCATTTACTCGCAGTGTTGCTATTGCACCGCATTTTAATGATGATTCGAGCAACGCTGCTAAGTCGGATTTTTTACGTACCTTTGCAGTGGTGTCAGAAGCTGATTGGGTGACTGCACCTGAGGGTATGTACGCTTCTGCTAACGGAAATAGTATTAGCCTTAATATTAACCCTGAAAATCTAGAGCCCGGATTGCATAGTACTCGAGTATTGTTGTTTGATGCCGACAAGCCGCGTTCAATTGGTGCAGAGGTAATTATTCCGGTTACTATTCTCGTGCAACTTGAAAGTGATAGTGAACATAAATCAAGCGATCACGCTACTCTGGCGCAAGGTGGCTTGCATCGTAGTTTTTTGCAGGTGCCTCACGGTGCAAATTATGTTGACATTAAAGTTACTCAGCACGGCGGCACGCGCAACGAGTATCGCCCTGGGGCTGGTAGTGTTAGTGCTCTGCGTTACTACGAAGACCGTCAACAGCGCGGCCGTTTCTTTCTAGAAGACGGCGATGTTTACACCACTCGTGTAAAAGTTGAAGAGGGTACTTTGTTTGAGTATGCAATGTCAGCACGTTGGACGACAAACACTGTTGCCCATCTCGATTTAGACTTTAGTTTCGTAGGATTGCATGCAGCCGAGTCAACTTTCGAAGTGCCGGTTGGTCAAGATACAGCTTACTTTGCGTATACCTCGCCATTGCACAACGTGTCGCGCTTGCGTGCTGCGGCTAGCATCGATGGCATTGCAAAGTCTATTGATGCCGAGATGAATATCATTGTCGACCCAATTCGCTCACACATTATGGACGACTACGGAATGTTCCAAGGTGTAATTGAGTTTTACGAAACTATTCCTGAGGGGATAGATAGCATTTCATTGTTCACCCCGCATTCAATTCAAACTACAGAGTGGCGCGAAGATTTGATGCTTGAAATTTTCGATGCTAATGGTGCGGTTGTTGTCCGACAAATTATGTACGAGGTCGAGACTGAAATTGGCAATATCGCTGCTGGCACCTATCACTTTAAAGTTTCATTCCCATCATTAGGCCAGAATGCGCTTCAGGCTAATTTTGCTGGCCTCGAACTTTATATGTACCAGTCTCAAGGTAACTTTACCTTATACCCGAGCCTGCAAACGGTGTTTGATCAAAGTCATAGCTCAAGCAGTTTAAGCATACCTGCCGGTGGCGGACGCACTCTATTCGCAAGTGTCCCCGAGCTAGACCCATTGCCTGCGGGTAGTTGGTATTTCGGCCAAGTCAGCGTGAAAGATGGTGATGGAAGTGTGGCATCCAACCCAATTAAGGTCTACCGTGGTGTTGCTGCCAGTGAGTGTGACGATTGCGTCGCCGATGATGAAGATTGCGTCGAAGGTGAAGACGCTGAGCCAGTAGAACTTGGTGAATTAGAGCAAGCTTGGGTTGACATTCAGGCTGATGATGAAGCAAGTACCGCTGATCAATTGACAGCTCTTCTCGAGTGGACTGATTCTGCTCCGGATGAATTTATTGCACAGTATGCAAAGTATAAGTTCTATGCCGACCACCGATTGTATGAACAATTGCATCTAGAGGCTGCTGGTTTTCTCAAGTCATTTCCGCTCCAGCGCGAGTCGTTTATGAAGATGGCTAACACTTGGAAATAAATCCAAATAAATCGCTACGGCTTGCGCTGTGTTCAAATGTGTTTCCAGCATATAACGCAGCTCAAGCCGTTGATTCATTAGATATATCAATGCGCACGGTGATGGCGCAGTTACCGGCTGAAGTCGCTGAAAATATTTCTTATGGTTTGTACTTTTCAGAAAAAGCTGTGCGCCAGTTTAATGACTCTCCAAAGTTGTTTGCAAAGTATTCAGCTACTATGCAAGAGCTAAAGCTTAAAGTCACCACTGCTAATGCTTTTCCTCAACAAGATTTTCACGCCAGGGTAGTCAAAGAACAAGCCTTTTTGCCCGACTGGAGAGAGCAGTCACGGGTCGAATACACATGTCAAGTGGCCGACTTGTTGGCAAAGCTTGCAACCGACGATAATGGCTTGTCGATATCTACCTGCCCATTTGGTTACGATTCTGCTGCAGCTAGCGCTGAAAGTATTGCTAAGGTGCAACAGGTGGTTGCTCATCTCCGACAAATTCATTCGTTAACTGCTAAACATATTAGATTAGCATTCGAAGCCGAGCCTTGTGCATGTTTCAGCGATAGTGTCGATTTAATTAATTATCTTGCTGATTCATTCAGCGCTGACGATTTAAATTACCTTGGCATTTGTTTTGATCTGTGTCACTCGGCGGTAACCAATGAAGATTACACGGCAGTTTTAAAGCAAGCAGCACAGCGGCAAGTTGTAATCGCCAAAATTCAAATTTCATCAGCATTGCAACGGCAGTCAGCATTATGTGATTCGGGCGACGCTGACTTGAGTGAGTTAGCGAGCAGCGCATATTTTCATCAGTGCATGGTAGACGGGAAACTCTATACCGATGTCGACCAAGTTCCGCCCGCAGTCCGCAGCGCAGCGCAGCAGTGGCGTATACATTGCCATGTGCCAATATGCCATAGTGATTACACAGGCGGCTGGCAGGCTACCGCATGGCGTCCTGCGGTCGAGGCGGCTGTTGCGGCACAAATTTACGACTTTGAGGTAGAGACTTATACATTGTCACTGCTCAACGCCAAATTTACCAAAGGCGATATTGTTGAAGATTGCATCGCCCAAGAAATTTGTGCTGGGTTTTATGGCCTCGGCCTTGACACTGCAGCTAGGTGACACTATTATTCTCGGCCATTCGCTAGTCGAATGACCTGGCCCCATCGTCTAGTCTGGCCTAGGACACCAGGTTTTCATCCTGTCAACAGGGGTTCGAATCCCCTTGGGGTCACCAATCAAGCAACTCGTTAGTTTCGGCTAGCGAGTTGTTTTTTTATTTTTGACCTAGTGGGTGAGCCTGCGTGTACAAGTCGCGCAGACCTTCAATTGATACGTGGGTGTAAATCTGAGTGCTGCCTAAACTAGCATGACCGAGTAATTCTTGCACTGTCCGCAAGTCGGCACCGCGACGCATTAGGTGCGTGGCAAAGCTGTGCCTTAATGTATGCGGTGAGCACTTAGAGTGGATGTCGGCGCGCAATAAAAACTTGTCTAAAATCCGCCGGATTGAGCGGTCACTAATCCGAGACCGGTGTTTGTTCACGAACACAGCTTCGTTGTTGAATCCGAGATTTGATTTGTGGGTTAGATAATTGTCGATCGCTTCTACAGCAGGGTCGCCAAGCATCGCGTAGCGCTGTTTCTTGCCCTTGCCATGCAGCAACACCAGGCCACGGTCAAGTTGCAAGTGCTGTTGGTCAATCGCAACTAATTCTGAAACACGGCAACCAGTCGAGTATAAAGTTTCAAGGATGGCGCGATCGCGGTGTTCGTTGCGATCATCAGGGCAGGGTGCATTTAGCAAGCGCTCAACCTCGTCTTCTTCAAGGAAACGCGGTAATTTTTTGGCTTTGCGCGGTCCCTTTAAACTGATGCTTGGATTGATTTCAATGTGCCCGAGATCTTCGAGCCACCTAAAAAAACTGCGTAGAGTAGATAAGTGCCGCGCCATCGTTGAAGAACCTAGCTCGGCCTCAAGTAGAGAGCCAAGGTACAAGCGAATTCGCGCCGAGCTGATTTCGTTAGCTGCTGGCGGCGGTATCGATTGCTTTGGATTTAGTGGGTCGCAGCTTAAAAAATCAACAAAGCGTGATAAGTCGCGTTGGTAGGCGCGTAAAGTATGTGGACTTACCTGTCGCACCTCTCGAAGGTGTTTCAAGAAATTTTCGCTGAGGGTAACCAGTGCGTTGCTCACAACTAAATAATAGCGAATAAGCATCTAGCATTCATTAGATTTGCGGAACATCATGGTTAGAAACCTCGTCATTAAAGTATGAGCAATTTTCAGGTACGCTGCATTGCACATTCAGCTGCTGTTGTAGCGCCTAGCAGCTGTCTGTCGGCGATGCCTTCGCCGTCATCGCTAGTGTTTCTAGACAGTTCGTCAGGCCAGGGCCTGTCGGCAATTGCTTTTAATCCCGACGAATCATTAGTTGGGCGTGTGTCGCCAGCAATTACGACCAACGAAAAATGGCCGCTGTCGAACGTCGACCCAGCTCTCGAAGTTGAGCGCGCTTGCGCCAACGAGTCATGGACTTTCGATGCCGGTTTGCCAGAAATTGGTGTTGGCTGGATAGGTTGGTTTTCGTTTGAATGCGCACATGCCTACGAATCATTCCCCTGGAACGCGCCTTATCCAGACGGCTGGCCAGATTACAATTTTGGTCGTTTCCGCCAGGCAATAGTATGGATGCCAGACGGCTGCCCAATGTTGCTATATGCATTTTGCGACGAGTTGCCTGATTGTAGCACAGAGGCGATTACTGTTTTTGAGCAGGTAATGGCTGCAGCCGAGCAATCCGACCCAATTTTGCCACAGCAGGTTCAACAGATGAATCACGAAAAAGGAGCAGCTTATCAAGACGGTGTAAAAAAGTTGCGTTCATTAATTGCTCATGGCGAATTGTTCCAAGCTAATTTGTCGCACGAGATGTCATCGCGATTTACCGGCGATTCTCGCGAGCTATATATTAGTTTGCGTCAAGGGCAGCCCACAGACCTTAGTTGTTACTGGGAGGACATGACAGGTCGCAGTTTGATTTCGCACAGTCCCGAACGCTTCCTAAAAATTAATGGCAGCGAAATTGTTTCAAAACCAATTAAAGGAACGGCGCTGCGTCACCCAGATCCAAATGAAGATTTGCTTCAAGCAGAACAACTAGACAATAACGACAAAGAGGTTGCCGAGCTTAACATGATTGTTGATATGGCGCGCAATGACTTAGGGCGAGTGGCAACAGTCGGGCAGGTTTCGGTTGAAAACCCCGGAAAAGTTGTTTCTTACCCAACCTTGCATCACCGTGAAGCCGTTATCCGAGCGCGCTGGAAACCAGAGGTGGGGCTGGCCAAGCTTATTGCAGCTACATTTCCTCCTGCGTCAATATCTGGTGCACCCAAGGTGCGCGCCCTGCAAGCAATTGCCGAGATAGAACAGCGTTCGCGCGGAGCATACTGCGGAGCAATGGGCTATTGGTTGCCGTCCACATCGCCTAAGGGCGAGTTTTCAGTGTTAATTCGCACTGCTTGTATTTCAAAGGGTAACTTGCGGTTGGCGGTCGGCGCAGGCATTGTTTTTGATTCCGAACCACAAGCAGAATGGGAAGAAACTTTGCTCAAGGGACGGTATCTTAGTGGTGAATGAAATCTTCGAAAGACTTCGCTAGCGTGTTGATGCTTGATGGCGTTGCCCTTGATGCCGCGCAGCCTAATATTTGCGCTACTTGGCCTGCGCTGATGCGTGGCGAGGGTATTTTTGAGGCGTTTCTTGTAAACGATTGCACACCACCACCGATGCTTGCTGATCATGCCGAGCGCTTATGTTTGTCTGCGAGCTTAACCGGTTTTGTAGTCTCGCCAAACGATCTTATTTCGAGATTAAATGAATTCTTGCCGTTAATTGCAGTAGGGCAATGGCGGGTGCGTTGCACTTTGTTGCGCGGCGAAAACAACGAGCAGCATTGGCTGTTTAGTGCTGGCCCAGAACAGCCTGCCCCCGAATCTGCTGTATTGTCGGTTTCTGAGTTTCGTCTAGACCCGAGTTCTCCGTTAGCCGGAGCCAAAACTATTTCGCGCATAAGTTTGCAGCGCGCGCGTGTTATTGCAGAACAGCAGGGGGCGTATGAGTCCATAATGCTGACTACCGACGGCGATATCGCCGAGGGAACATCGACTAATATTTTTCTATTTGCTAATGATAAATTGCTAACTCCACCCCTTAACCGCGGTATTTTAGGTGGGGTGACGCGGCAGAATATTTTGCGCGCCTGCCAGATGGCTGGCATTGAGTGCCATGAAAGAATAATCGAGTTAAGTGAGCTGGCTGCCGCTGATGAGGTTTATATTAGTAATGCTGTGATCGGTATTATCCCAGTTACAAAAATATTAAAGATTAGAGAAGACTACCCAGGTGTAAATGGGTCTAAACTAATAGAGATTAGGCATGCTTACCGCAGCTTCATCGATTCTCAATTAACCAGATAATGTTACTTTTTCTCACTAGTTTGTGTTTGTGTCTAGCTCAGCCTGCACTAGATGCTCAGCCACTGTCCGGCAGCGCATTTGTTGCTGTTCAGCAGCAAGACCTTGGCGAACAACTAAAGGCTTTAGATAAACTCATGCGCGGAAAAGACAATCAGGCCAGTGTGCTTGAAGCTCTTGCGCGTCTGCGAGTTACTGCCGTCGTTATCACTAATCAGCTTAATGCTGCTGAAAATCCTGGCGAAGACGATAGTAAGTCAGAGATGAAAAAAATAGCGCGCACATCCAAACGCAACTTAGCGAAAATCGCTGATAATTTGATGGGTGTAATTCTGCATCCACGCCGTAAAAAAATTACTATAGAAAATTTAGAGATATGGAAGGAGGCTGTGTCCTCGCTTGGTCAATTGGGTGTGTATGGTTCACACGACCTTTGGCAGATTTTTGATAGCAACAAAAAATTTAAAGACGAGCCAGGCTTTTTATACCTTTGTTTAGTAGAGATCGGCACAACTAAAGATTATTCTCGAATGTCCGATTTGGTTAAACTTCTCGACAACTCAGAGTTTTTGTATATCGCAGGTGCTGCAGAGGCAATAGCTAAATTCGGTGACGCACCTGGAAAATCAAGGCGCATGGCTGTTGAAACTTTAAGTAAATACATCTCACAATACTACGAGGCTATTCAATCGAATGCCAGTGACGAAGAAGCGCAGCGTAAATATCGAATCACTTCGCAGTCATTGATTAAAGCACTTACTGCCTTGACAGGACAAAAGATAGTGCGTCCTCTCGAATGGACTGCTTGGTGGAACGAAAATAAAAACAAGCCAGAATTGTGGAAAGATAAAGATGAGTGATTCAATTCAACCCATTGACTCTGCAGATTCTGATTTAAGCCCCGCTCAGCAACAACAACCGGGGTCGTTATTGCGCCTGCGCGACGTTCAGGCATTAAATCGTTCCTTCAGAAGATTAGCTGAAGTTCAAGAGGTATTACTCGACCGCCTCGAAGATCTTGAAGAGCAAAAAGCACAGCAGTCTCGGTTCAATACCCCGTTGCTTGGCTTTGGCGGCATGGTGCTTGGCGTTGGGTTGACTGTTGTGGCTTTTATGTACATGCAACCTGCCCAAGAGATTGTTTTGCAGCAGCCGTCAACCGCACCTATTAATATTGAGCCAGCTGAAATCATTGTTCAGGCTCCTGATAACACCGAGCTTAACCAAAATTTCGAAAAGTTAAGTCAGAGTTTAAGTCAAGTCATTGACTCACAAAATAGTGATCGCCAGCAAATGGCTAACTTGACTTCACAAATTCTTTCAAGCGAGTCTCAAAATGATGCCTTGCGTCAGGCTATGGCTGATATGCAAGAACAGCATCTGCGAGAATTGGAAGAAGCACAGCAGCGCCAGCAGCCCAAAACTATGTCAGAGTTGCAAACGCCTCCCGCTGCTACGCCGGCTGTTATGCCGGCGCAAGCCAGCGAATTGGTAATTAGGTTAAATGCGATGCTGGCAGCTGACGGTTACTCTAAGACTCAATTCCAAACAGCTCAGCATGTCGAGGGGTCTTCTGAATTACATGAGGTCGTTGTCTTAAGCTGGAATGAGTCGGGTGACTTAGCGTCAATGATTAAGGCGCAAAGCGTTCAACTCGAATTGCATAAAATGAGTCATACGGTTGTCATGAGTTTCGTTAACGGATCGCGCACTATTGGTGGTGCAGCTACGGTTGCAATCCCAAGCGAAGGTGTACGCCTCGAGTTCAGTGATATAACAATAGACGCATGGATTGAGGCATTCCCAGAGTTGCTGCCTAAGACAGAGCTTGCTGCTTCTAGCAACGGGCGCTCGGCCGAAGAGGTCCGCGTCGCCCTTGATTCTTTGATTTCCAAGCGCGGGTCATTTAGTTATTACAAGCTAACTGCTCTCGGAGAAATAAATAATAATGAAATGCGATACGTGCAGATTAATTGGCACGACAACTCAGGACGTTTAGTTAAAACTATTGAAGCAGATAGCCTAATTGTCATTTTGCATAAATCCGGTTCCGTCGAATTGCAAATGCATAATGGTGCGTTCTTGTCTGGTAGTCAGCGAAGCCCATTCTCGTCTGATAGGTTTAGTTTGCATTTGCCGCGGCAAAACATGCAACTGTGGCACGACTCAATCGTGCCTACCCGTCCTTCATCGTTTTAGTAATGCAATCTAGTGCTGACGAGGTCTTAAGTGTCGGAAGCGCGCTTGAAATGGCGCGCACCGCACTCGATAACAGTCTGGGCTTGATTTGGCTTGAGGCAGAACTTTTTCAATTCCGTGGAGCTCATGCTAGCGGACATTATTACTTTAAACTTCGTGACAGTGATGCCACTCTCGATGCAATAATGTGGCGTGGTAAGGCTTCGCGAATTTTAAATTTTGACGCACAAGAAGGCATGCAGGTATTAGTGCAAGGGCGTTTTGATATTTACGCTGCGCGGGGCAGCCTTAGTTTTCAGATTGAGGCAATGCAACCCTTGGGGGTAGGTAGTTTGGCGCAGCAGTTCGAACTGTTAAAAAAGAAGCTGACAGCTGAGGGATTATTTGATGCAGATCGCAAGCTGCCGTTGCCATGTCGCCCGCAGTCAGTGGTAGTAATTACAGGGCATGAATCTGCGGCATGCGCCGATATTTTAACGTCCTTTGCTGAATCAGAGGTGCCGTTGAAAATAACAGTTTGCTACTCCTTAGTCCAAGGTCCGCAGGCTGTTAATGAATTAGTTAACTCAGTATCTGTTGCTGAGGCTCTGCGACCCGACGTGATTTTGCTGTCGCGCGGAGGTGGGTCTCTAGAAGATTTATGGTCTTTTAACGAAGAACGATTAGTGCGCGCCATTGCTGAATGTACTGTTCCAATTGTTTCAGCGGTGGGCCATGAAGTCGATACCACGCTGGCCGATTTCGCCGCAGATTTTAGAGCAATTACCCCAACTGCTGGTGCGCAGTGCATTGCCTCCTCCTGGGTAGAAGTGCTGCAGCAGCTATCCGGCTTGCGCCATCGCTTGCTTGCACAATCGCCGCAGTCCGCGCTGCAGCGATTGGTGAACCGCTTCAATCAAGCAGAATCACGTTTGGTTCAGGCACCTATCGACCTCTTAAGTTCGTGTCGCGCAAAGTTGTTGCGCTCTGCTAACTCACTATTGCATTGCGGGCCAACAGCTGCCGTTTCTCAACAACGCTCCCGATTGTCTACCCTAGAAGCACGCCTTGAAGCTGCCAGTCCACAGCAATTACTAGAGCGAGGCTATGCTTTGGTGCAGCTTGATGGCAATAGTGGATACCTGCGGAAGGCGAGTGAGGTGCAAAGCAATGATAAGCTAGTGGTGCAACTAGCCGACGGAAAACTTAAGGCGCGCGTAGAATAATATTGTGGCAAAAAAGAAAACTCCCGAACTAGATTTTGAGCAACAGCTTGATAATTTAGAATCCATCGTCGATCAACTAGAAAGTGGCGACTTAACTCTCGAGCAGTCAATTGAACAGTACCAAGTCGGCGTCCAATCGCTGAAGGCGCTGCATCTTTCGATGTCGAAGGCCGAACAAAAAGTTACTGAGTTAAGCGCCGATTTGCGCGGCGAAATTGAAGAGCTAGAAGGCAATGACGACGATTAATTTTGGCGATTGGCTTGGGCAATTCGCGCATGACTTTAATGCCAACCTTGACCAGGTTTTAAGCCACGATCTGCGTGGCGATTCGCGCTTGCAGCAATCAATGAAATATGCGATGCAGGGCGGCGGCAAACGAATACGTCCTGCGCTTTGTTCTTTAGTGGCTGGCACTGCTGCCGATCCCGACGTTGTAGCTCGGGTTTGTGTGGCTATCGAGGCTGTTCATACTTACTCTTTGGTTCACGACGACTTGCCCGCCATGGACGACGATAGTCTGCGCCGCGGACGTGCTACTACACATGTAGCCTATGATGAAGCCACGGCGATATTGTGCGGCGATGCTTTACTCACCTATGCCTTCGAGGTGTTGTCCACACTTAGTCTTCCTGCAGCCCAGTCGTTGCAGTTAGTGCAAATACTGTCTACCGCAGCCGGCCCCAAAGGAATGGTCCTTGGGCAGCAGTTAGATATCGATGCAACCTCTACTCAATTAGATTGGCAGCAGGTTCAAGAGATCCATAACTTAAAGACGGGTGCCTTGATTAGCTCTGCAATTCAGATGGGAGCAGTCCTGGCTGGGCGCGACGTCAATATCTACACCGACTTTTCCAAGCAAATTGGCTTGTTGTTTCAGGTGGTTGACGATGTGTTAGATGCTATTTCAGACAGTAAAAGCCTAGGAAAAACTGCTGGTAAAGATCAGGCGGCATCCAAGTCGACAGCTGTAAGTGCGCTAGGCCTTAAGTCAGCTCAAGATTTGGCTAAACAGTTGTGCGATTCTTCTATTAACAGTCTGCGGCAAATTGGGGTTTCTGGCGATAGTCATTTAAATGAGCTACCCAAGTTTTTGCTAGGCCGCAGCTTTTAGGCTAGAATATACCCTCATGGATTCCCTGCATGCGCGCAACATTAAGTCGCCTAAAGATTTAGAAGGACGGTCTCTCACCGAGCTTGAAGCTTTGTGTGCAGAGATACGCCACTTTTTGATAGACAAGGTTAATGCTAGTGGCGGACATTTAGGGTCTAACCTAGGTGTGGTTGAATTGTCGGTGGCATTGCATAAGGTGTTTGACTTTTCGCAAGATAAGTTGGTGTTCGATGTCAGTCATCAATGTTACCCTCACAAAATATTGACCGGCCGTTACGACCATTTTGATACCTTGCGCCAGACTAATGGCATGTCAGGCTTTATTAGCCGCGACGAATCACCTTACGATGTGCTTACCGCTGGGCATGCTGGTACATCCATATCTTTTGCCGTCGGATTGGCAGCAGGAATGAAGGGTAGCGCCGAGACCAATGCCGCAGACCCATGGGCCGTAGCGTTGATTGGCGACGCATCTTTCGGCTCAGGTGTGGCGTTCGAGGGTATAAATCAGGCTGCAGATAACGCTGCGCGAATGATTGTAGTTCTTAACGATAACGAATGGTCTATTGCAAAATCAGTGGGGGCAATGGCGCGCTATTTGTCACGAATTCGTTCTTCGCAAACCCTACACCGTACTTACGAGCGTTTGTCCGCGCTTGCCCATAAATTGCCGATTGTTGGCAGTCGTATGGATGAAATTGGCGAGGTGCTGCGCCACGTCATGGTGCCAGGCCATATTTTTGAAGAGCTTGGTGTTAATTATATTGGCCCTTTAGATGGCCATGATTTAGACGTGGTGGTTGATGCTCTCGAGCGCGCGAAAAAGTTTGAAGGCGTTACTTTAGTGCATTTTTTGACTGAAAAAGGCAAAGGGTTTGGTCCTGCTTCTAGTGATCCTGAGCGTGCTCACGGTGTTAAGCCTACTTCAAAAGTTCCGGCTGCTAAATCACCAGGTCCTGCTCAATCGCAACAATCATTTACAGCGGCTTTTTCGGAGAGCATTTGTAACTTAGCAGATAAAAACCAGCACGTCCACGCAATAACTGCCGGAATGCCATCCGGAACTGGTCTTGGCGAATTTGCCGAGCGCTTCCCTGATCGATTTCATGATACTGGCATTACCGAGCAGCACGCTGTCTCTTTGGCAGGCGGTTTGGCGACCGTTGGCAAGCGACCGGTGGTTGCAATTTATTCAACTTTTTTACAGCGCGGATACGATCAAGTATTTCAAGAAGTTGCTCTGCAAAAAGAAGATGTCGTTTTTTGTCTCGATCGTGCAGGTTTAGTTGGCCAAGATGGTCCTACGCATATGGGGCTGTACGACATTGCCTATCTTCGGGCGTTGCCTGGTTTTACTTTGTGTGCTCCACGCGACGCGGCTGATTTGTCGCGCATGCTTGAACTTGCTGTAAGCGGTAACGGGCCCTGGGGTATTCGTTGGCCACGCGCCAATGCCACGGAGCAATCCTTCATTCCTTGTGACTTGCGTGAACCAATTGCAGTAGGCCGCAGCGAGTTGTTGCGCACAGGCAATGCCGGAGCAGTTTTTGCTTTGGGTGAAGTGGTTAACAATACAATGGCAGCTGCCGACGAACTAGAGAGATCGCACGGAATATCCTTAAGTGTCTTTGACGCTAGATTTGCTAAACCTCTAGACGAGCAGGCGATTATTTCTGCTGCAACACAATTTGATTTTATCGCAACAGTTGAAGAGCACTCGGTTATGGGCGGCTTTGGTTCAGCTGTTGCGCAAGTTCTGGCCAACAATTCGCTGCACACAACGTCAAAGAAATGTCGTCATTCCATTCACGGCGTGCCCGACGACTTTGTCGCTCACACGACAACCCGTGAAGAGCAATTGCGCCGCTGTCAACTTGATGCAAATTCATTGATGCAGGCTTGGCTTAGTCAGTTGCAGGCACCAGTCACTAGCGCTCAAAGTTAAATGCCTGCTACCAAAGAACCTTTGCTGCCAACAACGCGACGTCCGCATGTGTTGATTCTAGGCGATAGTAAAAAGGAGAAAGTTGCGCCATTAGCTGTTGCGGCAGAAACGCTGTTGGCTGATAAAGATGTTAAAGTCACTGTCGATCTTAATGCGACTTACGAGTTGATTAATTCTAAGCCAGATTTGGTGATAGTCATTGGTGGCGACGGTGCGATTCTTGCAACATCACATCGTTTGCAGCGCCGGCGAGTGCCAGTGTTAGGGGTTAATGTTGGGCGCGTCGGTTTTTTGTCGGCGGTAGCTCCTGCTCGACTCGAAGTCGTGCTTAACAATTTGTTTGCTAGAAAATACCGAATTGAGCAGCGAAAAATGATGTCCTTTTCTGTAAAACGCAAGGGTGAGATTGTTCTTGACTCGCATGTGCTTAATGAGATAGTTGTTACTCGCCGTCCTGACGACTCGATGATGAGTATTGAGCTGGTTGACGAGCGCCGACCAGTGTGTTCATATTTTGGCGACGGGCTTATAGTGTCGACTGCCACTGGCTCTACTGCGTACAACCTCTCTGCAGGCGGCCCAATATTAGCGCCGAGCCTCGATGCTTTGGTCGTCCAGCCGCTGGCACCGCACACTTTGGCAATGCGTCCGTTAGTTTTGCGAAATGATCGACAGTTTAGTCTTCGAATTAATTCGCCGGGTACCCTTAACAGCGACGGCCACCTAGAGGGTAACTTACAACCCGGAGATCGCGTGCGCATTAGCCCTAGTCGTCGAACCCTTAAGTTGGTTGTTGACCCAGAAAACCGTTTTTATTCGCGACTACGCTCTAAATTGCATTGGGGCGAAGCAGCAGGACCCGGTTCAGACTAGTAAACTGGTTTAGCCGTAGACGCCGCGTAGCTTATCAAAATATGCGACTCGCTCGACCCCAAGCATACAAGTCGCAAGGCGCAAGCCAACTTTGTGCTTGTTGGCAGCAGCGCGAGCTTTGTCGTAAGCTTCGATTATCATGCGGTCGAGACGCTCTTCAACAAGCTCGATTGGCCAGTAGTATCCGGCACGATTTTGCACCCACTCGAAGTAAGCAATAATCACCGAACCACTATTGCCCAGCAAGTCTGGAACAATTGGGATGCCACGCTTTTCAAGTATGTCATCAGCACGCTTGGTGGTAGGGCCATTGGCCGCCTCAACCACAAGTTTTGCGTTTATTTGATCAGCGTTTTTGCCAGTAATTTGATTCGAGGCAGCAGCTGGAATTAGCACATCGCATTCGAGAGAGAGTAAATCTGAATTACTAATTAAATCGCCGCCTTTAAAGCCTGCAAGAGAACCATTATTCTCGCGATACTGGATGATAGCAGCGACATCGAGGCCATTTTCGTTGTGGTAGCACGCTTGTAGGTCTCCTATGCCAATTACCGTGTGTCCCATGCGATCAAGCTCGAGAGCTGCTTGTGCCGCAACTTGACCAGCGCCTTGTATGACAACCTTTACTTTGTCGGTAATGTTCATCTCGTCTAGACGTCTTTCCATTAGCACACGCACGCCACGCCCAATTGCCGAATTGCGTAAATGTGTGCCACCAAGCCCGAGCGGCTTGCCAACGACAACCGCATTCACAGTATGTCGAGCATGCATTGAGTAGGTGTCCATTGCCCAAGCCATCATGCGCTCGTTGGTGTGCAAGTCGGGAATAAGGATATCGCGTTCGGGGCCAATTAAATCGTTAACGCCTGATGTGTAGCGGCGCACAACTTTTTCGCTAACCATATCACTATGCTCGCGTGGTTCGAAGTTTACTCCGCCCATAGAACCACCAAATGGTACATTTAATGCAGAACATTTCCAGGTCGTCCAGGCCGCAAGGGCGCGCAATTCGTCGCGTTGAAGATTTTTGTCCAAACGCAATCCGCCTAGACATGGCCCTAGAGACAAATTGTGGCGAATGCGAAAACCAGAAAATACTTCAACCTCGCCGTTGTCAAGTTGTACAGGAATCGCAAATTTAAATTCGCGGTCTGGACGACGCAACAGCATGTACAAATCAGGGTCGAGGCCAAGCAGTTGCGCCGCCTCGTCGAAGCGCTCCATCATGGATGCGAAAGGATTGTCGTCAGACAATGATGGTGATGGAGCTTGTGGCTCTTCGAGTGGATTGTTGTCGTTAAGCATACATGCCTCGCATTTGATGTGAGTAAGCGACTCGTTCTACGGCTAGGCAGTAAGCGCCAATTCGTGCACTAGTGTTGTGGCGCTCAGAAGAAGCAACGACATCGGCGAAAGAATCGACCAAGATGCGTTCCATGCGATCGAGGACGTCTTGTTCTTCCCAGAAATACCCCATGCGGTTTTGCACCCACTCGAAGTAAGAAACGGTTACGCCGCCAGCGTTAGCTAAGATATCAGGTGCAACAAAAACGCCATTTGCTTCAAGAATCATGTCGGCTTCGTCTGAGGTCGGGCCGTTAGCACCTTCGACCACAACCTTGGCTTTGATGTCTGCGGCATTAGCTGAGGTTAATTGGTTTTCAGTAGCTGCTGGAACTAAGACATCACATTCTAGAGATAGCAATT
>JACKQG010004336.1_pt1 | contig 16525 bp, 13 predicted proteins | sample 8237621 | NCBI WGS metagenome assembly JACKQG01 (sample SAMN15677084, study PRJNA649215) | marine metagenome | biome: marine; feature: Black Sea; material: saline water; isolation source: suspended particulate matter (SPM) from the Black Sea western gyre | collected 2013-06-09/2013-06-10 | depth...
TTCTTTTTTTTCCTTCGCCTTCGCCTCAGCCTTCGCCTGCACTTTAGTGCGTTATAGTATTACAAGTCAAATCTTCGTTTTTTGTGCAAAAGAATTTCTAACCCAGATCAATTAACTTTCATACCGAAAAGGCTGAGGCGAAGGCAAAGGCGAAGCAAGGTATAAGATTCAAGGATTAAGGATATTCTTTTTTTTCCTTCGCCTTCGCCTCAGCCTTCGCCTGCACTTTAGTGCGTTATGAATTATCATTTTTTGAAAAATAAATCTCCAAAAATTCTTTCTTCCATTTTGAATAATCATTTGACAGAATAGCCTGTCTTGCATTTTTTACAATCTGTAAATAGAAATACAAATTATGAAGACTTGCCAACCGCATTCCTAAAATCTCACCCGCTTTGAACAGATGCCTGATATATGCCCGGGAAAAATTCTGACAAGTATAACATTCACATTCAGAATCGATGGATCTAAAATCATTTTTGTAAGTTGCATTTTTAACAACCAAAGGCCCAAACCGGGTAAAAACAGTCCCTTTTCTGGCATTTCGCGTTGGCATTACACAGTCAAACATATCGATACCGCGTTCGATTGATTCAACTAAATCTTCCGGCTTGCCCACGCCCATTAAATAACGCGGTTTGTCTTCCGGCAAAATCGAAGTGCAGACTGATGTCATCTCATACATATCAACTTTTGGCTCACCAACCGACAATCCACCGATGGCATAACCCGGGAAATCCATTGCAACAAGTTCACTGGCGCTGCGCCGGCGAACTTCCTCATATGTACTACCCTGAACAATGGCAAACAAGGTTTGCTCATACCCGTAAAGCGGCTCACTTGTTTGAAACGCCTGCAAAGATCGCCTCGCCCAACTCATTGTGAGTTCATTTGATTGAATCGCATCATTTAAAGAACAGGGATAAGCTGTGCACTCATCCAAAACCATCATTATATCAGAACCCAGGTTTCGTTGTGTGTTAACTACACTTTCCGGCGTGAACTCATGATAAGAGCCATCCAGATGCGACTGAAACCGAACACCTTCTTGTTTGATCTTATTTAATTCAGCCAGGCTGAAAACCTGGTAACCGCCACTGTCTGTCAAAATCGGGTGATTCCAATTCATAAATTTATGCAGACCACCTGCTTCACGAATAAGTTCCTGCCCCGGTCGCAAATAGAGGTGATAGGTATTGCCAAGAATTATTTGCGAGCCGATCTGCTCCAAATCCAAAGGGGACAATGTTTTTACTGTCCCCTGCGTACCAACAGGCATAAAAATTGGCGTTTCAACTGTTCCGTATGCAAGTGTTAATTTACCGGATCTGGCTTTGGTTGAACTATCTGTATTTTGTATTTCAAATGTCAAATTTATCTTTCAACAAAGTATATCTTTTATTTGATGTCTCTTTTTGGTATTTGATTCTGTTTTCAATTCCGGGAATGATACTTGATGCTTGTATCTTGATGTTGGATATTAGAAACCGAAAACTGGATTACTTCACCAGAATCAAGCATCAAGTAACCAGCATCTTATCGAAAATTAGCTGTTATATAATCTGTAAATTGATAATGGCATCAAACATTTCAATACTAACTAATAAATATATCCACCGCATCTGACAATTTATCCACAGACTTAATTTTCATCGTTGTTTTCTTTTTTAACGACCGAAAATTTGCAGCAGGCATAAGAGCTCCTTTAAATCCCAACTTTTCTGCTTCTGCGACACGACGCTCAATATGCGCCACAGGTCTGATCTCTCCGGTGAGTCCCACTTCTCCAATCAAAACCGCATTCGGTGTAACACGCTGATTGCGAAAACTGGAAACGATTGCCAAAGCAATTCCCAGGTCAGCCGAGGTCTCGTCTATTCGCACGCCTCCCACTGCGTTGACAAAAACATCTGATATTCCCAACTTTAAGCCAACGCGTTTTTCCAGAACTGCTAACAACATGGATAATCTTTTTGCATCAATTCCGGTCGAGCTTCTCTGGGGCAACCCGTAATTTGAAGCGGTAACAAGTGCCTGAACTTCAAGCAATAGTGGGCGCGTTCCTTCCATCACACTAATAACCACTGATCCCGAAGCATCGGTTTTGCGCTGGGAAAGGAAAATCTCCGAAGGATTACTTACTTCTTCCAGCCCTTTATCAGTCATTTCAAAAACACCGATTTCATTAGTAGAGCCGAACCTGTTTTTGGCTGCCCGCAGAATTCTGAAAAAATTATGGTTATCGCCGTCAAACAAGAGCAGTGTATCAACAGTGTGCTCTAAAACTTTGGGACCCGCAATGTAGCCTTCTTTAGTAACATGACCGATTAAAAACACCGGAATATTTTTATTTTTTGATAATTGTAAAAATTGCTGCGCGCATTCCCGAACCTGGCTGATACTGCCGGGAGCACTCTGCAAAACAGACCGGTAAATTGTCTGAATTGAATCGATAATTACGAGCGAGGGCTTTATTTTATCAATCTCATTGAAAACATTATCCAGATTATTTTCCGGCAGAATGAATAACTTATCGGAATTCACTCCCAATCTGTTTGCCCGCATTTTCGTCTGCGTAACTGATTCTTCGCCGGAAACATAAAGGGCGTTCAATCCGTTTTGTGCCAGTTGAGCCGCTTCCTGCAGCATCAGCGTTGACTTGCCTATTCCGGGACTTCCCCCAATCAAAACCAAAGAACCTGGCACAATTCCACCACCCAATACCCTGTTAAATTCCTGGCTGTGACAGGCTATTCTTTCCTCTTTATACGACTGAATTTCTGAAAGTGGAATAGGTGAAATTATTGACTTTTCAATAATGGAACGATTCTGTGACGGCGGAATTACCCGCTCTTCGACCATACTATTCCACGACTCGCATTCCGAACAGCGTCCGATCCACCGAAAAGACACAAAGCCACAAGCCTGGCAGACAAACTGTATTTTATCTTTTTTTGATTTACTCATAATTTGATATTTTTTTAAAAGCTAAAATTATCAAATATTCCATTAAAAGTCAAGATATTTATTTTTATTTAAGTTGGTTAATCTACCCAGCGCACTAAAGTGCATTGGTGACTGGTGAATTGTTATTGGTGATTATTCCCATCTACCTAATTGCTGGATATTTGAAAACTTTTGCACAGTTTAAAACATCTGAAAATAATAAGGTAACTGCACAGGCACAGTCTGTGTTTCATTTAAAAATAATAAGGTAACTGCACAGGCACAGTCTGTGTTTCATTTAAAAATAATAAGGTAACTGCACAGGCACAGTCTGTGTTTCATTTAAAAATAATAAGGTAACTGCACAGGCACAGTCTGTGTTTCATTTAAAAATAATAAGGTAACTGCACAGGCACAGTCTGTGTTTCATTTAAAAATAATAAGGTAACTGCACAGGCACAAAAAACAAAGATTGAACTGATAACAGAATAGCGCAACAAGCTGCAAAAAAAAAATTAACCTTTTTCAAAAAAGAGTCCTTCTTTACAAAGTCAAATACACTTAAAACTATCCAAATAAATAAGGATAAATTTTATTTTTTTCCGTGTGAGTTTTTGATCCGTGTGGGCTACTTTTTTCATACTTGCTTAAGGTTTATCCGGATTGTGACATTAAAAAATCTTTAAAAGCCTCAAAATCTCCAGGCAACATGATCGATTTTTTTTCTTTATCCAAACAAGCGCTTAACTGTGGAGGCAATTCAATTTTTTCATTGATCTCATTTTCAACAATATCACCAAATTTCGCCGGATGTGCAGTGGCGAGTGTTACGCCGACAACTTTCTCCTTAACTTTTTCAAAATATTTTTTTAATCCCAAATAGCCAACCGCGCCATGGGGATCAAAAACATAAGATTTTCCACTGAAAATCTGCCTGATAGTATCTTTAGTTTTCTCATCAGAAAAGCTTGCTGGAAAAACATCCTGTTTCAATTTTTCCAGACTCTTCCCATATAAATCCATTATCCTGTCCCAATTACTGGGATCACCGACATCCATGGCATTGGAAATTGTTTTTTTTGCAGGTTGTGGTAAATAGGCGCCGGTTTGAAGATATTGGGGAACAATGTCATTAGCATTTGTTGCCGCAATAAATTTTGTTATGGGGAGTCCCATTCTTTTTGCAAGCATTCCACCGGTAATATTTCCAAAATTTCCACAGGGTACTGAAAAAACCACATTTTTTTGATTGTTCGCTACCCTTGAGAATGCATAAAAATAATAGAATGATTGCGGAATGAGCCTGGCGATATTAATCGAGTTGGCTGAAGTCAACCATAGTTTTTCCCGCAAATCCGAATCCACAAAAGCCTGCTTGACAAGACGCTGACAATCATCAAATGTTCCGTCTATTTCCAGCGCAGTGATATTCTTATCCAGCGTAGCCATTTGTTTTTCCTGCAGGGTACTGATTTTTCTACTGGGATAAAGTATAATCACTTCAATTCCCGGAATTCCATAAAATCCATTTGCCACAGCGCTTCCGGTATCACCTGAAGTTGCCACTAAAATTGTTAACTTTTTATCGGCGCCGCGAATAAAATATGACATCAATCGTGACATAAACCGGGCTGCAAAATCTTTAAAAGCCAATGTTGGGCCGTGAAACAATTCAAGCACATAAACATTATCTTCAATTTTAACCAGTGGTATATCAAAATTAAAAGCGTTCTCAACGATATTTTGCAAGATATGTTCAGGGATATCGTCCATAAGCAATTTTTTTTCCACCTCGAAACCTATTTCCTGGAATGATTTGTTTTTCATTTCAGTGTAAAATTTGGAATCCATTTGTGGGATCGTGGCGGGCATGAACAATCCCCCATCATCTGCCAGACCCTTTAGTACTGCTTGTTCGAACGATATGAATTGATTTTTATTTCTTGTGCTGTATAATTTCATTTATTTTCCGATTTTAAAATTTTGGGCCCCTGTTTATTAATTTTTGAGCAATAAATTTCGCCGCCAATTTCCATTGCAGCAAATTCATCCTGCATGATTTGCCCAATCTTCTTCGCTTTGTTTTCCGATGTTGATAGAGCAAAAATAGATGGACCCGAACCTGAAATACTGCAACCTAAAGCGCCTGCCTCAACAACCACTTCCTTAATTTTCTGAAATCCGGGTATCAAAATCGACCTGACCGGTTCAACAATTACATCCTGCATTGAACGCCCGATCAAATCGTAATCTGATTTAATCAAACCAGCGATCAATCCAGCGATGTTGCCCCACTGAATTGTAGCATCTTTCAAGGTAATGTTTTTCTTCAACATTCTCCTGGCATCTTCGGTGCGGATTTCAAGATGCGGGTGAAAAATTGTACAGTATAATTGGTCAGGCGAGTCTATCTTCACAACATCCAAAGGTTGATAACTCCGAATCAAAACAAATCCACCCAAAAGTGAGGGCGCCGCATTATCCGCATGCGCCGCCCCACACGCTTTTTTTTCACCGTCAAGTGCAAATTGTAGCAGTTCCATTTTTGTTAATGGTTCTCCGAGTAAAATATTGGCGGCAACCACACCAGCGACAGAACTGGCTGCACTTGATCCCAGTCCGCTGCTCAAGGGCATTCTTTTTATTAATTCAATCTCCATCCCCTGGTTTGATTTAATATGATTTAAAAATGAAAGAACAGAAACGCTGACAGTATTTTCAGCAGGATTCGTCGGTAATTTTCCGCTATCGCCTTTAATCCCGGTAATTCTGATGCCGGGCAAATCACTTAATTTGATAAATACTTCATCTCCAGGATTATCGACAGCAAATCCTAAAATGTCAAAACCACAGGCAACATTTGCGACTGTTGCCGGTGCGAATACTCGGATTTCGTTTTTCATTTTTTTCTGTTCCTTGTTAAAAATAAATTCTGCCACCAAGGCACGAAGTCACGAAGGAAAAAAGTAATAAGCAAAACTATTTAACAAAATTGTTTTGCCCCAAATAGTTTTGCCTTTGTATTATATTTCACTTCGTGTACCCTAAAGGGTATAATAATCTTGGAGTCTTGGTGGCAAAAAACATTCAGATTAAATATCAAAAAATTTCTCATGAATTGCATTCAAAGCTTTTTTCTCATCCTTTTGGCTCATCACGACTGAAATATTCAATTCCGAAGAACCTTGAGCGATAGCAACGATATTCACTTCACTATTACCGAGAGCAACAAATAATTTACTGGCAATGCCCGGTGTATTTCTCATATTTTCCCCAACGATTGCCACAATTGAAAGTTCATTTTCAACAATTATTTCATCAACCAAATGAGCCTGCATTTCCAGAGAGAACTCATCCTCAATAGCTTTCTTGGCATCTTTGGCATCTCCTGGTTTCACGGCAAAACAGATCGAATGTTCGGAAGATGCCTGGGTAATTAGAATAATATTTATTTTTTCTTTTGCCAGTGCGCCAAACAACCTGGCAGCTATTCCGGCGATCCCAACCATACCGCTTCCCTGGATTCGTAATAAGGAAACATCTTCCATGGAACTTATCCCCTTTATAAGCCAATTACTTTCTACCAATTGGTTTTCCCGAATAACCGTCCCGGTAAAATCCGGTTGAAAAGTATTTTTTATTCTAATGGGAATCTTTTCTTCCAGCGCAGGTTGAATGGTTGGCGGATAGATCACCTTTGCTCCAAAATGGGACATTTCCATTGCTTCATCAAAGGTCATTTCTGAAATGGAAAATGCTCTCTCCACTTTTCCCGGGTCAGCCGAAAGAACGCCATTTACATCTGTCCAAATTTCCAATTCGGATGCCCCCAAAGCCGCAGCAATTAGCGAAGCCGTTAAATCGGAACCGCCGCGTCCCAAAGTAGTTGTTTCGTCTTTATCAGTCGAACCGGCAAATCCGGTTATTATTTGAATAGCCGGTTGGTTTGAAAAATGGTTTTTAATATTTTGGAATGAACGAGTTTTATCTACCCGGGCATTTCCAAAACTTTCATCGGTTTTAATGATAGGTCTGCTGTCCATAAAATTGACTGGAACATCCCTGTTTTTTAATGCCTCTGTAATAATTGTACAGGAAAGGTTTTCACCAAAACTCAAAATAAAATCAAGCGTTTTCGCAGTCAGTTCCTTTACCAAATAAACGCCGTGGAAAACATCAGCCAACTCATTGATCATGACCTTAATTTTTGTCAGGACACCACTTCTTTTTTTGACTCCGATCAGCTTATCCACTGCTTCAAAATGCCTTTTTTCAAGCTGGTCTAATAAATCTACATAGTCATTATTCCGCACAGCAGCCATTTTGCTAATCTTGATCAGTTCATCTGTCACACCACCAAAAGCGGAAAATACAACAGCAATATTGTTATTTTCACTTTTCGATTTTTTAATGATTTCCATCACACTTTTGATTCGTTCAGGATTTTCTATTGATGAGCCGCCAAATTTCATAATTTTCATTTTATCAATCCCCATTATTGTCCAATAATTTTTCTGCCTTTCGAGCCGAAGTAACAATCCCCTTTATCATGGCTGAACTAAATCCCTGGTGCTCCATTTCATTCAAGCCGGAGATAGTGACGCCCCTTGGTGTAGTAACTTTATCAATTTCTGATTCAGGATGTTTATTTGATTCCAGCAATAAAGATGCTGCCCCCTTTGCAGTCTGCGCCGCCATTAAAAGCGCCTCGTCCCAATGAAAACCGATTTCAATTCCACCCTGCGAAGCAGCCCGGATAGAACGTAAAAAGAATGCCACACCACAGGCGCATAAAGCAGTTGCCGGCGTTATGTATTCTTCAGCAATATTAACGGTTTTGCCAACTGCATTAAACAATAGCTCTGTTGTCTTGATTACATTATCAGGCACATCGTCAGCACAAAAACATGTCATCGATTGTCCGATGGCAACGGCGATATTTGGCATGGCACGGGTAATCCAAATATTTTTTCCAATTTTTTCACTTATTTGTTTTATGGTGACGCCGGTTACCAACGAAATAACAATATGTTTCCCCTGAATTAATTTCGATTTAATTTCCGGCAACAAGCTTTCCACCTGGCGAGGCCTGACCGCGATGATTACAATAGTCGAATTTTCAACAGCCTGACTATTTTCAGGGAATGTTTGGAATCCATCCTTTTCATAATGCTTAAGTAAACTTGTCTGTTTCCGTGTTATTATGATTTGTTCAGGTTTGTATTGTCCCGAATTTACCAGTCCTTTGGCAACTGCTAAACCAATATTCCCGCCGCCTAAAATTGAAATATTATTTTTTGTACTTACTTTGAAGGTTGTTGCATTCATAAATATTTTGCTCCTGTTATAAAAATACCTGGTGCTGAAATCGCAGAATGATTTGCAGCAGAATAATTCTGCTATAAATTATTCTGCGAAAATTATAACGAACCCGGAAGAAAAACTATTTACACAAATTACATTATAATGTTGAGTGGATACACATTACGTTTGTTTTAGAAAATCTCAATTTACTTGAACCTCTGCACCGATCTTTTTATCAAATTGTTTGAACGTAATCCGAAGCCAGATAAAGGTAATAAGAGCAGCAATGATATCTGCTGTCGGAATCGATAAAAAGATACCTTTCAAACCAAAAAGCATTTGAAACAAAATAACAACAGGTAAAAAGATAATAGCCTGCCTGGCGATTGAAAGTACAAATACAGCTAATCCATTACCAATCGCCTGGTACAGCGATGCTCCGATAATTTGGAATCCTACCAGGGGCAACAAAGCGTTGATTAATTTGAGTGAAGGGATCCCTTGCGAAATAACAGTTGCATCATTGCTAAATATTTTGATACAAAATTCAGGGAAAATCTGAATTAAAAGCCACCCTAAACTGCAAATCACTGAAACGAATATTGTCGCCTTCCAGAATGCATCTTTTACACGGGCAAGATTCTTCGCACCGTAATTGTATCCGGCTATCGGCATAAAACCGATTGAAGTACCGATCATGGGCATAAAAAACATCATAATGAATCTATTATTAATTCCCATAATTGCCAACGCAAAAGCGCCATAACCAGCTAATAGTGTGTTCGTCAATGCTGCAACAAAACTGGCAGCGAGGTGACGCGAAAAAGAGGGAAATCCAGCTTTTACAATTTCCCCTAAAATAGTTTTTGTGGGAATTAACAACTTGAAATTAAATTTCAAATGACTTGTTGGTCTGATAAAATACAATGAAATTATTGCAAGCGCAATGGAACTGGAAATTACAGTCGCTAATGCTGCCCCTTTGATCCCCATTTTAAGAGTAAAAATAAAAATTGGATCCAGTCCGATATTAAGAATTGTACCGGTTAGTTGAGAATTCATGGCAATATTGGGATTGCCTTCTGCACGTGCGCATTGAGTGAGAATCATATTAAAAACAAAAATGGGAACGCCATACAAAATTGTATAACCATACTCATTCGCTTCGGTAATCGCCGAACTGTTTTTTCCCATTATGGATAATAATGGTTCCAAATAGTAATACCCAATCAAAAAGATGAAAGTCGCAATAATAGAACCGAGAAAAATTGCACTGGAAAAAGTATGGTTAGCAACTTCATATTTTTTTGCGCCCAAACTTCTCGAAATATAAGATGTCGTACCCACACCGATCAACAAACCAAACCCGAGAACAAACATTTGTAAAGGCATTATTAATGTTAAACCTGCAATTGCCTCTGTTCCCAGTCTACCAACAAAAATTGTATCAACAACATTGTACAACGCCATTGCTGTCATTGAAATTATTGAGGGCAGGGAAAACGATATTATCAAAGGCAGCATTTTTTGCGAGCCCATTCGATGCAATCTTTGGTGATTTTTATTATTCATAATTTCTGATGGTATTTCACATAGATAAAAAAATATCCCTTTATTACAGGGACAATCTTGAAATCATAAAATGATATTCTTTGTAAAAATTCACTACTTGGTAAAAACTAATTCGTAAAAGAACAGCTTGATGGGGTAATTTGGAAAATAGGTAATAAGGCAATTGTGTAATTTATCCACCACCTAATTACCTATTCCACTAATTACCTAATGAACTTTAGTTTTGAATTTATAAGTATTAACAATTTCTGGATTAGTTAATGTCAATTATTCTTATCTTGTTCATTCTTCTGCAAAAGATTTTTAAGTCTTTCAATCTCTCTTGCTAATCCTTTTTGCTTCTTCATCATATTAAATACATAACCAAAAACAACCACCCAGATGAGCGAGTATGCAGTAACTAAAAAATATATATTTTTCATATATTAACCTCAACTTGTTTGCTATATGAAGTTGGAGTGCAATCTTCACCTTCGGTGAATCAATTTTGAATAAATCTTCCGAAGGAAGACCTTTATGGATTGCAAGGGATGAAATGCATAAAGGCATTTCACTCCAACCTTTTTATTTGGCTAAACTATATCACTTATTAAATATTTCTCTTTAAAAAATCGACTTCCTGTTTTGTTTTCTCCAGTTGCGTTCGGACTAAAAGTAAAGCCAGGTATAGAAATGTGAAAGTAAGTAAGCTCAACATTAGTGTCTGAAAAATTTTTGGGTGCAATCCGGAATTTTCTCCCCCCATAAGCATCACATGTTCAGGGTGCAATGTTTTCCACCAGCGAATTGACATGTACACAACCGGCACATCGACAAATCCAATGATACCAAATACAGCAGAAATGCGCGCTGCTTTTTCAGGTGAGTCGATCATATTTCTTAATAGTAAATACCCGACATAAATTAGCCAGAGTATCAACGTTGTGGTTAACCGGGGATCCCACGTCCAATACGTATTCCAAACCGGTTTTGCCCACATTGGGCCTGTTAGCAAAACCAATGTCGTAAACAACACACCAATTTCAGCAGAACTTGCTGCCCAGATATCGTATGCAATATTTTTCTTCCATAAAAAAAGAATACTCATAATAAAAACAACACCAAAGGCGAGAAATCCAACCCAGGCAGAGGCAACATGAAAGTAAAATATCTTTTGTACCAAACCCATTGTTTTTTCAATTGGCGCATAAAAAAATACGGCTGAAATACTCACGAGCATCAGGATTAAACTGATTGCGAAAATAATTTTTTTTCCTAGCATAAGAGTTCCAATATTATTTTTTGTTTAGTTTTGTTTTAATAAATTCTTTACCCAAGACTTGCTACTGGACACTTTTTGAAAAATAGCATTTTCAGATGAAATGTCATGCCAGAATGCCTGTACAGTTACATTATAATATAAGGAAATACAGACTGTGCTTCTATCGGGCATCCATTTCATTAAAATTGAGGAGATTCCCGCTAAAAACAGGCGGGAATGACAGCTCTTCCCTGCATAATATAAAAAGTGTCCGATAGTGAATCCCAAGAATTAAATATTTTCTATTTTCCAATGGTCAACAAATAAAATGACATATATTTTAATTAACTGCTACTGCCACTGCAACTGCCACCCTGTTATTCTGCCACTGCTACTTAATATCAACATCTTCCCGCACACGGCTGCCGGTCGCATTTCTTTGTCCCTGGTATTTTCCACGATATGGATTTGCTGCTTCCTTATCTAACTGGGCAAAAACCAATTGGCAAATCCGCACGCCTGATTTTAATTTTATGGGCAAACTATTGGCATTGAATAATTCAATTGTTATTTCACCTTCAAAGCCCGGATCGACCCACCCTGAATTTTGAATGAATAATCCCAACCTGCCGATTGAACTTCTGCCTTCCACAAATGCTGTTAAATCATCCGGTAACTTAACATATTCCCTGGTTGTTGCTAATAAAAATGCATGAGCAGGAATAACAACTTCTTCCTGAATGATCTCCTCATATTCCGGCTTATTGACCAAATCGAGCATGGCGCTGCGGTGTTCGGCAACTTTTAAATAATGTGTTCCAAGTCTTAAATCAATCGATGCTGGTTGGATCTGAATATCATCGAGCGGTTCAATCACTAATGTCTTATTGTCTAAATATTCTTTTAATGTTTTATCAGAGAGAATCATTCTTAATCCTTGGATTTGTTATCGTTTCAATTTTTAAAAGCTTAAAAAATACCAAACATTTACATTAAATGCAAGATAAAATTTTTTAATTGGATAAAACCTCAGTTATTTGTGGAAATTAGATGTCGCCCACCTTATATTGTTGTTAAGTATAATTTTTCTAGCTACAATTAATGCTTTGTTTAATTCTACTGATTGATGGTTTCCAAAGGTGGACGACATCTTCGTAAATCCATCAATAAGTAGAAATAAGATGGAGCCCACCTAATAATGCAGTCAAATATATATTGAAAACTGAAAAATATGGTTGTTTTTTTATTTAGTTATGGTTTTAAAAGGTGGGCTCCATCTTTGACACGGCAGTAACTTTACTAAACCTCCAAGGTTTAGTAAAGTTATTATCCGAATAAATTACCCTGATTTTTGTGTTTCTTTTTTCGTTTTTCTTCAGCAATTTGGCGTTGACGTTCTACTTGTTGTCTTCTTCTTTCTTCAGTCTCTAACTTTTTTTGCTGTCGTTGTTCTTCAATTTGAGCCTCCCTTTCAGCTGTATCCTTTTCATCGATTCTGTCATGTTTTGAAAAATAACTTTTAGGCAAAATAAAACCTTCAGGTGTTTGCACAAAAGTAAACATGTCAGAAATATGGGGGCTGCAAAGACCTTCACCTCCTAAACGAACGTTACAATCTTTTTCTATTTGAGTTGCCTTATTACCGGTTGTAGATTTCTTTGTATTAAAAAATTCACAAATAATATCTGCTGTGATGTGGTTCGGATTTTCAATATCAAACAAAAAATTCAAACGGGCGATCACATAAACGATGCTTGCAGCCCAGATTTCAGGTTTACCACGAGTAATCGAAATTGTTCGTTTTCTCCCAAGCCTGTCGCACAAGTTGATCACATAACCTTTCAACTCGTCAGACAAATATTTTTTACTGAATGATTCAATTAGTGCTTTGATTTCGTTTAATCTTTCTTTTTTATCCATCGCTTTTCCCAATAACTTTTATAATAATTTAAATTGAATAACAAGGCACTCTAAAAGGTTTTTTGCAAAGGAAATAAAAAAGTTCACATCTGTTTAATGTGAACTTTTTTATATTAAAATATGCTATAATGAAATACTTATTCTTCCATTTTCACAAACTTCCCAGGTTAACGAACTAAAAGCATTTTCCTATTCTCACTGGAATTTTCTGATTTCAGTTGGTAAAGATAAACACCACTCGTCACATCCCTGCCCAATTCATCTTTGCCATCCCAATTGATAGTATGAATGCCGCCTGCCTGTGTTTTTTCAACCAAAGTTTTTATCAACTGTCCGACTGTGTTGTAAATTTTAAGCGATACCTTTGTTTCTTTATTTAGTTGATAAAGGATGGTCGTTTCAGGATTGAACGGATTGGGATAGTTTTGAAGCAATGAAATTTTTGAGGGCACCCGATCTTCCTGCCTTGTTGGAACGGCTGTTTCGTAAGTATCCTCAACCCTTCCTTCAGTAGTATAATTGAGCGGTGAGTTTGCTATGATGTAATCCCTGACGACATCATATTCTACGTATTCAGTTTCTACTGGTACGACCATGCTTAATCCGGCTAAATATAAAAACCGGGCAAGTCCATCGCTCATTGTTACTGAATAAGTCGTGAGTGAAAAATATGGCTGTCCACCTATTGTCATTGATTTGATCTTAAAACCCAAATCCTCTCGTGAATCATAAATGACCTGCATATTGGATACCTGAATATTATAATCTCCACTGGTTAAGGATTCATGGAGAGCAAATTCAAGCGCGGTTTTCAGCATGTAGCCAACAAGTGTAAATGTCACTATTTTAAATCCATAACCGGATTCCTCGTCATACCCATAAGGTATTGACTGGAAAATATCAGCCCCGGAGAGTTTGCTCGGATATATTGGCTGTGCGATCCAGGCATCAACATCCAAAGCAATATCTGTTTCGGTTACGCTTCTCATTGCATCCGTGACAAGATTTCCCAATGGAGAATCTTTATACCCAGTACCCGCATTATGATGCATATAATTATTTGATTCGGCAATGATTTCCGTGTACAAAGAACCATATTTTGGATCGGCGTTCACTTCAGAAACCAGGCTGTCCACAATCGCAGCGACATCAGTGTCCTCTTCAACTGTCTCATCGATTGTAATCAATTCGTGATGTAATATTTCCACCCCTGAAGGCGAAACAGCTAAATTTACTTTTCCAACCCATTGATAATAGCAGCCGGCACGAAGAACCGGGGTAAAGCCTTCACTATTTGCAATCATTCTGGGCTCCAAATTGTGCGTGTGGGAATGACCACCAATGATCAAATCAATATCCGGAATTGTTGCCGCCAAAGTATCATCATCCTCAACATTTAAATGCGTGATTCCAATGACAATATCACATTGCGGACGCAGTGCTTCCACAGCAGTTTGAGCTGCTGCCCTAAAATCAGTTATTGAATCAGGAGCCGGTTTGGAAAAAGCATTTGCCATGTCCGGTGTTAATCCAAAAAGTCCAACCTGTAAATTTCCCAGGGGAACAATCGTATAAGGATCAACCATATTCGCCAATTCCGGATCATCTGTCATATCCAGATCAGCCGATATCATATCCAGTTCTGAATCCGTAACCCCTGCCTCAACCAAAGTTGCTTTGAGACGATCCGGTGTGAGATCAAATTCGTGATTGCCAACACACATCACCCCTAATCCCAGGTCCATCAAAATTTTGAATTCCGGCACACCAAAAAATTTATTAAACATTACATCATTTACAAACAAATCTCCTGAATGAACAAACAGGGGATTTTTCTCGTTTGCCATCAACTGTTTAACGACAGTGGCTACCCTGGCAATACCGCCTTTTTTCCCAATTCCGTTTTCGTCTTTTGGACCATAGGGAACAAGATGGGAATGGGTGTCCGTAACAAAGATGACTGTCATGGTATCGGTTTGAGCAAGAGCTCCCGAAGCCAGGATCGTTAATAACAACAAACTAATTAAAAACTTTGTAAAAACTTTCATCGGTTCCTCCTAATGAATTTGGATAAATTATTTATTTTTTAAAAAATAACAAACTATTCATTGAAAAGCAAGTTAAAAATTTTCCTGAATAGATTTTAGTGTTGACATTATTATTTTTTAATTATATATTTCAGAGCAAACTTTTTTGAATTTTTTAGGTATATAAATTAAAGATTTGAGTTTTGTACTCGTTAAGGATCAAAATGTAACAATCATCTATTTTTTTTGATTGTTAATATCTGTTACCATAAATGCATGGCGCAAAGAGCAGAGCGCATGGCGGTAAAATATGCTTTTGCGCCATGCTCTATGCCTGTACTTTAGTGCACTTTGCTTTCGTTGACAGGCATTTTTACTTAAGAAAAGTAATGTTTTATATGTTACAAAAAAAACCTTGACTCATTACAAAGGAGCTAACATGAACATAGACTTTTTTACGCCTTTATCCAATTCCTGGACCAGAATGAAAAAAGCGCTGTTCCAACCTTTTGATATTACAAAATGGTTTGTTGTTGGATTCACTGCTTTTTTGGCAGAACTGCTGGATGGACCCCATGGTAATGGTTCTGGCGGTAATAACAATCATGATTTTGACTTTGGCGATGTTGCGGATTTTCCATATTTCGCATGGGATTGGCTGATGGATAATACCGGTTGGTTTTCTTTGATTATTATTGGCATTATATTACTTATCACGATCATTGTTATTTTAACCTGGTTAAGTTCACGAGGCAAGTTCATGTTCCTGGATAATGTTGTTCACAATCGCGCAAAAGTTACACAGCCCTGGTATGATTTCAGGGATCATGGGAATTCACTTTTTTTATGGAGGCTCGTATTTGGTCTTATCTGCCTGGGAGTGATTATTCTTTTTATTGTTCAATTTTTCATCGTAGCTGTGGAATTTTATAACAGCGATTTTGAACCTGTCCCGATTTTATCATTTGTTGGGATCGGGCTTTTGTTTTTCCTTTTTTTGCTGGTAATTTCCTACATTTCAGTTTTTCTCGATGATTTCATCGTGCCAATCATGTATAAAAATAATATTTCAACTGCAAAGGCGTGGCATATCTTTCTGCCGATTTTTTCCAAGCACTGGCTCTATTTTATTCTTTATGGTTTACTGTTATTTGTTCTCTGGATATTTATTGTGATTTTTATTATTCTTGCCGGAATTTTTACCTGTTGTATCGGTTTCATTTTATTGATCATTCCCTATTTAGGGTCAGTGGTAACATTGCCGATATCATATACTTTCCGGTCATTTGGCCCGGAATTTTTAAAACAGTTTGGTCCTGAGTTTGATATTTTTCCTGAAGCCGATGATGTGATAGTTTAATCTAAATATCATTTTAAAAAATTAAATAAAGTCAAAATGATTATAGTGTCTGTCCGAAATTTGGTTAATATTTTATTTTTAATAGATTAATAGTAATTGGTTTTTGTAATTATCGAACTCACCCCCCGGCCCCCTCTCTTAAAAAGAGAGGGGGAG
>JACKQG010004337.1_pt1 | contig 16523 bp, 16 predicted proteins | sample 8237621 | NCBI WGS metagenome assembly JACKQG01 (sample SAMN15677084, study PRJNA649215) | marine metagenome | biome: marine; feature: Black Sea; material: saline water; isolation source: suspended particulate matter (SPM) from the Black Sea western gyre | collected 2013-06-09/2013-06-10 | depth...
CACCCAAGTCCGTTTTCGCTATTCTCTCTCATCGAAAAAGCGAGTTCTTATCACCTTCTTGACAGCCATTGCAAGTGCTTTGCGGGTGCCGACGAATACAGCCAGGTCCCTGGCCCTCGTTAAGCCGGTGTAGATAAGATTGCGAAACAGCATTTTGTAGTGTTGTGTGAGTACCGGTATGATGACTGTCTGGAACTCGCTTCCCTGGGATTTATGTATTGTTATGGCGTAGGATAGGTCCAATTGGGGGATATCTTCCCGTTGATAAGAAACTTGTCGGCCGTCCGGAAAAAATGAGACTTCGCAGGATAATTCTTCATTGTCGATTTCCTTTATGACCCCGATATCTCCGTTGAAGACCTCCAGTTCATAATTGTTTTTTCGGTGGATGACCCGGTCCCCCACCCTGAATATTCTTTCCCCCACAATGAGTTGGCCCCGCCCTTTCTTTGGCGGGTTGACGGCTGCCTGGATCGTCTTGTTGAGGCTCAATGTGCCTATGCTGCCTCTTGTCATGGGGGACAAAATCTGGATTTCGGTTTGTTTTCCGCAGTATTTGGGTATCCATTCCACATAGAGCTTTTTGATCACTTCAGAGGCTATAAGACCGTAATGCAGAGACGACCACGGGTGGACTTTCTTTAGGACCGACAATAGCTCGTCAATCTTGTTTTCTGCATTGTACACCTCTTCGATGTTGACGTGCTGAAATTTCTTTGGGATGTTTAACTCGGTTTCGTATGGGGCCACAGGCTCATTGATTCTGAATTCGTAAGGGGCCACATGTGGATCTTCTTCTTTTGGTTCCTCAACATTTTTGGCATAGGCTCTTTTGACTTTGGCAATGAAACTGAGTTGCTCCTTGGTTGCTTCGTCTGAATCCATGAAAAGGCAGTCGGAGTCCTCTGTCCAGATTTCGGGTTTTTTAAAGGGTGAATCGATGTGCGGCATGGTGCCGCGGTTAATTTGATGCGCGTATTTGATGATCAAGGATTTCTGTGCCTGCCTGAAGACTTGGGTGAGCCTGAAACAGGGAACCCTTCCGGAGGCAATGATATCCTTGAGGACATTTCCAGCGCCAACTGAGGGAAGCTGGTCTGCGTCTCCGATAAAGAGAATCTGGCTTTCGAGAGGTATGGCTTTCAGCAAGGATGCGGTCAACGTGATATCCAGCATGGAACACTCATCGACTATGAGGAAATCAACATCCAGGGGGCTTTCTTCGTCTTTTTTGAATTTTCCGAGTTGCCACCCCAGAAGTCGATGGATTGTTTTGGATTCTCTACCGACCACATCCATCATTCTTTGGGCAGCCCGTCCTGTCGGGGCGGCGAGCATGACGTTTTGTTTCATGGCCTCCAGCAACTTGACAAGGACCAAAGTGGTTGTTGTTTTTCCGACTCCGGGGCCACCGGTCAGGACCGAGAATTTTTCGCAGACAACCCCTTTGACAGCGGCTGCTTGCTCATCACTCAAGGAAATGTTGTTGGCATTGCAGTAGCGATCGATCCAGATATCCACCCGCTTCCTATCAACCTTCGGGGGACTCGTTGACATGGGAACTCTCTTGGCAACATACAGCTCATCGAAATAGAGGGACTTGGAATAATAAGATGGTTCAATTTTTCCTTCGGGAAGAAGGATTTGGCGAACCATGACGAGTCCTCTCTCTTCCATTTCTTTGAGATACCTGGGCAAATGATCACCAAGATCCAGTTCCAGCAGTTCTTCAACCTGGGCGTTTATTTGTGATTGCGTCAAATAACAGTGACCAAACTCCCTGCTTGCAGCGAGAACATGCTTTATTCCGGCCATTATTCTTTGGGGGCTTTCCCGGTCAAGGCCTATGCTCAATGCAACCTTGTCCGCTGAAAAGAATCCTATTCCATAGAAATCGCTGGCTAATCGGTACGGGTCTTCGGTCACATAGGAAATGGCGTTGTCACCGTATTCCTTGTAGATTCTTACAGCGAAGAGGGTGCTTATTCCGTGGGTTTGGAGAAACATCATGACTTCCCTTATGGCTCGGTGCTCAGTCCATGCGGAACTGATCATTTCCAGCTTTTTTTGTGCGATTCCGGGTACATCAGTGAGTTTCTCAATCTGTGTTTCAAAGATTTCAAGGGTCTGTTTTGCAAAATGACTGACGATTTTTTTTGCGGTTTTTGGACCCACGCCCCTGATGAGGCCTGACCCCAAATATTTTTCAATGGCGGCTGTTGTTGCTGGCTTCCTTTCAAGGGCTTTTGTGGCTTTGAATTGGCGGCCGAATTTGGAATGGACAATCCAGGCTCCCTGGAATTCCATTGTCGCGCCGGCAAATACTTTGGTTTGGTGGACAATGACGACGTCTTGTTGGTGGGGGTTATCAAAAGGAGTAACTCGCAGGACAGACCAGCCGTTGTCTGGGTTGTGATAAGTGACCCGGTCAACGATCCCACGGATTGATTCTTGAATTATCCCTGTCTGTGTCAGCATTGATGTTTTTGTAAAGGGGTGATTGTTAGATGGTCCTGGTTTTAGTTGCCAATTTTATTTGAAGGGGACGGTGGATCTATTGCATCGTGGTGGGAAACCTTCTTTTTTTGCTCATGAAAAAGCGACATTTGAGTGGTCCAACTTACCCTTTCCCGTTCATCTTCTCCCTCAACACTCCTGAACATTTAAACGTCACAACCCTTCTCGCATCCAGGATCAGGCCGTTTCCAGTCTGAGGGTTTCTTCCTCTTCGCTTCTTTTTGCCTTTCACTGAGAATTTGCCGAATCCGGAGATCAAAAGGTCTTCTCCTGATTCAAGGGTTTGTTTGATGATTTCAAGGAGAGATTCAACAGCGAATATGGACTCTTCTTTTTTGAGATCTGAGTTCCTGTAGATTGAGTCGATTATGTCGGCTTTGGTGATGCTCATGCAGGCACACTCCTTGAGGCTGATTTAGATTTTTTTGCGGTGTGTTTTGCCGGAAAAGTTATTATAGTTTTGCAGTTTTGTCAAGAATCGTTGATGTTTATGACGTTACTATACCATGAAATCGGGACACAGGAACGAAAGTTTTGTCCTAAAGCCCGCAATATGAATATTTCATTATCCCCGGGTTAAACATTTTTCTCGCCTCACTTTTTTTCTGTGACCCTCTTTAGTTCGTCAGCATAAGATTTGGAAAACTTTTTTTGATGATTTGCATGCCCGCGCTTCTCGCTTTCTTTATTGGGGATGTCTTCTCTTTTCGTCTTTATTTGGGGCGAATATTCGTCCATCACGATTCTCTGCAAATGCTCAATTGGATCTGAAATCGTTTGATTCATGGAGCAGAAGAGTTGATTTATTAGGGCCACTGTGAATGTGGCCTTTTTTGCTTTGAGCATGATGTTGTTCCATTCGGATTCGAAGAGCCTGACCTGTCTTCGGGTGAATGGGTTAGGATTTCGAATTATCTTGTTCTCAATATTCCTATTTTCCGTGGGCAGGGCCTGCGTATTTTTTTGTCTCATGCTGTTTTGAATAGAATCCTGTGCTTATGGATGTCTGAGATTTTTTTTTCGTTGGTCACCGCTCAGATCTTGCCAATCAAACCTGTAATCTTTTCCGTGCTCATCTGTGACTGTTATGTATCCCTCCTGTTCTTTTTGAAGAGATTCAAGTGTGAGCTCTCCAAATGGTTTTTCTTGGGTGATACTTATTTTTCCTTCTGACTCCATCTCCAGTAAATGCATAATTTCGCAGGTTAAGTCCAAACGTCTTTCTGAACAGTATTGTTCGAGGTCTTCGAGTTTTTTTGTTGTTGTCAGCTCTGATGAGATGAACAGTTTCCAGGGCAGCAGATCAGCAACTGGAAAGGAGCGAGATTGAAGGAATTGTTGCCGCGTTTTTTCTTTTTGTTGTTCGGGCGGACTAAAAGGCGAGACTATCGGTACGATAAAGCCTCTTTGAAATTGCTGAGAACAGACTCCCCTCGGATTTGTCCTGCCAACGATTTTGCTTAATTCATGCCGCAGTTTTCGTTTTTTTGCGATTGCTTGTCGATAGGCCTTGAGTCTTTCTGCCGCCAAAACGCTCTGCTGTCTTGTCCACAATCGTTGCTGCCTCTAACCCGCAATTTGGCCATTTCGTAGCGAATTTGTGCAGGATTTTGAAAATGCCCCTGGAGATTGTTGAATAGGTCGACTGTTCTGAATCCACCCCCCTGCCATAGCTATTCTGCCTGTACCGTGAAAAGGATGACTCACATTTAACGAATTTTTTCTGTATCGGACAAGACAATATAGCGGTTCCCCTCTGTGCGCTCTGTGTCTCCGTGGTGCGACAGGCAGGGCTTATGTAATCAACCAAGGCCGAGGCTGTTTTTTAATGCATCATCGACCTTCTTCATGTTTTCTTTTGATAGTGTGCCTAATTTTGGGGTCGCAAGTCTCTTTTTGTCAATAGTTCTGATTTGAGCCAAATTTACGACTGAGTCCTTTTTGAGGCCGCTATCCTTCTTGGTGGCAACGCAGATTGGATACGATGCCTTTTTCTCTGAATATTCCGTGATGACCGCCACAATCGTGTTTGGTGAATACCTATTACCAATGTCGTTTTGTATCACAAGAACAGGTCGGGTTTTGCCTGTTTCCCTTCCCGCAACCGGATCAAGGCCCGCATAATGGATATCTCCTCGCTTAACTTGAATAACCGTCATAAATTTTTTGCCTCACTAAAGGTTTTCGGAATCAGCGTACTCGAAATCCTCTGAAATTTCCAGATTTTCTTCTGACAACGCCTGGTAGGCACACTTCATTTTTTCCTCAAATATCTTTTTTTCAATGTCCTGCAATTTTTCTTCGATAGACTCACGAACCAGGGTAGAAACTCTCTTGCCTTGAAAAGCGGAAAGCTCCGTAAGCTTTTTTTTAAGTCCAGAAGAGATTTGCACGTTAAGTCTCACCTTTCTTTGCTGTAATTGCAGCTGCATCTTTTGTTCCTCCCGTTGAGTCTAATAGATACACCTTTTATTTATCATAAAGTTGACACACAATCAAGACAAAAAATAGTACAAAAAGAATTTCACAGCTTTTGAAAAGACAAAATGAGATAGTGTTTTACAGAGCCTTTTTTTGGTTGATCGCCGTGTCCAGACCGGGCAAAAGAGAAATCGACTCAGGGAAGACGAATAGGGGACGTTGTTCCGTAATTCCGTTTTTTGACCACGAATCACACGAATGGTCTCGGGCGGAGGGGAAAGACAGTGCTCAGGGGGCAGGGGAATGCGGATCGCGGACCCCCCCTACATAGCCTATTCCGCTTTCAGGCGAACATGGAAGTTGACACTTAGCAAAATAAAGTCTGGCCATTGATTATGGTATTTGACTACACACTAATTATGTATGGAAAGGATTACAAATAAAAGGGAATTAGAAGAATAAAATGGACTATAAAGATATTTTTTTATGAACAAAATAAACCAACTAATCTCACTATGACAAAATTAACAACATAATAGATTAATATTTATAAGTTAATTGACTGCGTAAGCCCTGCATCATCTCCGAGGGAATTCCCTCTATCCGAAAAAACAGAAAAATTTCACAGTATCTTCCAAAGGCTTCGCAGAACAGACAACCCTTTGAAGGCGGAGATTGCCGGAGCGTTCGGAAATCCTTCATCCTGTAAAAAAAAGATTGACTCCGGTTTCAGCAATCTCTTATGGTTTTAACCGTGAATGTTGCTTGAGTGAGAAATTCTAATCCGGTTCGGGAGTGACCCATGGAATATGTCATTGTTGGAAACGGAATTGCAGGAACCTGTGCGGCGGAAGCCATACGGGAAGTGGATCCCGAAGGCGCCATCTGCATGGTTGGGGACGAAAACACCCTGCCTTACAGCCGACCCATGATCAGCATGGTACTTGCCGGGTCTGTTCCTCCTGGAAAACTGTTGATCCGCCCTGAAAATTTCTTCGAGCATTTGCGGATTAATCCGGTGCTTGGGAACAGGATTTCCGCCATTGATGTGGACAACAAGCGGGTCTTGATGGAGAACAGCAGCCAATCTTTCTCTTTCGACAGGCTGTTGATCGCCACAGGTGCTGACGCAAAGCCTGTGGATGCGGATGGCCGTGATCTGGGCCATATCTTTTGCATGCGAACAAAAGACCATGTACTTCAGATGCTGGATGTGCTTCCCCAGACAAGGAATCCGCTGGTCCTGGGAGGAGGACTGGTTGGATTCAAGGCGGCCTATGGACTGCTGAAACGGGGACTGAAGCCGACCATGCTCATCACGTCGGGATATCCCTTATCGATACAACTGGATAAAACCGCTGGGTTAATGGTTCTGGACGAACTTCTCGATCACGGTCTGCATGTGCGGGTAGGCATCAGCGTCAAGTCTTTTGAAGGAAATGGTACGGTGAAAAAGGCCCATTTGTCTGATGGGACTGTGCAGCCGTGCGATCTAGTGATCGCGGGTAAAGGGGTGTCCCCTGCCTTCTCCTTTCTCCCTGAAAATGTCCCTGTAAACGTTGGGATTTTGGTGAATCGGAATCTGGAAACGGGTGCTGCCGGAATTTTTGCCGCCGGAGATGTGGCGGAATCGTTGGATATCGTTCGAAAAACCCCTTGGATCAACGCCATCTGGCCCGAGGCTGCCGAGCAGGGACGGATAGCAGGGATGAATATGGCAGGCCGGCCCGTTGCATACAGGGGCACCCTGAGTCGGAATGTCATGCGGATCTTCGGACTGGATCTCATGACCCTTGGCGTTGTGAATACTGACGCAAGTTCAGGATATGAGATCTTTACAAAAAACGACCATCGCCGCAAGACCTACAGGAAACTGGTATTTCGAGAAGAAGTTCTGGTTGGAGCCATTCTGATCAATCAGATGGAACAGGGAGGGCTTTTTCTGTCGCTCATTCGAAATGAAATCCCCATCACCATACCGAGGGAAAATCTGCTTGACCCTGGATTCAATTTCCGCAAACTGATGAGGGGGTAAGCTATCAGTGAATAGTGACAAGTGATGATTGCTTTACCGAATCGTCCGTTCCGATTCGGTAAAAACAAAATCTTAGCGTACTTAGCGTCTTGAGCGTAGCGGGCGGTAAATAGTTGTAAGCAGGTTTCTGTTTTGATCTGACTGATCTTTTTACCGAGTACCCAACAATCAACTCCAGTGGAAAGGAGGACTCATGAAAAAAGTCATTGTTCATCCGGAAAGATGCGTGGGATGCATGCAGTGCATGATTGCGTGCGCCACGGCCCATTCCCGGTCGCGGCATCTTTTTACCGCCGTCAGGGAAACTCCCCTGCCTAAACCGAGGGTGCATGTGGGGGCGGGTTTGTTCAACGAAGGGTTTCCCAATCGGTGCAGACACTGCGATCCGGCTCCGTGCATGGCGGCTTGCCTTGCGGGGGCCATTTTCCGCGACCGTGAAACGGAAACGGTTTTCATTCATCCTGACCGGTGCATCAACTGTGCATCCTGCGCCATGGCCTGTCCGTACGGGGTCATCCGATTTCACGAAGACAGTGTCGCGCCTCCGGGGAAAACCGTTGCAGTCAAATGCGATAACTGCGATCAGCGGCAGGCGGAAGGGCTGATCCCTGCCTGCGTGGAGGTCTGTAAATCAGGGGCCCTCACGTTTGAGGAAATGTCCGAAGCCATGAAGCGAAAAACCCATGAGGTGGCGGCGACCGTTTCTCAAGGAAGAGCGGATGCTCCCCTGTCGCCTTCTTTTGCCCTGTTAACCAATGCCAAAAGGGCTCAATTGTCCCTGTGATTCGGATCATCATGACAAGGAGAAAATCATGAGCAAAGCATATGAGGAATTGACCATCACCGAGGATGGGCAGAAGCTGTTGAAGAAAGCGGAAAAGGATCAGGTGGAAACCGTATGGGATCGTCATCAGGCGCAGCAGCCCCAGTGTGGGTATTGCGATATGGGGTTGAGCTGCAGGATCTGCGCCATGGGACCGTGCCGGGTGGATCCGTTTGGGGAAGGTCCTCAGCAGGGAGTCTGTGGCGCCGATGCGGATATTATCGTTGCCCGGAACCTGTGCAGAATGATTGCGGCGGGAGCCTCATCCCATTCCGATCACGGCCGGGATCTGGTGGAAGTGTTGGCCGGTGTAGCCAAGGGTACCGCGCCGGGCTATTCTATCCGAGATGAAGGAAAACTGAGGCGAGTGGCCGTGGAATACGGAATCGACCCTGAGGGGAAAGACGTATTGCCCCTGGCCGGTGAATTGGCCTGGGCCATGATGGAAGATTACGGTATGCGCCAGGAGCAGATTACCCTGCTCAAAAGGGCCCCAAAAAAGCGACGGGAACTCTGGCAAAAGATCGGCATCAGCCCCCGTGGTATCGATCGGGAAACCTCTGAAATGATGCACCGGACCCATATGGGCGTGGATAATGGCTGGGTGAGCCTCCTGCTGCAGGCATTGCGAAATGCCCTGTCGGATGGCTGGGGAGGTTCCATGATTGCCTCGGAAGTATCGGACATTCTGTTCGGGATACCCACTCCAAGACCCACCATGGTGAATGCGGGGGTATTGAAGGAGGATCAGGTCAATATTATTGTTCATGGACATAATCCGGTGGTTTCAGAAATGATCCTGAAGGCGTGTGAATCCCCCGAAATGATTGCCCAGGCTGAAGCAAAGGGCGCCAAGGGGATCAACCTGGTGGGCGTCTGCTGTACCGGCAACGAGCTGCTCATGAGGCACGGGGTTCCCATGGCTGGAAATCACCTGATGACCGAGCTGATTCTTTCCACCGGCGCGGTGGAAATGATGCTGGTGGACTACCAGTGCATCATGCCCTCCCTGGGGAAGGTAGCCGCCTGCTACCACACAAAGATGATCAGCACGAGCGACAAGGCCCGATTCCCGGGGATGGAACACCGTGAGTTCCATCCGGATAACGCCCGGAAATTGGCCGTGGAGCTGGTGAAGGAAGCCGTTGAAAACTTTGTTAGAAGGGGCAACGTCTATATTCCCGTGGAACCGGTCCCCGCCATCGGCGGATTCTCCGTGGAAACGATTGTAGGCGCGCTGGGCGGTACGCCGGAGCCGCTTATCGAGGCCATCAAAGCCGGGAAAATCCGGGGGGCCGTGGGCATTGTGGGATGCAACAACCCCAAAATCAAGCATGACCACGGACATGTCACCCTGACCAAACGGCTCATTGAAAATGATATACTGGTGGTGGATACGGGCTGCGTGTCGGTAGCCAATGCCAAGGCCGGTTTCAAGGTTCCCGAGGCCATTAACATGGCCGGACCCGGGTTAAAAGAGGTGTGCGGTTCCCTTGGAATCCCACCTGTCCTTCATCTGGGAAGCTGCGTGGACAACGTGCGTATCCTGGTTCTGGCTTCGGCCCTGGCGGACGCACTCAACGTGGATATCAGTGATTTGCCCCTGGCCGGTGCGGCACCGGAATGGTATTCGGAAAAAGCGGTCACCATCGGCGCCTATTTTGTGGCCTCCGGTGTCTATACGGTCCTCGGCCCCATGCCGCCCATTACCGGCAGCCTGAATGTGGTGACCCTCCTGACGGAAGGTCTCAACGACGTGGTAGGCGCCACCTTTGCCGTGGAGCCGGACCCTGAAAAAGCGGCCCTTCTCATTCGCAGGCATATTGAAGGAAAGCGGAAAGCGTTAGGATTGTCAGCGTTGGAGGTTTAAAGCAAATTCTATGCCTGAGTCACGCCGAGTCGTGATTCAGGCACGATCATTAGAACAAAAACCTGCCTGGCCGCGAGGTCCAACACCGCCTTGGGTTTTTTGAGCAACTTATCATGGGCCATACAGCTCAGTCGACCCCCGCTTTCCTGGTCAAAGCACCTCAGCCTTCCTTTCTGACGTCTCCTTTTTTCATCTTGTACCTGAGTACCCGTTCACTTATGCCAAGGCGCTCCGCTGCCCTGGTCTGGACCCAATCGCTCTTTTCCAGGGCCGAGAGGATCATTTCCTGCTCCACTGCTTCCAGTCTCTCAGCAAGGGAACCTTCGGTGGCAGTCTGAAAATGACGAATCTCTTGAGGGAGGTCTCCCGGTTTAATGGAGCGCCCCCTTGTTAGAGTGACGGTTCGTTGTACAATGTGCTCCAGTTCTCTCACATTCCCGGGAAACGGGTACTTTATGAGCATATCCACTGCCTCGGGGGTGAAATGCAAGGGGGTAGCGGCATAACGATCCAGAAAAAAGTCTAAGAATGCGGATATCTCCTGACGACGGTGCCGCAGAGGAGGGACCTCGATCTCAAGAACCCTGATCCGATAGAACAGGTCTTCCCTGAACTGCCCTTCATCGACCATTTTTTTGAGGTTGCGGTTGGTGGCGGCGATCAGACGGACGTCCACATCGTTCTCCTCTTCGCTGCCGACGCGGCTGATTTTCCCTTCCTGAACGGCCCTTAGAAGTTTGGGCTGAAGGGAGAGCGGCATCTCACCGATCTCGTCCAGCATCAACGAGCCCCCATGAGCCAGTTCAAACCGGCCTTTCCGGTTGTTCGTGGCCCCGGTGAAGGCGCCCTTCACGTGTCCAAACAGCTCGCTTTCAAAGAGGTTTTCGGGGATTGCCGCGCAGTTTACCACAATAAACGGCGCGTCGCCTCTGGGACTTAAAAGGTGAATGAGATGTGCCACCAGTTGTTTTCCTGTCCCGGTTTCGCCCGCCACAAGAACCGGCCACTGACTTTGGGCTACCCGCCGTACCAGAGAAAGGACCTCTTTCATGGCCCGGCTTTCCGCCATGATCTTCAAGGGGAGGGGGACTTCTTCCATGGCCGCTTCCACCACCGCCACATCTTCATCTACCGCCACCAGGTCTTCCATCTGCCGAATCTTTTTCAGCAGAACAGAAAGATCCACCGGTTTTTCCAGGAACTCAGAGGCGCCCAGCTTTAGGGCCGTCACTGCCATGTCCACATCCCCGAACGCTGTAATCATGATAACCCGTGCCTCGGGATTTATGGCCTTCATTTTTTCCAGCACCTCATCCCCTCTGAGCCCGGGCATTCGGTGGTCTAACAGAATCAGATGGACCGGTTCCCGTTCAAAGAGCTTCAGGGCTTCCGGACCGTCCCGGGCCGCCAAAGTCTGGTAGCCCTGTTTGTCAAGAAAACCCTTCAAAAGCTCCCTCTGGGTCGGATCATCATCTACAACCAGAATTTTCATGGGACGACCTCGTGTGAAACCTTGTTTCCAGTTTCCGGTTACCGGTTGCCAGTTGACGGTTCTCTCGTTCTCGCCGGCCTTTTCGCGGACCCGGGTGCGGGAAGGCAGACCGAAATTTCCACCATTCCCGTTTCCGGGACACTGACCTCCATATGCCCCCCGTGGGCCTCCACGATTCTTCGGGAGATGGTCAGTCCCAGACCGGTTCCGTCCGCCTTGGTAGTAAAATAGGGATCAAAAATACAATCCGCTTCTTCCGGTTTCAAGTCAAACCCGGCGTTTCTGACTCTGAAACAGGCATCCTCACCTTCCTTTTCCACCGTCAGTCGGATAGAACCGCCCTCGGGCTGTGCCTCAATGGCATTTTTCAGGAGGTTTTCCGCTACCTGCCCCAGAAGATCGGGATCACCTAACATCGATTCTTGGAAAGTGATCCGCCGCGACACGTTAATGCCTAACTCCCGGGCATGGGCCGTGTAGAGATCGAGCATATCTTCCGCCAGCAGATCGAGGCGCATGGCCCTTTTTGAAGCCCTTTGGGGACGCGCATATCTCAACAGGCCCTCCACACTGGCATTGGCGCGTTTGACGGAATCCAGCATCAGATCGACCAGATGCCGGTGGTCGTCCGGACTTTCTTCCCCCTCCATCCGGAGCCTTTGAAGACCCATCCCCAGGGCATTCAAGGGGTTCCGGATTTCGTGGGCAATCGCTGCTGCAGCCCGGCCTAACGAGGCGTTTTCCCGCTCGGAAGAGATCTGCCTTTCAAACTGCTTGACCTGCATCAGGTGTGCGCTCTGGTAACGGTGAAGGAGCAGAGAAAGAATAACCCCCAGGGATGCAAGCGCTGCGCTGAAAAGAAAGAAATCGCGCCACAAACGTCCGATAGCCAGATGAAGATACCCCGCATCCAGTGCCACCGTAAGTTCTTTCCCCTCCATGGGCAAACGGGCTTCGGCAACCCTGAGATCGCCTTTGTCTATAAAGGTTACGGCAGGCTCTCCTTGAAACCCTTTTCGGTCCGCAGAGGGTGTTTTCAGTTCCACATAACTCACACGGGGAATTCCTGCAATGGTCCTGATCACATTCTCCAGACCCAGGTGCTCCTGCATGATCCGGATCTGGGTGTCCGTGATCCCAACGGTTACGCACCCCGGACCCGCCTCTTTCGCTAACGAGAAGAGGTAGAGATGTTCCACCGGATCGTGTTCGAGTTTGGAGGCCGGCATGCAGCCTGAGGGAGGTCTTCCCAGCCATCCGGTCGGACCCTCTACAATTTTTTCCCCCACCCTTTGTATGCTTATCCCTACCAGTCCAGCCTCTTTGGAAAAGGCGGCCAGCTCTTCCTGGTTAAAGGGCTCCACCTTATCCAGATAGTCCACAAAACGGGCCGTGTTTCCCAGAAAGGCCTCCAGAATGTCCTCTGCAGCCCTTTTGGAAAGGACACTTCCACGGGCACTGAGTTGGACTACCTCCGCCACCAGGACCGCATGTTCCCGGACATGTTCCAGAAAATCCTTCCTGGCCTGCTGGACCTGCCAGAGAAAATAGGCCATGACGGCGCAGAACAGGAAGGCAAACACAAACAGATTGGCCACCCAGAGGGGGAATTTGCGTTTTCTATCTTCCACGACCCTTGCTGCCTCCCCGGCCGCCGTATTGCCCGCTGCTCTTTCCGATACGCCGTCTCACCCCTGTTTGGTCCTGCCCATACCCCGTCTGTCCCAGGGCCTGCATGTTCGTGACGTCCAGCGCCCCTGTCTCCTGGTTTATTTCCCCCCATACCCTGATCACATTGCCGGGCAGCAGGGATTTCGGCAGAAGTTCCGAGGGGATGATCACGTCCATGGTTTTCCCGTCATCCATGATCTCCACGGTAAGCTTTCCCGTCTCCCGGTCCACGGAGAGGACGCGGCCTGCAAAAAGATCCTCTGCCGACACAGGAGAAAAAAGGCCGTTTGCCGCGGCTAAAATCAGAAAGAATAGGATAGCCCGCATTGAATTACCGTCTGGGTATATGATTCATAATCGAGGGGGGCGTCTCCGGACTTCCACCCAGCCTGCCCGAAAAATTCGATATGCCCCCAAAACCTGCTGACCTGCAACCCGGCCCACCAACTATAGTTGATGCGTCTGACACTGGTGATATTGTCCGGCACGCTGTAGTATTGCGTCCGATACCACGTTGCTTCCACCCCCACCAGCCATAGCTCCGCCGGGGCCCAGGATAGGGCTGCCCCGGCCTGAATCTCTCTGAAAGATTCCATATCCAGAGAAGAATTCAGGTTTCCATATGCCCCGTACACCCGGCCGGTCAGGGTGGGCAGGATAAAGATATCGAGATCAACGCCCGTCACCATCAGGCGATTGTCCCGAGGGGGATAGAACTTGTTGAGCTCACCTTTCCCTTTCCCTTGATCCGACGGAGGCCCAGCCCATACCCACTCAGACCGGGTTGCCGCGGAAGAATTTTTTCCTCCTCCTCCGCCATTATCCCCGTTTCTCCCCTGCCCTTTGCCGGAGAAGGGCTTTGCCCAGTTCAGATAGCTGAGCCATCGGAATGTCTGCTCAAAGCCCAACGTCAGTCTATTGGAGAGAATCCAGTCCGCTGCAACGCCGGCCATGGCCTCGTTGCGCTCGTCGGCTTCTATGAGCGCGTCACGGTATGCGGCCACTTCTCCAATCAGAGAGGGCAGAAACCTTCCGTCTGCCATGACGTAAGAAAGTGCTGTCCCTGCCTGCAGGCGGTAGTTGTCTCCCACGCTCCAGTAGTCCTGGTACCGTCCTTCCGCGGATAGATGCAGGGCCAGATCCTGGGACAGACCGAAGGAGTGCGATGCCCCAAGGCCATAGACGGAAAATCCCGAGCCATCGGACGGATCAGCAAGGGCCGGATTGGAATCGTACCCCGCTGTCAGTTCAGCCGACAGGTCCACGGCTTCGGAAGGGGAAACCATCATAAAGAAACAGAAAAAGGCCGCGAGCCCGATACCTGAAAGGAAGCGGTGGTGCGGCCTGTGCGGGGCAGGCCGTTCCCGGATTGCAGAGATCTTTTTCATGCTGCCTAATATACACACTGTACCGGAAAAAGGAAAGGCTCCTTGGGAGGAGCCTTTCCTGTTGCTTCAAATCAGAAGTGCTGTGGCATGGGATTGTCGTTGATACTATCTCTGTCCACCTTGCCGCCACAGGGGAGCGCCTGTATCAGGGTCACGTAAGGGAACCGTCACACCACCGATCGTTACAGCCACTGCGATATTTCGTAAATCCCCATTATAATCCACTTCATACCCTGCCACGGTTACGGTATCGCCCGCGACCGGCCGAATCACATCTAATGAATCCCAGTAACGCACGGGACCGATCCCGTAAATGGCGACGTTTCCATCAGCCGTCGAAATCAGCATTCCATCGCCCAGGCATTCCACCACGTCGCCCGTAAACTCAAAAGGCGTTCCGGCGTAAATATCATGGATGGGACCGGTTCCGTCCCCGGCGCCGCCTTTCCCGTTTCCGGCAAGGCCCAGTCCTACACTCAAAAAGAATACCAACAATACGATCACACTGCCCGCTAAAGATTTTTTCATGATTTTTTCTCCTTTTACTTGTTTTGAAGGTTTAAATAAATGGTGCCATTAACTCCTAATTTGTCTGATTATTGCTCCCTTTTCCACCTTTTGGGCCGGTTCCATCACAGTTTCCAGATCCTGAACCTGAGCCGGATCCGGAACCTGAGCCTGAGCCGGAGCCTGCGCCATACCCTGTTCCATCCTGTGGCCTTGGCGCAGATCCGCTCCCATCCTGCGCGCCGTATCTGTTTCCGCTGCCCGAATTATCACCTCCTCCCGATCCATTCCCGCCGCCACCGCCCCTGTTTCCTCCGCGGGCAAGGACGATTGGCATCTGATCACAAACCTCTATGATTCCCGCCTTTCGGGAATCCCGGTCGCCTTCAACCGGAATCCCTGCCCAGCCTGCACCTTGATTGATCCCTATAAGCGCTGCCAGACCCAAACCTGCCAAAACCGCTATTTTTTTTCCCGTAACCATCTTTCTCCTTTCATTTGTTGCCGCTGTCAGGCGGCTGTTGTTTCCCATAAAACCTTGGTAAAATGTAAACCAGAACAGTCCCTATCCCCTCATCCAGTCGTTACCGGCCGTGTTTTCCAGTTATGAAAGCAAGGCCCATGCCATAAAAATTATCATAAATATATCAGTATGTTATATTGTGTGGCCCGTACAGAGGGTTCGACAAAGAGCGACCAGTCTCGACAATTTTGTCGAGTGTTTGGTACGGAAATAAAACCTGTTGAAGATTCTTTATATCAAAAATCGATTGGTTACCCCCCGCATCCATTTCACTCCCTCTTTTCGGGGTTTCGTCGCTTGCTCTTTGCAGGAAGACGTCCCATGTTTTAGAATTTCAAGCATTCGTCCATTGAAAAAGATTTCTTGAATAAACCATCGACCAGGAAACCCGCACCCCTCAGGGAATTCCCGGTTAACCATGAAAGGAGGCTCATAATGCACCATCCAAAAATTTCCAGACGTTCCTTTCTTTCCATCTCCGCCATGACCGCTGCAACCCTGGCCTTGGACTGGAGTCGGATCTCCGCCTACGCATCGAAGCTGAAACCAAAAGAGGACTATCCCGTTGTCGTCATCGGGGCCGGCCTGGGAGGACTCTGTTGTGGCGCCTACCTTGCGAGAAGCGGCTTTCCCGTAACTATCCTGGAACAACACGATATTCCCGGGGGCTATGCCACTTCCTTTGACCGGGCAGGGGGCAAATTCACCTTTGAGGTTTCCCTTCACGGCACCTCCATTCACAATAATGCCATATCCCGATGCCTGGAAGAGCTGGGTGTTTTGGAGCAGCTGAAACTGGTGGAGCTTCCCGAAATCTACCGCTTAAAAACCCCGAAATTGGACATCTCGGTTCCCCAGAGAAATCCGCAGGCCTACGTGGCTATGCTGAGGAAACACTTCCCCGATGAAGCGGAGGGGATCCGGTCGTTTGTGGAAGAAATGACTGCGGTCTCCGAAGAGGTGGATACTTTGAACAAAAAGAAAGGAAAATTCATCAAGATTATTTTCCCCTTGCAGTATCCCAAGATGTGGGGCATACGCAAAAAAACCCTGGCCCAGATGCTGAACGAGCATGTGGAAAACCCTGAACTTCAGCATATCCTTTCCGGCCCGGGCCGTAGTCAGCAATGCCAGTGCCTTGACACCATGAAAAAGATGCTGCCTTCCGGAGTGATTCCCGCCGACTACCTGAAAGAGCTGGAAGGATATCGCCCCAGCATCTTTTGATAAGACCTTGCTTTTTATGGGAAGGACTATAGAGAAATTCCCCTTGTGC
>JACKQG010004338.1_pt1 | contig 16522 bp, 11 predicted proteins | sample 8237621 | NCBI WGS metagenome assembly JACKQG01 (sample SAMN15677084, study PRJNA649215) | marine metagenome | biome: marine; feature: Black Sea; material: saline water; isolation source: suspended particulate matter (SPM) from the Black Sea western gyre | collected 2013-06-09/2013-06-10 | depth...
GTCCCAGAGTTTCATACCCTAGCTCTTCGGCCTTGGCCATTGCAATGACCTGCTCCGAGCCAAAGAAAGGATTCTCAACGGATGGGACGATCACACACATCAGACCGCCTGCTTCCATGGCGGGCGCGTCGTCTGCCACAGGTGCCTCTTCTGTTGCGGCTGGCTGGCAGGCACCGAGTAACATACCCAGGGCTACGAGCAAGCTTAGTAAAACAACGAACTTTTTGGTAGACATGTTTCTTCTCCTTAATATAGGTGTAAATAGAAATTTGAACAAACTGAAATTACTTAAGTTTCTTTTTGGCATTTTTTTGATAAAAAACTCCTCTCCGAGAGCATGGCCCTCAAATATTTTATTTTTGACCAGGGTTAGTCTATCTCCTGTTGTTCCTGTAGTGCGATTCGTTCCTGCATGCGCCGTTGTACCTGATCAATAATCACAGCCAGCACGATAACAGCGCCTTTGATCACTTTCTGCCAGAAAGATGAGACTCCTAATATATTCAGGCCGTCGACCAACACGCCGATAACAAAGGCCCCAATCAACGTTCCACCAATGCCGCCGGACCCGCCGGAAAGCGAAGTACCACCCAGCACCACAGCGGCAATGGCACTCAACTCATAAGTGTCAGCGGTGGCAGGGTGTGCGGCGACCAATTGCGCTGCAATAATCAACCCAACCATTGCCGAACAAAATCCGCTGATGCTGTAAACAATCACTTTGGTGCGGTAAACACGTACACCTGAAAGCTCCGCTGTGTCTTCATTCCCGCCAATTGCAAATACATGGCGACCAAACGGCAGGCGGGAAGTCACAAAGTACGCTATCAACGCGAAAGCTATCATGATCCAGATAGAATAATTAATCCCCAATAAGCTGCCCGTCCCCAGAAGTTCAAAGCCGGTATTGCCATACTCCGCCCGCCCGATGATGTTGGGAAAGGTGTAGCCATTATTCCGCAAGCCAGCCATCCCGCGTGCTATATACATCATACCCAGTGTTGCGATGAAGGGAGCCACATTGAAGCGCGTGATAATCCAACCACTGATGGCACCCATCAGGGTTCCGGCTGCCAACGAAATAACAATGACCATCCAGGTATGAGGGTAAATGATAATGCCGAGTTGGGGCAAGATGATGCCTTCGTTGATCAGCCCACCGGCTATCATGGCGGTCATGCCCGCAATCGAACCAACCGAGAGGTCAATACCACCCGTCAGGATCACAAAGGTCATGCCAATTGCCAGAATTGCATTAATGGCCACATGCTTCGACATAATGACGACGTTCCCTATACCTAAGAACTGTGGCGATAATGTCGAAAACACAGCCAATACCAGGAAGAGCGCAATAAAAGTTCTGCCTCGCAACAAAAACTGCTGTACATCTGTCTTGGTGATCTTGCGTTGTTTTTTCAACTGCTCCGAGTTTGTTTTAGTTTCTTTATCCACGATGATTGCCTCCGATAGATGGGCCATGACCAATAGCCGAAGCCGCGACCAGTTTTTCTTCAGTAGCTTCTTGATGCGAAAATTCTCCCGTTATTTTGCCCTTCGACATGACCAGAATCCGGTCAGACATCGCCAGGACTTCCTTCAATTCCGACGAAATAAAGACCACGCCATAACCTTTCGATGCCAGGTTATTCATAATCTCAAAAATTTCAGATTTTGCACCTACATCGATACCCCGTGTAGGTTCATCAAGCAACAGCACTTTGGGTTGGGTCAGCAAGCCTTTTCCTACGACCACTTTCTGCTGATTGCCACCGCTCAAAGCCGTGATTGGCTGATTCGGATTGGCAACGCGAATGGATAAATCCTTGACCTGCTGTTCAGTAGCTACGTTTTCCTGCTTGTGCGCCAGGAAAAAACCATTGAAGTAGTTTTTCAGGCTGGCGAGTAGCATATTATCTTTCACTGAAAGCGTTTGCACCAAACCGTAACGCTGACGATCTTCCGGAATCAGCATGAACCCGGCATCAATACGTCCCGAAACATCTTTTGTGGTAATCAACTCGTCATTCAGCCAGATTTCCCCGGCGGTTTGCAGCTGCGCACCCGCCAGGCAGTTCACTAAATCGGAGCGCCCAGCCCCCATCAAACCATAAAAGCCCAGGATCTCTCCCTCATGTAGATCAAAAGAGATATGGTCAAGGGCAAATCCGCCTCCCAGACGCGGCATCGTCAGGTTCTCCACCTTGAGTAAAATGTTACCCAGTTGTCGCTCTTCGCGAGTAAACAGAGCCGCCGGATTTCGGCCTACCATTTTCTCAATCATCCAGGGAACATCTGTGTTTGAAGCAACTTCATCGGCGACTTTGAAACCATCGCGTAAAATCGTGATGTAATCACCGATTTGAAGCAGCTCTTCAAGTTTGTGTGAAATATAGATGATGGCTACGCCACGCGATTTAAGCTCGCGGATCACCCGGAATAGCACTTCCACTTCGCTGGCGCTCAAGGCTGAAGTTGGCTCATCCATGATCAGGATGCGTACCTCTTGAGCTAGAGCCTTCGCAATCTCTACAATCTGCTGCTCTCCAATACGCAGATCACCCAAAAGTTTATCAGGATCAATTTTCTGCTCGAGCTTTGTCAATAGTTCGGTGGCACGCTTTTTCTGGGCTCTACGTGCGATTAGGCCATCTCTCCGGGTTATTTCGCGCGCCAGAAAAATATTATCCACTACGCTCAGGTTGGGGCACAAATTCAATTCCTGAAAAATCATACCAATTCCCAGGCGGGTGGCTTCGAGCGGGGAACGCGGATGGATTTCTTTTCCATCGAGTAGGATTTTGCCGCTGGTAGGTGGTTGCACGCCAGCCAGGATTTTCATCAAGGTAGATTTGCCCGCGCCGTTTTCGCCGATAAGAACATTGACCTTGCCTTTTCTTACATCAAACGAGACATCATCCAGCGCCACCGTCCCAGGAAATATTTTGGTGATATTTTGAGCGCTCAAGATGATGTCGTTCTGGGTTTTCGGCATAGTGCTTGACTCAGAATTGATAACATGGGTATCTTTAGGCATGGACTACTCTCCCGCTTCAATCTCAACCGGTAAAATGTAAATTTCTTTCAAATCGATTGAAATCTGATTGTATGTACGGATGGTGAAGGCTCCCATGAAAGAAACCGTTTTTCCATTCAGGTTCTCTATATCCAATGTTTCAAGCCCTTGAAGAACACGATTATTCATTTCTTTTGCCACTTTGCCAAATTCAGTCTGTTCTTTGAAATCACCGAATTTTATTAAGCCCGTTGCATCACGGACAGATGAATCGTCACCAGGGAGGCGAGGACCTAAATAGATCTGTATTTTTATCGGTCCGTTATACCCATCCAAAGTCACTTCCGCAGTTCCCTTGCTTGTTTCAGTATTGACACTGGAAATGACGCCGCTGCCTTGTACCATGTAAACATGTGCCTCACCCTCGGTAATGAGACCAAATTCATTGGCAATTGGGATCAGATTTTCCTTAGAAGCGGTTCCATCAGCACCCGGCTCCATTTCAGAAAGGATTAAGGAGAGTTCCACTGCCCCATCATTGAAAGCGGGCATAAGTTGGAAGTCCCATATCCCATCCACATACGCTACGGGATTGAACGTTTCATCTTGAACAGTTTGTTCGGCTTCTTCGATCGTGACCACGGTAAAACCATAGATGCCTCCGAAGATCAGAAAAAGAAGTATTGCTACTGTAATGATGATTGAGGATGTTTTTAGTTTCATGGCTTTATCCTTATTTGGGTTGATATAAAACCTGCTGAACGGCTGCCTGCCAGCCTGCAAACAAATCGCTGGCGTGGGCATGGCTCATGGAAGACTTGTATTCAGTAAAACCGGAAGGAAGATTCTTCAGATCATCCAGAGATGTATAAATTTTCAATCCAAGACATCCACTAAAAACGGCTCCCAGTGCTGAAAGTTCGGGTGTCTGAGCTGCACGTACGTTTAATTGATTCATATCCGCTACAAACTGCATCAAAAAAGCATTACGAACAGCCCCGCCATCTGCGTGTATCGTACTGAGTTCCACACCGGCTTCCTCACCCATTGCCTTGAGCACATCAGTGACAATATAACCAACAGATTCCAATGCCGCCCGAACAACATGAGCACGGGTTGTGGAAGGTGTCATGCCTAGAATAGCGGCACGGGCATCAGCCCGCCAGTAGGGTGCGCTCAACCCCACAAACGCTGGGATTAAATAAACACCGTCATTGTCGGAGACCGACTCTGCTAACGCTTCTGTTTCAGCAGGGTCGGCAATCATCTCTAGCTGGTCGCGCAGCCACGATATTGTGGCCCCAGTGAAATTGATAATTCCTTCAAAAGCGTAGGTTGGCTGTCCCTGTAAAACCCAGGCGAGCGCTGTCACACCGCCGTTGTCCGACAAACGTTTCTCATGTCCGATGTTGAGTAACACCGAGGAACCCGTACCAAAAGTTACTTTTGCTCCACCTGGGGCGAAGCAACGCTGTGCAAACAATGCCGCTTGCGAATCTCCCATCACGCCGCAAATGGGGATTCGACGGTTGAGACAGCCTCCTAAATCTGTGTCTCCATACCAAGCGGAGCTTTCACGCACATCGGGCAACTCGTCAAATTCCAACCCAAATATCTGGCATAATTCCTGGCTCCAACCCATTTTTTCAATATCATAGAACAAGGTTCGGGAAGCATTGGTGTGATCGGTGGCATAGACTTTGCCGCCCGTCAGGCGGTAGATAAGGTAGGTATCGATCGTGCCGAACAAAGCGGATCCATCTTTCAGTCTGGTACGCAAATCGGGATGGGCAACTAGTAGCCAGCGTAACTTACTAGCAGGAAAGTAGGTATCAATTTTCAATCCGGTCAACTCATGGACAATGTTCTCATTGCCTTCCGATACCAACTGTTTGCAGATGTCGTCCCCGCGGCGGCACTGCCAGACAATCGCGTTGTACAAAGGCTGACCGGTTTCACGATCAAAAAGCACAAAGGTCTCGCGCTGATTGGTGATACTCAAGCAAAGCAGTTCTTTCTCCCTGCCCTTATTTTTATCCAGCAGTGCTTGCACCGATTTGATTGTGTTTTGGTAAATTTCTTCAGCATCATGTTCCACCCATCCGGCACTGGGATATATTTGACCATGCGAAAGCATTTCTTGATCCAATAGCTTTCCATTGGGGGTAAATAACAGGGCTTTTGTGGATGAAGTGCTTTGATCAATGGCAAGAAACAAGCCGCTCGAATTCATGATACCGATTCCTTTTCCAGAAGATGCAAGGCGGTTTGCGAAAGTCCTTGTTGAGAAATACTATAATGCTGGAATATTTCAACCTGACTGCCGGTAACAGTGTGTTCGTCAGGGATACCGACGATTCGCAGTGGGCGAAAGACCCCGGCTTGCATCAGGAATGAGGCCACACGGCTACCCAATCCGCCATTGACACAGTGCTCTTCAACTGTGACCACTACTTTGGAATTCACTGCGGCATGCAACACGGCATCTTCATCGAAGGGGCGAATGCTGTGTAGACTCAAAACACAGCACGTAATTCCCTTCTCGGCCAAAGCCTGACTGGCTAGATAAGCCCGAAAAACGGTTTCACCAGAGGCAATAAACGCAACATCATAATGATTGCTTTGTGGTGTGAGTTGAATTGCTTTCCCAATTTCGAAATGGGTTCCAGGCGCGTGCAAATCCGGCATGGGCTTTTTTCCAAAACGGATATAGATTGGACGTGGATGATGGACAGCTGCCCGTATTGCCTGAACTGTTTCAAAGTTATCAGCCGGGGCAACAATATCGATATTGTTAATGGCCTGTAATACAGAAAAATCGTGCAGAGAATGATGCGTGCTTCCTAATGAACCATAACTCACCCCAGCACTGATCCCGATAACCTTTACCGGACGGTTCGAATAAGCTACATCATTTTTGATCTGCTCCAAAGCACGCGCTGTTAGAAAACTGGCTGGAGAAACAGCAAAAACTTTTTTTCCATATGAAGCCAGCCCGGCGGAAACGCCAACCAGGTTTTGTTCCGCGATTCCGATTTCCACGATTTGCCCGGGGAATTTTTCCCCAAACGGTGTCAGCTTTCCTGATCCACGCGAATCACTGGTGACAACTAAAACATCGCGATCCTGCTCGGCTAACTCCATCAAGGTTTTGGAAAAAATGTCGAGATTGGTAGACCCAATCGGCAAATGATTTTCACTCATAAAAATTCCTTAATCTCCCAGAGCCTTTTCTGCCTCGTCCAATTCCAGCATTGCGGTGTCAAATTCTGCATCAGTTGGCACATGATGATGCCACTGAACCTGGTCTTCGATGAAACTGATTCCTTTCCCTTTGATCGTGCGCGCCAGGATTAGATTTGGTTTTCCCTCTTCAAAGGGCAGATTTTCAAAGACACCGATCAAATCGGAGATACTATTACCATCTACTTCTCGGACCGCAAAACCAAAGGCGGAAAACTTTTCATCCAGCGGCTCCATCGCCATCACGTTCTCAGTTCTTCCGCTGATTTGTAAAGTGTTGCGGTCAACAATGGCCACCAGGTTATCCAGACGATAATTTGCTGCACTTGCTGAAGCCTCCCAAATGGATCCTTCAGCTAACTCGCCATCCCCCATGATCGTGAAAATTCTGTCATTGCGCCCGTTCATCTTGGCTGCCAGCGCCATCCCCACAGCAAAAGAAAGTCCATGTCCAAGAGCGCCGGTATTTTGTTCGATGCCTGGCACCCTGCGGGTTGGGTGACCGATAAAATATGAGCCGTAGGTCTCAACAGAGTCCAGCGCTTCAAACGGGAAGAAGCCCTTGTCCGCCAGAACCGCATACAAAGCCTCCACTGAGTGGCCTTTGCTATGGATATAATGGTCGCGATTGAGTTCAGAGAAATTCTCAGGGGTAATATTCATCACATGGTTGTAAAGAACGTTTAGTATATCTACACACGATAAGCTGCCACCAGTATGACCCGCTCTTGCTGTGTAAATCATTTTCAAGAGGGCCCTGCGATGCAAGATGGACTTAGACTCAAGGAGCCTGATTTTTTCGCGGCCAACCGGTATAGATTCGAGCGGGGATGAGTTCATGAATAATTATTCCTTAGTGTAATAAAATTCATTTTGTATTATAATACACAAGAGATATGGGCATTGCAAGGCAAAATGAATAATTATTCAAATAACTTCATTTATTCAAGGACAGGATAATGCCGAGAATTGACGAACTACGATTGATTGCACGTGTGGCGCGCATGTACTATGAACAGGATATGCGTCAGTCGGGAATTGCGAAACAACTTGGACTTTCTCAGGCAACTGTTTCCCGCTTACTCAACCGCTCCAGAGAAGAAGGGATTATTCGAATATCAGTCAATCTGCCCAACGGGGTCTACACCGAATTAGAAGAAAACCTGGTTAAGAAATTTGGATTACGTGATGTTATTGTTGTGGATAGTCTGGATAATAACGAGAAATTGATTCAGCGTGATCTGGGTACTGCTGCCGCCTATTATTTAGAATCAGCAATCCGCCCAAACGAAGTGATTGGGATCTCATCCTGGAGTGCCACCCTAGTGGCATTGGTGGATGCCCTTCACTCGGTACCACGCAAACCAGGTGTGAAAGTGGTTCAAATCCTTGGGGGAGTTGGAAATCCAGCAGCTGAGTCTTATGCAATCCACCTGACCTCACGCATGGCACAGCTCGTCAATGGGGAAGCAGTCTACCTTCCGGTGTCAGGGGTGCTCACAACCGAAGCAGCAAGAGATATTTTGGCAGCAGATGAAGTTGCTCTGAAGGCGATCAGGCTCTTTGACCACGTTACTACCGCGCTAGTTGGAATTGGCGCCGTTGAGCCCTCCCCCTTGCTGGCAGAAAGTGGCAATATCTTCGCTCCCCAGGAATTGGATTTGCTGCGCCAAGAAAAGGCTGTGGGCGATATCCTACTGCGTTATTTCGACCACGATGGAAATCTATCGAAAACAGGCTTGGAAAAGCGAGTTATTTCAATGTCTTTGGAACAATTAAGCAAAGTTAGCCGTGCGATTGGTGTGGCAGGCGGCTCGCGGAAATACGCTGCCATCCTGGGGGCCTTACGTGGGCACTGGATCAACATTCTGGTGACCGATCATTTCACCGCTGATCGGCTCGCAAACGAGTAAGCGAAGTCTGTATTCACATAGATGATTACAGTTCTTTCAACATTTTGGGAATACAGCCACAATCGGTAGACAAATTGTAGTAAGAGCCTGCTCAATCATTTATTGGTCGTTCCCTATTCATTAGTAGCGGGGGAAAGACTCGAATCCGCTACATCCGGATTATGAGCCTGACTTTTTAAAGAAAGCATTGGCCATATTCAAAGATGCTGCCAGATGTGACTTTGACGTAATCTTGGCATGAAGCGAAAACAGGCTCTATCGTGGACCGCAGTCTATGTTGATAGCACTGGAGGTCGTTGAACTGTGCAGAACCGACACGCTACTGGCAAAAGAAATATATTAGTTGTTCGTGAAAATGAGAGAAGAAAACAAAACCTATTCAAAACACCGCAAGAAAAATGATTGCCTGCTATCCGGGCATCTAAAATGTGCCTGCAACCTGACCTGGCGAGCAGCAAATTGCTGCTTTTGGCGTCAAATCAATGTTGCCGGGCGTGCGCAAAGTCTCCAATAAGCCAGTACATGGGCGGCACGGTTTCACCCCTGCGCGCCATCGCCGTTTTTGACGCATAAAGAAAGAGTCCCTACAAAATCGCAGGAACTCTTTCTTCTTATGTTGTTAACCAGAGAGACTGTTAAAGCTCTTCGATTTCGTATTCGTATGACAGAAAAATAGCGTTAATCGACAGCCAGTGCCAATTGGTGCAACTCCATCGGACGAAATTTATAGCCGTATATTTGATTTATACCGCGCTGGATTGGTTTGGGCAACTTTGTAACTTGTTTGCCTACTGGAGCTTGAGACAACGGATATAAATCTTGCTTGGATATTACGTCTGTTGTCTCACATCAAAAGTGATTTTTTGGCGCATGCTGCATTGCCATTTGCCGATCTCCACTCGCACCCGTACCGTTGCCAACCTTTCCCTCGGGCAGTCATCATGCCGCCCTGGTTGCCAGGTAAATCAGCCGCCAGAGATGGAGTTGATCGTAGGGGATTTGCCCGTCGAGAAGATCGAAAATAGGGCGCAGGAAATCGTCGCCGAGATCGTTGAAGGCGCGCATGACCCGAAGTTCATCCTTCTCGGAGAGTTGGCTGCTGGCCTTTAGCCCCTCCACCCGCAGCGGACGCCCGGCGGCGTGGGCTTTTTTGAGATGCTTGAGAATGGTGACTTCCGTGAAGCCTAAATCGTCAGCGATGGCGGCGATGGACTCGCCAGATTGATATTGTTCGTAGATGTGGTCGGTGCGTTTTTGAGCCTGAGGGCGCGGAGATCGGGTAGATGGCTGCGGCGCGGGTTTGGGTATGGGTTGGAGATCGTTTTCGGTGCAATACGCTTGAATAACAGGTAAAAAGTGCGGGGCGTATTCTGTTACTTTACGTCGGCCTACGCCGTAGATTTCGATCAGGGCTTCGGGCGTTTGGGGGAAGTAGGTTGCCATCTCCACGAGTGAACGATCATTGAAGATGACGTAGGGCGGCACGCTGCGCTCGGCGGCGAGTTGGGCGCGCAAAGTGCGCAACTGCTCGAACAGACCGGGGTCGTGGGCGGCTTTGGGGGCCGCAGCCACGCCGGGGATGGCACCGGACAGCGCGCCGCGGACTTCGCCGCCATCGAGAACGGCGCGGCCTGCTTCGGTGACGCGCAGCGATCCGTGGGGCGGGGTGCGCTGCAACAGGCCCTGACGCACAAATTGGGTCGCCATATGCCGCCATTGATCTTTGGTGTAGCCGTTGCCTTTGTCGTAGATTTCGAGTTGGTCGTGCTTGAATTGTAGAATCTTTTTGGCGCGCGAGCCGCGTAAAACACCGATCAGATGCGCCGCGCCAAAAATCTGCTCGGTTTGCAGGGCGCAATTGAGCAGCAGGCGCGCCGGGGCGGTTAAATTTGTCTGGGCAGAATCAGCTTCGGGGTCGGTTTGGGCATCCTGCCTGTTGGCAAGGCAATGATCACAGGCCTCACAATCTTCGTTGGGGAATTTTTCGCCGAAATAGTTCAACAGGGGGATGCGGCGGCAGATTTGGGTTTCAACGAAGTCGAGCATGGCTTGCAGGCGCATTTCGGAGCCGCGGCGCAGTTCGGGCGGTTCCTGGTTGATGAAGTAGCGGATGGTGCCCACGTCGCCGTAGGCGTAGAGCAGCAGGCAGTGGGCGGGCAAGCCGTCGCGCCCGGCGCGGCCGATTTGCTGGTAGTAGCTTTCGATGTTTTTGGGCAGGTCGTAATGCACGATGAAGCGCACGTTGGATTTGTTGATGCCCATGCCGAAGGCGATGGTGGCGACCATGATGAGCGCGTCTTCGTAGCGGAAGCGGCGCTGGTGGGCGCGGCGGTCGGCGTCGTCCATGCCGGCGTGGTAGGGCAGCACGGGGTAGCCCGCGGCGGCGAGCTGGGCGGTGAGGGTGTCTACTCCGTCGCGGGTGGCGCAGTAAATAATGCCAGCTTCGTTTTTGTGGGCATCAAGGAAGGCGCGTACCTGCGCCACGCCTGCAATTTTGTCGTCCACGCGCAAAATTAGATTCTCACGGTTGAACCTGCTGATAAATTCGTTGGCGTCGCTGATGGCGAGCGAAGTTTTGATGTCGGCGCGCACGCGGCGGGTGGCGGTGGCGGTCACGGCCAGGGTGACAGCCCCGGGCAGGCGCGCTCGCAGCCCGGCCAACTGGCGGTATTCGGGGCGAAAATCGTGCCCCCACTCCGAGATGCAGTGCGCTTCGTCAATCACCAGCGCGTCCACGGGGATGCTTTCGAGCAGGGCCATCGTTTCGGGGCGCAGCAGGGTTTCGGGCGCGGCGTAGAGCAGATTCACGTCGCCCGCCCGGATGCGTTCGACGGTTGCGTCGTATTCGGCAAAGGTCAGCGTGCTGTTCAGGTAGACGGCGGCAATGCCCCACTCGCGCAACTCCAGCACCTGATCTTCCATCAATGAAATCAGCGGCGAGACGACCACAGTCAGGCCGGGGAAGAGTGTGGCGGGCAGTTGGTAGCACAGCGATTTTCCGCTGCCGGTGGGCATGACGGCGAGCGAATCCTGTTTGCGCAGCACATTTTCGATGATGCGGCGCTGCAAGGGGCGAAATTCGGGATAGCCGAAGGTTTGTTGGATGGTGGACTCAATGTGGGGGATTTGACGCTCGAAGGTTTGTCTCTGCCCATCGGCAGGAATATTCTGACTCGCTCCGGGGTGGCGCGCCAACACCGAGGCCAGTTCTGCCTCGGAGAGCCGCAGCAAAGCCTGCTCTTGCGAGATGATTTCGTCGTTCTCGTCAATATGCAGCACTTCAACACCCTCGGCGGTCAATGTTTGACCGATGAGACGCGTGCGATGGCAGTTTTCGGGTTGGGTTTCAGCGCACAGCAAGGCGACGCGATGCCCCTGTCGGCTGGCGTTGTGCAGGCGTTCGATGCCGCGGCGGTAAAAGGATCGGACGGCAACTTTGGCGTAGTCAATTTCCCCATCAGTGTAGCAGGCTTCGTCGTCCGGCCTGCCGCCGAGGGTATCCCCCATGAAGACATAGCGAGTACCATTTGCTTGCAGCGCATCTTCCAACGCGGACTTCGTGAATTCCGGCCAATGGCGTGAATACGGCTGCGAGCGCACATCAATCATAAATTCGATCTGGTGGGTTTTGAGCGCGGCGAAAAAGGCTTCGCCTTCTCTGGCTCCGTAGCCGATGGTGTAGATGGGGGTGGTGGGCATGGTAATTGTTGAAAAATAAGTTCCCAAAAGTTCACCACAAAGAGATGAGGCGCACAAAGGAAAGCTTTGCGTTCTTTGTGCGCCCTGTGCCCTGCAAGGGTATTGTGGTTCATTGTTACTGGAGTTACATCAAGGTTATTTTTGACCTATATTGTAACGCCTCGGCTAGATGCGTGGCTTGAATATTATCTTACCCGGCTAAATCGGCAATGGTGCGCGCCAGTTTCAAGGTGCGGTGATAGGCCCGCGCCGAAAGCTGTAGCTGTTGCATGGATGTCTTGACTACTACAGAAAAAATATTCGCATGCCCAAAATGGGTATCCGCTGTAAACCAAATACTCATTTTGTTGACTCTCTCTCATCTCCATACGCCACCACCACCGCCTTCTCGCTGATTTTAGCATAAGCGTCTTGCAAAAGCGCCTCGATGCCAGGTTTCGGCACAAAGTTCGCATCCCCCAGACGTTTGAGCAGGGGCGTTTTGATGGCAGGATTCTGTATACGCACAGAAAATCCGTCCAGCGGCGCGCCAAGCTCAAAAAAGGTCGAGATGCTTTCTTCCAGTGGGGGAATAATTTCTTCTTCCACTTCTTCTTCGGCAAAATCATCTTCACCTGCTCGACGTTCCCGCAGCGCGGACATGACCTCATCCTGCGTGCGCCCCCGCAGGCGGAAGATGAGAAAGGGGTCTTCATCGAAGCGTTCGCCCAAAATATAATGCGCCGCAGCGACATGCTTGCAGGGATTTGCCCAATCGGGGCAGGAGCAATCGGTTTCCAGACCGCCGCGCTTTTCGGGGAAGAGGCTCGCCCCTGCTTCTTTGAAGGCTTTTTCGATATCCTGAGGCATTTCACCTGCTAAAAGTTGTGCAGTGAAGATGGCTTGCTCAGCGAGAACATCAATCACTTCATCCCATTGAGAGTCGGTCAGGGATGCGATATTGATCGTCACTTTGTAGGGTGCTTTGCGTGATCCCTGCACTTTTGCCAGAATGCCGTCCTTCTTTTCATCAATCGAGATGACCTGTCCCTTGCGCGCATAGCTGCGCCCGCGCCCCAGCCTGCCCGAATCGACCAGACGCTCCAGCGCCGCGATCCAGCGTTTTGCCCACCAACTGGATGCAAAGTCGCCGCGTTTGCTGCGCGCTTTGATGCCATCTTTGACTTCTTTTGGTTTTGTTGGCTTGAAATAATAATAAGACATAAATACCTCTGGGGATACGGGATACAGTAGGCGGGAGGCAGGAATAAAATCTTTCTCCTATCTGCCCCCCTGTCTACTGTATCCCGTCTACTGTCTACCGTCTACTGTTGTTAACCGCCTCAATCAAACGATAGAGCATCTTGCTAATAATTTCAGCTTCTTCCATGAATTGCCGATTATCACTGATGTACTCTAAATCTTTGGACAGGATGAAAAAGTATTTGAGTTCTTCCAATGAAGCCTCGCCGATATTATAAAAACGCACTTTTTCACCTTTTCCTTTTCTCTTGAACCCTTCTGCGATATTGGCAGGAACAGAAACCGCTGCTCGGCGCATTTGCGAGACCAATCCGTAGCGTTCGTCGGTTGGAAAATTCTTCGTCATCTGATAAACATCCAAAACCAATTGATGCGCTTTTTGCCACACTTTTAGGTCTCGAAAACTTTCGATCTTATTCATATTTCTTTTCCTTTCTACCGTCTACTGCCTACTGTTGCCGCAACGAAACTGCCTTTCGCAACTCATCCGTACTCATTTCGGTCAACCACTTCTCGCCTGTGCCAACCACCGCATCCGCCAGCGCCTTCTTGGATTCGATCATATCGTCAATCATTTCTTCTAACGTGCCTGTAGTGACGAATTTATGCACCTGCACATTTTGCTTCTGACCAATCCTGAAAACGCGGTCGGTGGCTTGATTTTCCACAGCGGGATTCCACCAGCGGTCAAAATGGAAAACGTGATTGGCGCGAGTTAAGTTCAAGCCTGTGCCGCCCGCTTTAAGCGACAAAATGAAAATTGGCGGCGCAGAATCATCTTCCTGAAAACGGCGCACCATTTCATCGCGTTTCTTGGCGGGTGTGCCACCATGCAAAAATTGGGTGGCTGTCCCTAAAGATTTCGGCAAATGCTCCGTCAAAATATCGCCCATTTCGGTAAATTGCGTAAAAATCAATGCCCGCTCGCCACGCGCTAAAACCTCTTCGAGCAACTCGCCCAGCCGCTCCAGCTTCCCGCTGCGCGCATCCAGAGAAACGCTGCCCGCCTTTTTGTCGATCTGGTGCAAATACTGCACGGGATGATTGCAAATCTGCTTTAACTGCATCAGCATACTCAGCACCAACCCCTTGCGCTGCATCCCCTCCTCTCCCTCGATGCTTTTCAGCGCATCCTGCACCACCGCTTCGTACAAGGTCGCCTGCTCATCGGTCAGCGAGCAATAGACCTTCGTCTCCACTTTTTCGGGCAAATCGGTAATCACGGTTGGGTCGGTTTTGACGCGCCGCAAAATAAAGGGCGTCGTCAACTGCCGCAATTGCTTGACCGCCTCCTGATCCTGATAACGCTCAATCGGCAGCGAAAATTGCTCTCGAAACGCCTTTTGCTTGCCCAAATAACCGGGGTTCAAAAACTGCATAATCGACCAAAGTTCCGAAAGACGGTTTTCCACAGGCGTTCCCGTCAGTGCAATCCGAAAATCGGATTCCAGTTTTTTGATCTCCTGCGTCTGTTTTGCGGCGGGATTTTTGATATTCTGTGCCTCGTCCAAAATCACCGCCAGCCATTGGACAGATTGGAAGGATTCGGCGTCGATGCGCGCCAGCGGATAACTGGTCAGCACCACATCTTTATTTTGGATAGCCTCCCGAAACGCCTCCGACTTCAATCTGGTTGCGCCCCGATGAACATAAGATTCGAGATTGGGCGCGAACTTGCCAATTTCTCGCTCCCAGTTCGTGACCACCGAAGTCGGCGCGATCAGCAAAGCGGGGGCAGTAAGTTTCCCATTTAACTCTTTCTCACGCTGCAAGAGCGCAATCGTTTGGATCGTTTTGCCCAACCCCATATCATCGGCTAAACATGCGCCCATGCCCCACTTCCGCAAAAATGCCAGCCATGAATAGCCGTATTTCTGGTAAGGGCGCAACTCGCCCGCCAAGGCGGCTGGCTGGGCTAATTCTCCCAGTTTTTCCGATTGCTCGAAACTCTCCAGCAACTCTTTCAGCCAGCCATCGGCTTCCACAGCGCTGATTTTCAATCCGCCTACAGCTTCATCACCGCCCAAACCCAAACGCATCGCTTCGAGCAGGGAAAGTTCGCCTTCAAGGTCTTGTTTTTTCCAAAAGGCAATCGCCGCTTCAATTTCTTCCGCGTTCAAGGTGACCCATTCCCCGCGTATCTGTACCAGCGGGGATTTCAGGTTGGCGAGAGCCTTAAATTCTTCTTCGGTCAACTCTGTATCACCGATGGAGAGTTGCCATTGATAGCTGACCAGATTTTGCAAAGTCATCATCCCTTTTGCGGTTTTATCTTTGCTCGTTCCCAATTTGGCTTTTACGCCCAAACGCGCCCCCTGCCTGTTCCACCAGGGCGGGACAAGGATGCCAAAGCCCGCGCCTTCCAATATCGGCGCGGTTTCGCGCAGGAAGGAATAAGCGTTTTGCGTTTCTATGCTCAACGCTGTGGGGATTTTGCTTTTCAGGCTTTTCGTAATCGGCGGGAAGAGCCGCGCTGCATAGCCCAATCCCGTGAGCAATTTCTCTTGTGGCTGCTCAAAGCGATGTCCCAAGCGCGTCAGCGCGCCTTTTGACTTCTTCCAGACTTCCTCGGCGGGGATCAGCAAACTGGGGTCATCTTTTGCCTGAATCAGATAATGTAGATTCCACGCGCCCTTTTCCGAGGCGGGCGCTTCCAGACGAAAAGCCACGCGCGAAGTGGCATCTCCCGCAACATGCAGGTTGCGCATCCAGGCGCGGTGACTGGGTTTGAGCAGACGAATTTGCTTCGGCGAAAGCTGGATGGCAGGATTTTTGTTGAATAAGGCGGAAATCCAGCGAGAGCCGGGTTCGCTGTCTGGTCTTGGCGCGGCATCTTTTCCCCATGCACGGGCGAGAGAATCGCAGAAGGTATTCAGGAAACTATTGAGCAAGTTTCTGGGGGAAAGTTCGGGAAACTCTGCCCTGCAGAGGGGCGGCATGGCGGCTTCGAGTTGGCTCAGGCGTTGGGCATCACGCGGGCTGTCTAAAACGGGCAGCCAACGCGCATCTTTCCCTTCGATGATGGGGACAAGTTTTTGCGCGGAGAGCGCTTCCAATGCCAGGGACGCGACCCTGCTCCAGAAACGGGTAACAAGCCCGGGTTCCAGGCGCGTTCCGTCGAGAATCGGTTCGGGCACAGAGAATGCCAAAAGAAGGGCAACCGCATCCGGGGCTGGCACCCAGATCGCATCCACATGAAAAGGAGCAAGTGTTTTTTCGGCAGCGGGAAGTTCCCAATTATGGATGAGTTGCGGCGAAGGGACAGGGATGCCCCTGATTTCGGGGAGTTGCAAGGTGAGGGTGCGCTTTTCTCCCTTGATGGCAGGCGCAGTGGAAAAGGGATGCGCTTTTGGCTTGGGGATTTTCAAGAGATTTTTGATGTGGTTAACCTCAAAGCATCCATCTCCGTTCC